>VOFG01000020.1_pt1 | contig 50093 bp, 62 predicted proteins | sample 5384171 | NCBI WGS metagenome assembly VOFG01 (sample SAMN12384726, study PRJNA508395) | human gut metagenome | isolation source: healthy gut F | host: Homo sapiens
CTAAAAAAGATAACTGCTTGATTTTGTGAGCCGAAAGCCGGACTTGAACCGGCGACCTACGCATTACGAATGCGTTGCTCTACCAGCTGAGCTATTTCGGCAACATTTACTTCCTGAATGCGGGCGCAAATATAATATGTTTATTTGACATCTGAAAGAAGTTTTGCTAAAAATCATCCAAATCTGCATCCAAATCTTTTAAAAGAGGATCATCCAAACGAAGATTTTCATCGTCCAAGAACAGAAGTTCCTCAATGACAGAGAAATCCTCGTCAGTCAGGCTTACCGAGAACGGTTTCAGAAAACAAGGGTTATCAAAAACTTTTTTTGTAACCAGAACGGCAAGCACAGCTTTCAAAGTTGCAGCAACCTGTTGAGTAAATTGATCATCATCACATGCCGTATTCACCCAATCGAAAATGATTGTCTTCTCAACCAGCACATCCTCTTCATCATAAATAAGCAATTCACCACTTTCAGCATCTACCTGCACATATAAATCGCTGTAACAGTTGCCAGCTTCATTCGCAGCAAGCTTATTGATGGCCGAATTGAAAGTCGTTTCTATGACAGCCTGAACCTGTGCATTATTTGCACTCATATCTTAGTTAGTTATTCTTTATTCGAAACGTCTGCCAAAAGTAATAATAATTCAGAGAATATAAGATTATTATTCTCCAAATTGCTTATTTAGTTTCTGATCTGAACGGATACGCTTGCCAAGAGCCTCTACATACAGCCGTTGCATTTTCGTGTAATTATAATCTTCGCCCTTTTTATTATTAAAAATCTCGTAAGATTTAGCAGCCCAGTCATAGGCATCCTTCAACTGAGTCTTCATTTCATAAAACAAAGCCAAGTTCGATGCAGCCTTTGCCCGCTCTTTCCAACGTGAAGAATTTTCATACACATGCTTCCAACGTGAAGCCGCTTCCTCCCATTTGTCAGACAAGGCATAGGCGGTCGCTTCTTTCCAACGCGCCCCCTCACCTTTATAGAACCAACGGCTTTCATTATCCCAATGAGGAACAAAGTTCGGAGTAACCTTCCTACCAATATACTGCCCAGCAGCCCGTAAAGCTTCATCCGGCGACGGTAAATAAAGTTTCAACAACTCCATATTATCCGCACTTTCAGACCAGAAAACACTATCCTGCACGTAAACAGTAGCCAACGGATTATCCCGTCCGGGAAGATAACCACGGACGACCCCAGTAATCTCGATATCGACTCCTCCCACGACAAAGCCTTCGGCAAAAGCGACAACATCCTTTTCCATCCGGAACAACAGGCGATCGAGCGAAATAACAGCATCCGTCCCTGTCTCCCGGCACAATTCTTTCACCGTTTCGGGTGTCAACTTTTCATCCACCAAATATTTTGTATCCTGACGAGTGCCATCATGATAGAGAAGAACATCATTGAAGAAAGAGACATCCACAATCGATTTGCCTAAGGAATGGCAGGCATCATACAAAGCACTATCCGCATGGGCACGGGCCGTGTCCTGCACAGTTCCATATAAATTATAGGTATAGCCGACATCGTCGGGCTGGGGAACGGCGTTATTAACAATCAAAACCTTGTCGACATTCTTCGGGAAAGTAATCTCGGCCGGATTATAAGTTTCTATTCCAATATATTCAATGGTGTTGCACGCCGAAAACAGGCAGGCCATCAATAGATACAACGTTGTTCTCATCTTTACATTTATGATTTATAATTTATGAATTATGCTTCACAACTTGTGCTTCATAAATCATAAATCACAAATCATAAATCATAATTCTTATCATGCCATATCACTAACGGCCTTGAAATAGCCGATAGACTCTGCGATACCGAGGAAAGGATCTTTCATGTCCTTTTCGAACTCAAGACTGCACATTCCTGTATAGTTCACCTCGCGCATCATACGAATCAATGCGGGAAATCGATCTTTCCGCGCCCGATCTCAATGCCGCGTCCAGCCTTTGAAGAATCCGTCACATCCTTAATGTGCATATCGAACACACGGGTATGATATTTCTTCAAGTCGGCAACAGGATCGCAACCGTTACGCAGATCGTGACCAACATCCAGACACATACCGATACGCGGGTCCAAATCTTTCGTATGTTCCCAAACGTCCGTTGCATCCGGATAAGTCTTGATATCGGGTCCGTGCAAATGGATCGCATAATTGAAGTCGTACTCTTTCACTTTCTTGTCCACATAGGGCAAAAGTTCGTAATTCGGTACGCCGACAATCGTTTTCACGCCTACTCGTTTCGCATATTCAAAACCACGATCTATTTCAGCCTCGCTCTTCATATAGATAGGACCGACAGCATATCCAGTCACACCATAAGAAGCGCATTTGTCATGGAAAGCCTTGATTTGATCGTCATTGCTATCCAACGGCAGGTGAAAATCCTTGATACAAAGATAATGAATATCCAGACGCTGCAAAGTTTTTAACGTAGTTTCCAAGTCAAAGTTTACAAATGTATACCCGGCCATACCCAAATGAAAAGGATTTACGGCCTTAGCTGCCTTAGGCTTCACGGGATCGGGCAATCCGGCCTTTGCTACGCTTGCCGTACCCAACAGGATAGCTCCTGCCAGCCCTTTCTTAAAAAAAGATCTTCTTGATTTCTCCATGATATTAAATTAAAATTATGTGCTTGTATATTATGACAGCAAATATAATCTTTTTTTAGTGTGCACGATAACATTTGGAAAGAAAATAGAATACTTTGCAATAATTAATTCATATCGTCGCAAAGTCAACTCCCCCAACCGCTTCCTCCATCTTTTCTCCGGCAGGAAGAGCCATTAAAACAGAACGCAAACTATCTGTCTCATTGTTTGCATTCAACAAGACAGTAGTTTGCGTCAATAACATAAGGCCAACCAGAAGAAATACTTCATCTGGTTATATTTCTGAAGCCTACTTCTTCAAAGCTGCGATGCTTTCCTCTATAGACTTGATTTTACTTTCTGCATCGACCTGTTTCTTACGTTCCATTTCAATGACTTTGGCCGGAGCCTTGCTTACAAAACTTTCGTTGCTTAACTTTTTCATGACAGAAGCCAGGAAGCCTTGCTGGTATTTCAGTTCGTCCTGAAGCTTAGCCAGTTCCTCCTCTACGTTGATCATATTACCCAATGGAACAGCATATTCCGTCGTACGCACCAGGAAGGAAGCAGAACCGGCCGCTTTTTCTTCCGTACGGATGATAGACGACAAATTACACATTTTGGCAATTACGGCGTTGAAGTGATCGTTGTGTTCACCCAATACCTGCAATTCCAATGCTTCCTTATTCGGTATATTTTTCTGAAGACGTATCGTACGCACTCCACCCACAATTTCTTTTGCAATTTCGAAATCTTCCAGATATAAGTTATCAACAGGAGCAACCTCCGGTATCAGTGCGACCATCAAGCTCTCGCCTTCCTTACGCGGCTCCAACGCTTGCCACAACTCCTCTGTAATAAAGGGCATAAACGGATGAAGCAGGCGAAGCAGGGCATCGAAGAAGCCAAGTGTCGATAAGTAAGTTGACTTATCAACAGGCTGTTGATAACCCGGCTTAACCATTTCTAAGTACCAAGAAGAGAACTCATCCCAAAAGAGTTTGTAAACAGCCATCATTGCTTCACTCAAACGGTATTTGCCGAACAGATCGTCCATTTCAGCGATCGTCTTGTCCAGTTGCATCTTAAACCATTTGACAGCTGTGGCTGCCGCTTCGGGCTGTTCGATAGTTGAATCAACCGTCCATCCTTTGATCAGACGGAAAGCATTCCATATCTTATTGTTAAAGTTACGTCCCTGCTCGCACAACGCATCGTCAAAGGAATGTCGTTTCCGGCAGGCGCCGCCATCATCAATCCCATACGCACACCGTCAGCACCGTATTGCTCGATAAGCTGCAGCGGGTCGGGAGAATTTCCCAATGACTTGGACATCTTACGACCCAGTTTGTCACGTACGATACCGGTAAAATAAACATTCTTGAACGGCATCTTACCCCGATATTCGTAACCGGCCATAATCATACGGGCTACCCAGAAGAAAATAATATCCGGTCCTGTCACCAAGTCGCTCGTCGGATAGTAGTAGTTAATCTCCTGGTTGTCCGGATCGTTGATACCATTAAACAGAGAGATCGGCCATAACCAGGAAGAGAACCAGGTATCCAGCACATCCTCGTCCTGACGTAGATCAGCCATCGTCAAAGAAGCGTTACCTGTCTTTTCTTTTGCTATTTCTAAAGCTTTCTCTGCCGTTTCGGCTACAACATACCCCCTTCGGGCAGGAAATAAGCCGGAATACGGTGTCCCCACCACAACTGACGGCTGATACACCAGTCCTTGATGTTTTCCATCCAATGACGATAGGTATTCTTAAACTTCGGAGGATAGAACTTGATGTCGTCCTTCATCACCGGTTCCAAAGCGATCTGTGCGAGGTGTTCCATCTTCAAGAACCATTGCATAGACAACTTCGGTTCGATAGGCACATTGGTGCGTTCGGAGAAACCGACTTTATTTTCATAAGCTTCCACCTTTTCCATCAAGCCGGCAGCCTCCAGGTCTTTTCGATCTGCTTACGAACATCGAAACGGTCCATACCGACATACAAACCGCCAGCCTCGGTGATCGTACCGTTGTCATTGAAAATATCAATACTCGGCAAATTGTATTTTTCACCCAACATATAGTCGTTCACATCATGTGCCGGAGTCACTTTCAGACAACCCGTACCGAATTCGATATCCACGTAATCATCCTCGATCACAGGAATCACACGGTTTACCAACGGAACAATCACTTTCTTCCCTTTCAACCAAGTGTTCTTCGGGTCGTTCGGATTGATACACATCGCCGTATCACCCATGATTGTTTCGGGACGGGTTGTTGCGACAATCGCATAACGGCCTTCCGGATCACCTTCCACCTTGTAGCGGAGGTAATACAGTTTGCTGTGCTCTTCCTTATATATAACCTCTTCGTCGGACAGGGCAGTCAGCGCTTTCGGATCCCAGTTCACCATACGGACACCACGATATATCAGTCCTTTATTATAGAGATCGACAAAAACCTTGATCACACTTTCGGAACGCAATTCGTCCATCGTGAAAGCCGTACGGTCCCAATCACAGGACGCCCCCAGCTTACGCAACTGCTTAAGGATGATGCCTCCGTGTTCTTCCTTCCATTCCCAAGCATGTTTCAAGAAATCTTCACGCGTCAGGTCAGTCTTCTTAATTCCCTGCTGTGCAAGGCGATTCACGACTTTCGCTTCGGTTGCAATGGAAGCATGGTCCGTTCCCGGCACCCAACAAGCGTTCTTCCCCTGCATACGGGCACGACGGATCAGAATATCCTGAATGGTATTGTTAAGCATGTGTCCCATATGAAGCACGCCTGTGACGTTTGGGGGCGGAATAACAATCGTATACGGCTCACGACCATCGGGTTTCGACTTGAAAAAGCCGTTATCCAACCAATACTGCTACCACTTACCCTCTACTTCTGCGGGGTTGTACTTACTTGCAATTTCCATATTGTTTCGTTATAATTATATCTATGTTCGGCACAGACAAAAGAAGTCCGCTATTTTAAGATGCAAAAGTACAAAAATAATATAGATAAGCATATAAGAGCTAAATTTTATCAGGGCAGCTGCACCAAAATTCGGAACCACAGCAAAAAAGTATCCTCAAGCATGTAGATGAACTGACCTTTGAGATCTGAAATGTTCAACAGGGCAAGCATTACCTTGCTATGCATAAACTAGCTTTAACACATGACCTGCCCCGAAAGTGACGAAGAACCAAGTTTTCTGCAAATCCTCTATCACTCTATCACTACGAAGGTTGTAGCTATTAATATTCAAGTGTCAGAGGCAGTGATACAGGACGTTTTCTTCTATCACTCCTCTATCACTTAGGTTGACTTCATAAAAGTCAACAAAGATGAAAAAAAGAGAAGTCATTGACTCGTCGCAAGGGTGAACCTTATCCTTTGGAGATTCGCCTAGCAGCTATAGGTGAATATCGCTTAGAGTAAGCCGTAAAGAGATCGCCTTTAAATATTCCATAAGCGACCCTACGGTAATATCGCATTGGATTCGTAAATTTGAGGCAAAAGACAATCATCAGTGTCAATAAAACCACTGAAACTCAAAAAGCGATCAATAAAAATGACAGAAAACGAATCGGATCTTTCCAAACGGATCAAAGAACTGGAACGCGCCCTCAAACAAAAAAGAGTTGGAGTTAAAGGATAAAGAGAAGGAACTGAAGCATGAGCAAGCTCATCGCCGTGCGATGGAAATCCTAATAGAACTAGCCAATGAACACTATAACATCGATATCCGAAAAAACTCTGGCACCAAGCAGTGAAAAGGCTTCATGACAATCAGCCGGAAATAAGTATCCCTGATTGTTGTTCGTTGTTTGGGTATAGCAAGCAAGCCTATTATAAGAGAGAAAAACAGTTACAATCGGAATTGTTGTGTGAGGAAATAATCCTTAAAATGGTAAACAGCCTGCGTCAGGACCAACCGGTTTTAGGTGGTCGTAAGTTGTATCATATCCTAAAAACCAAGATACATCCTGATTTGGATATAGGGCGCGATAAGTTTTTTGACTTGCTACGCGACAATGGTTTGTTGATCAGACATTCCAGGGTTTATCGGCCGGTAACAACTCTGTCATGGAACCGTTTTCATAAGTATCCAAATCTGATAAAAGATTATGATCCGCTATCAGCCAATCAGTTATATGTAGCTGATATCACTTATGTCCGCAATGTCGAAGGGAGATTCTATTATTTGAGTTTGCTCACAGATGCATACTCCCGTAAGATTGTCGGTTGGGCCCTGGAGGATTCCCTGGAGATGTCCGGTCCGATAAAAGCGTTGAATATGGCCTTTGGAAACACTTCCCCGGGAAGCGATCTGATCCATCATTCGGATAGAGGAGTACAATATTGTAGCAAAGATTATATCTCAATTTTACAAGGCATTAAATGTCGTATAAGTATGACAGAAAACGGAGATCCCAGAGAGAATGCAATAGCTGAACGTGTCAATGGAATATTAAAAGAAGAATGGTTGAATAAAGAAATGATAACAACGCTCGGCCAGGCTCGGGATATAGTGAGGAAAGTGATCGATATTTATAACACCCGGCGCCCTCACAGTAGTGTGGAAATGTTGACACCTGAAGAGGCGCATGCGAAGAAGGGGCCTTTAAAAAAAGAAAATGGAAAACTATTTATAAACGTAAACAAGCTATTCTTTTATGAACAGGATCAAACTGATATATTTGCAACAAAATAGAACAGAGACCGGAAACGCTCGTCGGGACAGGTGGCCCTGCCCCTTGCCGCTTGGGCGCTCCCCGGCCGATGAGTTTGGCTGTGAAAAGCCCCTGTCCTGTAGTGAAACAGGATAAGGTAACTTATTTTAGGATTAAGAAAGGATTGTCTGTTTTTTACATTTATAGACAACCTATAACAGGATTTTTTTAATACACAGTCAACCAAAATCAGGACGAGACAGTGATAGAGGAGTGATAAAGGAGTGATAGAGGAAAACGTCCTGTATCACTCCTCTAACGCTTGAATATTAATAGCTACAACCTTCGTAGTGATAGAGTGATAGAGGATTTGCAGAAAACGTCAATCAAAAGTCTTTGTTAAGGACATAGTCTTTTGCAAATAGCAGCAAAGTAAAATCGGCAGGCAAGAAAGGAAGCGAAAATACATGGTAACCGTATCAAATAATCACTGCCGGAAAACTCCGATTTTTCCATCTTCCGTCAGAGTTTCAACCGTAATCCGGGGATATTTACAACGACTGTTGTTGTAAAACGAATATAAGCCTTTCCCTGTTCATCCGTTGACAATGCCGGATTCCAATAAAGGGTACGACGATAATCATTTTCTTTCGGCAATACGCGATAATCGGGCTGATAGAAGTCTTTCACTTCACTATATCCTTCCAGCCAGGTTTTGCGTACGCCTTTTCCACCTTTCACAGAGATCTGATCTTCTGGATAAGTTTCGATCAAGACAACACACCGATATAATTTATCGATATTAATCGGTGTAAAACGCGGATCGGCATACCGGCAGATCGTTCCAAAGTCTTCACTGATATAAACGGATTTAATCGCCTCTAAAGGAAGTAAGCGGTACTTATTATAATCCATTTCATTGTGGTAGGTACGTTCGTAATTGATCGCAAAAGGACCATCCGCCCTTTATAAAAAAGATATTCCTGCCCGCCTGGACTATGCTCCCGATAGAACTCAGAATTCATATTAATCATCAGTTCATGAATATCATCGCCGATAAAACCATTACGGTCCTGAATATCGTCCATTTCGGAAGCGACATCATAATAAGCGATCGACTTGGTCCGGGTTTTATAAACTTCGGCAGCTTTATCTAGTTTCTTGGCCTTAACCACCACTTCATCGATCCGATGAATCTTTTCGTCCATTCCCAGTTTTCGCAGAGAATCTTCATACGCCTTGAATAATTGCTCCATGTTTTCTTGCATAAATACCGTATCATTCAGCTGTGTATCGGGCAAAGAGACCTTTTCATCGCCTGAAATATGCACCTGCAATTCTGCCATTGGATATCTCCGAGGCTCCGGATGAAACACCCGGTCCAGAACAATCCGATGATCTTTCTTCTTCCCCTTTTCGGAAACAGATAGAATCAGATTCCATTTTCCTTCCACCTGAGAAATAAAAAGAAAACCGTCCTGAACTATCCGTAGTAAAAACATCGAAGCAGGGTGTATTCTGATCCGTCGGATTGTCTTCCTCGCCTCGCTTCGTCAGAAAAGAAGTTACTTGCACATCCGGACGCGGCTTACTACGAACCCTCGAAACTACCTGGCCGTGCAGTTCGATTCCCTGCTCCGGCAGATACTTCAGTTCAAAAGGTTCCACACCGGCCCAATGCTTCCATTCATAACGCCTCCAGCCTTGCACCATCAACAATTCATCCAAAGCCCGACGATGCAACGTATCATCCGACTCAAAATACCAGGAAGGACGGCGTACATACCCTTTGATTTCCGACATCAGCAACAGATCCGTCAACATCGAATGCCTGCTTTCCACTTCTTCCCGGCCATCCCGGACCGACACCGACAAGAGCGTTTGTGCCGGCTGTCCTTGCGGATCATTCACTTCGAAAGAAATACCTATTGAATCATACGGAAGATACTGTTCTTTATCCGTCCGAACAGCCAACGACAAGGTATCCGGCTTTCCAACAAAAACCAACCGGTCAGCCAAAACCTGTCCGGCTTTATCAAACAAGACCAGTTGAGACACACCCACCGGTAAATTCTTCTTATCCAGTCGAAAAGAGAAGGGCTGATTCCTCTTGACCGTCAGCATACAGAAATTATATAATTTACCCCGGCTCATAACCGCTACTCCCAATACCTGGGCCACCGTAAAACGATTCTTCTGTACCGTAATAGCCAAACTATCCGGGATACTTAGATTGTCAACCGAAAAAAGCGAATCCCTGTTCCTGAGCTTCCGGTAAAGAAAAGCGATATTTCTTGTCTCGCCAAACAACTTCCGCCTTCACTTCTTCCGTATCAGCCACATAGGTAAAAACACCTTTTCCTTCGTGACTTGTCCGGAATGTCGAAACGACCTCTTTTTTCCTTATTCAGGATACAACCGGAGACATCCACCGGATTACCGAAAGCATCGGTCGCTTCAAAGGCAACCCGCACCGGGACAGCGCGAATCAACGTTCCGCCCTCAGGATAAAAGCGGAGATTCAGTTTCTTTTCTTTCCTGGTCTTTTCCCTTTTCTGCGGATACTTTCCCGGATGTCGGCAAATTTCTTTTTGGGTATAATCGCCTTCTGAATCCGGTTTGTCGAACACCGGGAAAATACGTGAGAAGACTGTTGCCTCTCCAAAGTTCAACATATATTTGGTATAAGCACGTACCTCATAAAAACCGGAATAGAAAGGTAAGTGCGTCAACGTAAAATTCCCCTGGCAACGACCGTTGCGGATTGGTAAAATCTGCCGGGAGACAATCTCACCTCCAGGATTCAGTAATTCCACATACAACGTCTTGCTCCACGCTGTAGGCCGATTGAATTCGGAAGTCACGACATAACACTGAAACCAAATCTGATCGCCCTGATAATAGCTGGTATTATCAAAATGCAGATATACCTTTTCCTGAGGCAAAGCCTTTCCAAACTGTTCTAAGGCAGAGACAAAACCCTGTAAGCGGACAGCAATACTGTCCGGAATCGGATATGCGTAAACCGAAACAAACCAGAGAAAGCCCAGCAATCCGATACCTCGTCTTATAAACTTACGTAAAGACATCGTCGTTTATTTAATCGCTTCTTCCAATTGTTTCTTCAGTTCTTCCATCTTCTCCGGCGAAGCCGCTACTTTCTGACGTATCTTTCCATCTTTACCAATGATTACGCAATGTGGAATATACAAGGCTCCATTCGAACCAAACGTATCATAAATCTCCTGCTTGAAAGCCTCTTGAATGCGAATATGTTCCCCTTTCAGATCATAATGAGCAGCCATCTTCTTCCATTTCTCTTCAGCTTCCGGATTATCAATCGAGAGATACAGCAAAACAATATCTTTTTCCTGAGCATATTCCTGCAACGGCTTTACAAAAGCAAAGGAATCACGGCAAGGACCACACCACGTTGCCCAAATGTCCATAAAGATAACTTTCCCTTTATACGGTGCGATAATATCCTGGAAAGTTTTCGCTTGTGAGACATCCGGGAAATGAAGATCTTCCGGAATCCGGGTTTGGTTAAATGCCCGGTTCTTTTCCATTGCTTCCTGCACCAGCGGTTGCCAGGAAGTTTCCGGATATAATTGCAGGAAACGTTCGGCATAAACCGGCATCTTCGGATCGTTCATCTGCCTTTCCTGATCTTCCAGGAAAAGCAGAGCCATGGCTGCCTCTTGTGCCTTGCCCTGTAAACGATGTTCAAAATCGTAATACATCAAACCGATACCTTTTTCTACACCTTCCGGAATAGATTCCTGACGCATATAATATCGGATACCAATTTCATTGGAGACCACATCATAAAAGGCCGGACTGAAAGTACTGTTCGGATTATCCGGGATACAAAAGGCCGTCATCTGATCCAACTCGGTAAACCAATTCTGCCTTGTCGCTTCCGATGCCTGATAAAAAGCACCCATCGTCTGGTTCTGAAAAGCCAGCAACAACTGCATCCGTATATCTTGCCGGGCTTTTTCCTGTAAGTCTTCATCCAAACCCGTCAATTGCGATTCCAGAGAGACTGCATCATCTTTCAGTTTTTGGGCTACAGATGTTGCTACAGTATCTTTAGCAATCTGCCAACGGTCGCCACGGCGGGCACGCAAATCCCATACAGCGGCATTCAGTCGATTGAGCAATCGGGAAACGGCTACTGCCTTCTCATCCACTCCCTGGATAGCCAAAGGTTCTTGAGCCGTTGCATCTACATCCAATTGTATTTTTCCTCCTTTCGATATAACCGAACCCAATACCGCTTTTCCATACAAAATGAAATTCACCCGTTCATAATCTTCAACCGGTAACGTCAATGTAAATGTACTATCGCTTTGGATTTGTAACGTATCGATCGTTTTCGTATTCATCATGCCTGCGATAGATTGCTGGTAAACGATCATTCCACCGTTCAAGTTCCGCACGGTTCCGGTGATTTGGATTTCTTTCTGATCCGAACAAGACAATAGGGCTGTTCCTAAAAGAAGAACACAAACGGACTTCGGCATTTTTCTACTCCAATTCATGGCATCTCTATTTCAAAGCTTAAATTTAGAGCCTGTTTAAAAATGATTGAAATCTTTTTCTAAAGAAGTTTCCGTATTAGCCGGATTATTTCTTTTTAAAGTGACCAAACTTAAAAAAATGTATCAAACTGATTTAACGGAAACCGAGTGCAATATATAACAAAAGTGTTGAACCTGCAAGAAAGAGGAAATATGATTCGCGACTGATTTGGAACGCCATATTTTATTTAGTTAAGACCGGTTGTCAATGGTAGATGCTTCCCTAGACTTTTCCAGGTGGCAGTTGGTCTATTACTACTATCGTAAATGGGCTTCCCAATTAAACTTTGGTCACCATAACCAATATGCATGACAGAAAAGCCGCATACTTACTGATAACAGAGAGGGAATTCCTAATAAATACAAAGAAAAACAGTAACAGCCGATTTATTTTATTTGTCCGCATCTCCTTGCAGCATTGACCAAAAGCCTGTATCTTTGTAAACTATATATAATTAGGAATATGGCAAGACGCTCAGAATACAGAGGCACAGATAGATCCAGAGCCCCTCGAGGACGTAAAGTTACAGTGAAAGAAGAGAATACGTTACTTCCTTTCCTGTTCGGTCTTTTAAACGAACAAAGTAAAAGTTCAGTCAAGGCACTACTCGCCCACGGACAGATTTCAGTCAATGGCACGGTAACCTCCCAGTTCAACACGCCGCTCACACCGGGCGACGAGGTGTTAATCAGCTACGAACGGGGAAAAGTCGAGTTCAACAATCCACTGCTCACAATTGTTTGGGAAGACGACGACCTGATAGTCGTAAACAAGAAAGAAGGCTTACTTTCGGTTTCCAGCACGCGCGTGAAGGAACGGACAGCTCTTCATCTGCTCAGCGAATATGTCAAGAAGACAGATCCACGTAACAAGATATTCGTGCTCCATCGCCTGGACCGCGACACTTCGGGGCTGATGATGTTCGCCAAGAATCTGCAAGTGCAAAAGGCATTGCAATCGAACTGGAACTCTGCCATCACGGCACGCACATACGTGGCCGTAGTGGAAGGACGCCCTGAGAAAGATTCCGACCTGATCGTCTCCAACCTGACCGAAAATGCAAAGATGCAGGTGTATGTGACAGCCGAAGGAGACGGGAAAGAGGCGATCACCCGCTACCGCCTGCTGCACAGCAACGGAGCCTACTCGCTGTTGGAACTCGACCTGGAGACAGGACGCAAGAACCAGATACGCGCACAGATGCAATCAATCGGACACTCAATCGCCGGCGATTACAAGTACGGTGCGGAGACAGATCCTACCGGACGGCTGATGCTTCACGCCCGACGGCTCAACTTCATTCATCCGGTAACAGGCGAAGAGATGCATTTCGAAACACGCATTCCTGATAAATTTACCTCTTTAGCTAAATAACAAAAATAGTAAAAATAATATGAAGAAGCTCTTTAGTACCTTGATGTTGGTGCTTGTCGCACTGACCGTACAGGCACAGATTCTCCAGCCTGTAAAATGGAAGATACAACTGAACGACTCCGGCTCCGCAGAGAAAGAGATCGTTTTTACCGCTACTGCCGATAAAGGCTGGCATTTGTATGACCAGGACTTGCCGGAAGGAGGCCCTGTCTCCACTTCGTTCACATTCGAGACACTGAAAGGAGCCGAGCTGATCGGCAAACCGACTTCATCTGTCAAACCGACCACCGTATACGACGAACTGTTCGCCATGAACCTGCGTTGGTATCCAGGGACCGTTTCGTTCACCCAAAAGTTCAAAGTGACCGACCCAGCCAAGTTCAAAGCCGAAGGTGAAGTGGAATTTATGGCTTGCAACGACGAGACTTGTCTGCCCCCGATCGCGTCAGTTTTTCGTTCGACAAAAGAATATAAAGATGACAGCCGCCGCCGAAACAGTGGTCGAAAAACCGGAAGTCGAACAAGACGATGTGACAGCCGTGCAGCCGGATACTGAAAAAGTGGTGGAAGAAGTGGCCGAGCTGAAGGCTCCCGCCCCTGTTACCAACAAGGACAAAGCAGAGAACAGGCCAGTCCGCGCCTCCAACGAGCTGACCGACGACGCAGCCCTCTGGACTCCTGTCATCGACCAGTTGAAGGCATTCGGCGACACGACGGTTTCAGCAACCGACACATCTTGGTTGTTCATCTTCTTTGCCGGTTTCCTGGGTGGATTGATCGCCTTGCTGACACCTTGCGTATGGCCGATGATCCCGATGACGGTCAGCTTCTTCCTTAAACGGACGAAGGACCGCAAGAAGGCGATACGAGATGCGATGACGTACGGACTTTCAATCATTGTGATTTATCTGGTGATGGGATTGCTGATTACGGGTATATTCGGGGCAAGTGCGCTGAACGACCTGTCGACGAATGCGATCTTCAATATCATATTCTTCTTGTTGTTAGTAGTCTTTGCCATCTCTTTCTTCGGAGCGTTCGAAATGGTATTACCCTCCTCCTGGACGAATAAACTGGACACGAAGGCGGATTCGACAACGGGTATCATCAGTATATTCTTCATGTCATTCACTTTGGTGTTGGTATCCTTCTCTTGTACAGGTCCGATTATCGGGACTTTGCTGGTACAGGCTGCTTCGATGGGAACGGCGGTAGGACCGGCCATCGGCATGTTCGGTTTCGCTTTGGCATTGTCTATTCCGTTCAGCCTTTTCGCCATCTTCCCGAACATGCTGCAAAGCATGCCGAAATCCGGAGGCTGGCTGAACTCCGTCAAGGTGGTGTTAGGCTTCCTTGAACTGGCACTGGCGCTGAAGTTCCTTTCGGTTGCCGACCTGGCTTACGGATGGCGCTTGCTGGACCGCGAAGTGTTTATCGTGCTTTGGATCGTGATCTTTATCCTGTTGGGTTGTTACCTGTTGGGTAAGATCAAGTTCAGCCACGACAGCGACCTTTCGTACGTATCCGTGCCGCGCCTGTTCATGGCGATCATTTCTTTCTCTTTTGCCGTTTATATGGTTCCGGGCCTTTGGGGGGCTCCTCTAAAAGCGATCAGTGCTTTCGCTCCTCCCTTGTACACTCAGGATTTCAACCTGTACAACAGTGAAGTGCATGCTGCTTTTGACGATTACGAAACCGGTATGGCTTATGCCAAGAAGGTGAACAAGCCGGTCATGATCGATTTCTCCGGTTTCGGTTGCGTGAACTGCCGCAAGATGGAAGCATCCGTTTGGACCGACCCGAAAGTGAAACAGATATTGGAAAATGATTATGTCTTGATCACCTTGATGGTCGATGATAAGACGAAGCTGCCGCAGCCGATCACAATCGAAGAGCATGGCAAGACTCGCAAATTGAAAACAATCGGCGACAAATGGAGTTACTTGCAGCGTAGTAAGTTCGGTGCAAACGCCCAACCGTTTTACATTTTGCTGAATGCCGAAGGCAAACCGCTCGGCCCGTCGTATGCATTTAACGAAAGTGTCCCCGACTATATCAAATTCCTGGAAAACGGGCTGAAGGTATTTAAAGAACAAGAAAAGAATAAATAACATCTTATAGGCTGTGTGTTAAAAAGATAGAGAATTCAATCTCTTGCCGGGGAATTCATCCCCGGCAAGAGAAAGATGAAATTTGACACACCTCCTTCTTCTCCAACCAAACAACTAAAAATGGCAACAAAACAAGAAAAGATGGAAGCCTTCGGACAGCTGCTCGACATTCTGGACGAGCTTCGTGTGAAATGTCCATGGGACCGTAAGCAAACGAACGAAAGTCTTCGCACGAATACGATCGAAGAGACTTACGAATTATGCGATGCCATCATGAAAGATGACAACAATAACATCAAAAAAGAATTGGGCGACCTGCTCCTGCACATTGTCTTCTATGCCAAGATCGGTGAAGAAAAAGCGGCGTTCGACATCAAAGACGTGTGCGACAGCCTTTGCCAGAAACTGATCTACCGCCATCCGCATGTCTTCGGAAACGCTCAGGCCGAAACAGCCGGCAAAAGGTTGAACAGAGCTGGGAACAACTCAAACTAAAGGAAAAAGGCGGCAACAAGACAGTTCTCGAAGGTGTCCCCACTTCACTTCCTTCCGTAGTCAAAGCTCACCGCATCCAGGACAAAGCCCGCAACGTGGGTTTCGACTGGGAACAACGCGACCAGGTCTGGGATAAGGTGCACGAAGAGTTTACCGAACTGAAGACTGAAATCGACAAGATGGATGCAGATAAGATGGAAGCAGAGTTCGGAGACCTGTTCTTCAGTCTGATCAACGCAGCCCGCCTTTATAAGATCAATCCGGACAATGCCTTAGAACGCACAATAAACGCCAAAACTAAATCTAAACAAAAAACACAAATAATGATAATATTTTATTTCTTTCTATTCTCTTCTTTTCTATCGTCTCCTCCTCTCATAAATTCCCGCGCAAACTTTCCTTCCGCACGTTTATATCTATAAAGTTTCTTTGGAGACAATATCTTTTTAAACTTTTCATAATACTCCTTTTCCAACTGTGCCTGCCTGCCTTATGTTCACGCTCACACACTCATCAATCACCTTCAGGTAATCAGCATCGGTTGCATTTTCATTATGCTTTAAATCTTTGGATAGTTTACGACATTCACGACCGGCCTCAAACATCTTTTTCTTGCAGTTCGTTACAAAGAGGTATAAATGATGCTGCCTCTTCCTGGGGTTAACCCCATCTCTGCCGTAATAAAAGCATTCTTCTTAGCAAAGAACGCTTCTCTATCAAAATTGCGATGCTGTTTCCCACTTTGAGCGTGAGCACTGAATGAGAACACAACTGAACACGCCACAAATGTAATAAAAAATATTTTATTCATACAAGCATTCTTTCAAAAATATTTTGTCAAACTTTATTTTTTCAATTTATTCGGTTTCCCCTATTTCTTCTGCCAATATATAACCGGCATATTGCTCTTCCAGGTACTCCAAGTATTCTTCATCCTCGGCCGCTTGCAAAGCAGAAACTGAGGCTGGAGACACTTCTGTTTTTACGAGTAGCGAGTCGGTTTTTCGCCGCTTTATCTTCGGATCCGACCAAAACTTTAAAAAAAACCCCAATCCGGCAAAAACGGCTGCCATATATAACCAGGGACGAACACGATCCATCAAGGAAACCTTTTTCACCTCCTCTTCAGGCTCTCTTTCGGGAAGCTGACTCATAATGTTTGCCGTCAATCCCTCCATATACCCCTCAGGTACAGTAAAAGGATTTTTTCCCTTTAAGACGGTCCAGATTGTTTTGTTCTGTTTTCATATCATCTCTCTTTTATGTTCTTTTGACAAATGGTAACACGAAAGGTTTAAATGTCTTTTGTTAAAAACTCCTCTACTTTCTTCACCGCATGATGATAGGAAGCTTTTTAAAGCGCCTACGGAAGTTCCGAAAATCTCAGACATATCTTCATATTTCATATCGTCAAAATATTTCATATTAAAAACGGCACGCTGTTTCTCCGGCAATGTCAGGATGGCTTTCTGCAGTTTCATCTGTGCGGCATCCCCGTCGAAATATTCGTCTCCTTTCAGGCGCTCCAGCAAAAACACGTCCGTATCGTCAATCGAGACATTGTTCTGCACACGCTGGCGGTTTAGAAAGGTTATACATTCGTTTATCGCAATCTTATACAACCAAGTCGACAACTTCGCCTCCCCCCGAAAATAGTCGATATTCATCCAGGCTTTCAGGAATGTATTCTGCAATAAGTCGTTGGCATCGTCATGGTCCAACACCATCTTTCGTATCTGCCAATACAACTTCTCCCCGTAGAAATTGACAACCTGCGCGAAGGCATCACGTTGATGCGCCGGATCACGTAATTGTTTTATTATCTCTTCCTCTATATATTGTTGCATTCCTACTCACTAATTTGGGGTAAATATAAGAAAATAATCATTATCTCCTTCCGTTCCCCTTCTATAAGAGACGGAAATAATGGTTCAAAGTTTAATCGAACCTCATAAGGGAATATAAAAAAAGCGGACAACCATATAAGTCATCCGCTTTGAAGTGCCCAGAACAGGACTCGAACCTGCATGCCTCTCGACACACGCACCTGAAACGTGCGCGTCTACCAATTCCGCCACCTGGGCAATTCAGCACTTTTCAGTGAAGCAATCTCTCTTGATTGCGGTTGCAAAGGTAGCAACTTTTTGAAACTGCCAAACTGTAACCATACTTTTTAAATAAAAAACGGCCACCTCCCTTTCGGGAAGCAGCCGTTTCAGATTTTATGCTTATGGGAAGAATTACATCATACCGCCCATGCCACCCATACCCGGGTTCATGGCAGGAGCTGCTGGAGCTTCTTCTTTCTTTTCAGCGATCACACATTCCGTAGTCAGGAACATACCAGCAATAGAAGCGGCATTTTCCAAAGCTACACGTGTTACCTTAGCAGGGTCGATTACACCGGCTGCACACAAGTTTTCATACTTGTCTGTACGGGCATTGTAACCGAAGTCACCCTTACCTTCTTTTACTTTCTGAACAACTACCGCACCTTCTTTACCTGCGTTAGCAACGATCTGGCGCAACGGTTCTTCAATAGCACGTTTAACGATTTCGATACCGGTTGTTTCGTCTTCGTTTTCACCCTTCAGACCTTCCAGTGCTTCGATAGCACGGATATAAGCAACACCACCACCAGGAACCGTACCTTCTTCGATAGCGGCGCGAGTTGCATGCAGGGCATCGTCAACACGGTCTTTCTTTTCTTTCATTTCAACTTCAGAAGGAGCACCTACATACAATACGGCAACACCACCGGCCATCTTAGCCAGACGTTCCTGCAGTTTTTCTTTATCGTAGTCGGAAGTCGTATTTTCGATCTGAGTCTTGATCTGGCCGATACGAGCCTGGATAGCATCCTTATCGCCTGCTCCGTTTACGATAGTAGTCGTGTCTTTGTCTACCGTAACCTTTTCAGCCGTACCCAGCATATCCATAGTAGCACCTTCCAGCTTTAAGCCTTTTTCTTCGGAGATCACAACGCCACCTGTCAGGACAGCGATATCTTCCAGCATAGCTTTACGACGGTCGCCGAAGCCCGGAGCCTTGACAGCACAGATCTTCAAAGAACCACGCAGACGGTTTACAACCAAAGTTGCCAATGCTTCGCTATCGATATCTTCAGCGATGATCAACAAAGGACGACCGCTCTGAACTGCCGGTTCAAGAATAGGCAGCAAGTCTTTCAATACAGAGATCTTCTTGTCGTAGATCAGGATATACGGATTTTCCATCTCGCATTCCATCTTTTCCGTGTTGGTTACGAAATACGGAGAGATATAACCACGGTCGAACTGCATACCTTCTACCACGTCTACTGTTGTTTCCGTGCCTTTAGCTTCTTCTACAGTAATAACACCTTCAGTTTTTACTCTCTGAATAGCTTCAGCGATCAGTTTACCGATAGCTTCGTCACCGTTAGCAGAAATCTTGGCAACATGCTCGATCTTTTCGAACTGGTCACCAACAGCTTCAGACTGGGCAGCGATGCTTTCTACGACTTTAGCCACCGCTTTGTCGATACCACGTTTCAAGTCCATAGGGTTGGCACCCGCCGTTACATTCTTCAGACCGACACCGATAATAGACTGTGCCAGAACTGTTGCAGTTGTCGTACCGTCACCGGCATTGTCGTTAGTCTTGGAAGCGACTTCCTTAACCAGCTGAGCACCCATGTTTTCAAACGGGCAAGCAACTTCAACTTCTTTAGCTACCGTTACACCGTCTTTTGTAATGTGCGGAGCACCGAATTTCTTTTCGATGATCACATTACGTCCCTTCGGACCCAGTGTTACTTTTACTGCGTTAGCCAATTCATCCACACCTTTCTTCAGAAGGTCGCGGGCATCCATATCGTATTTAATTTCTTTTGCCATGATTTCTATCGTTTTATATAAATGTATAAATATTTCTTAATTGTCAATTATCCACTATCAATTGTCAATTGTTTAGATAATAGCCAAAATATCAGACTGACGCATGATAAGATATTTTTCACCGTCCAGTTCGATTTCCGTACCTGCATACTTGCCGTACAGTACAGTGTCGCCATTCTTTACAACCATTTCTTCATCCTTTGTTCCGTTACCTACGGCGACAACTTCACCTTTTAAAGGTTTTTCTTTTGCTGAATCGGGAATAATGATTCCGCCAAGTGTCTTTTCTTCTGCTGCAGCAGGCTTAATCAGCACTCTGTCTGCTAATGGTCTAATGTTCATCGTTGTATATTTTTTAGTTGTTAATAATATTACGTTAGTCTTGTGCTTTCTTATCGCACATAAACGTCTATGCGAATACTGTGCCAAAACTGTTGTCAGGAAAAAGACTGACAATTTTGCATTTTAGAAAGACAGACAATGCAAATATATCTGACAGGATGACCATCCTGTTACAAAAAAACTTCCCCATTACAACAAGAAAATGAATGGGAAGTTCAATTATCAGTCTATTTATAGTAGAAACGGGTGTGCCTAAAGGCACAAAATTGAAATTGCAGCTAGAATCTTTCGATCAGTTCTTCTAATGTGACAAGAGACTGTTCGCCTGTCAACATGTTTTTCAGATTGATCTTGCCTTCATTTATTTCGTTTTCACCGACAATCGCCACAAACGGGATCTTTTTCGTATCGGCATATCCCATCTGCTTCTTCATTTTGGCTGATTCAGGATACAACTCCGTACGGATACCGGCAGCACGCACTTTCGAGATCAGAGGCAATAAATAGTTTTCTTCCTTCTCGCCGAAATTCACGAACAACAGTTGCGTGGTCTTCAAAGAATCAACCGGATAAAGTTCCAACTGGTTTAGAACATCGAAAATACGATCGGCACCGAAGGAAATTCCGACACCTGACATACCGTCCATACCAAACACACCGGTCAAATTGTCATAGCGTCCGCCCCCCGTGATACTTCCGATCTGGACATCCAACGCTTTCACTTCGAAGATAGCACCCGTATAGTAGTTCAGACCGCGTGCCAACGTCAGATCCAGTTCCAAATCAGCTGTCAGCTCTAACTTCTCGATGCGGTCCAGGATAAATTCCATCTCGGCAATACCTTTCATCGCTATTTCCGATGCTGCCAGTTCCTTTTTCAAAACAGCCAGCTTTTCACGATTCGTACCTTTCAGCATAATGATCGGCTGCAAACGGGCTATCGCACCTTCAGACAATTCTTTAGAACGCAATTCATCATTTACATTATCCAGACCGATCTTATCCAGTTTATCTATAGCGACCGTAATATCGACAATCTTATCGGCTTCACCGATTATCTCGGCAATGCCGGAAAGAATCTTACGGTTGTTCATCTTGATACAGACACGGATTCCGAAACGGCGGAATACCTCATCCATAATCTGGATCAGCTCGACTTCATTTACCAACGAATCGGAACCTACCACATCTCCATCACATTGGTAAAACTCACGGTAACGACCTTTCTGCGGACGATCGGCACGCCATACCGGCTGTATCTGGTAACGCTTGAATGGGAAAGCGATATCATTACGGTGCTGTACCACATAACGGGCAAAAGGAACCGTCAGGTCATAACGCAAACCCTTCTCGCAAGCTTTCATTCCGAATCTTACGGCATTGCGCTCCGACAGTTCTTCATCCGTTATTCCGGAAAAGCAATCGCCGGAATTTAATATTTTGAAAAGCAACTTATCGCCTTCTTCTCCATACTTGCCCATCAGCGTAGACAGGTTTTCCATAGCCGGCGTTTCGATCTGCTGAAATCCGTACAGATGATATACTTCGCGGATAGTATTGAATATATAATTACGCTTCGCCATTTCTTCTGGCGAAAAATCTCTTGTTCCTTTAGGGATAGACGGCTTTTGCATGATTCACTAATTTATATTATTTAGGCTGCAAAGGTAATGCTTCCTGTTTAATCCCGGCTTCTTCCCCCAGGAAAATCATGATATAATATAATAATGTAGCAAGCGAACCTAAGGCAGCCACTACATACGTGTAAGCGGCGGAACGTAAAGCGTCCTCTGCCTTATCATGCGTATAAGCATTTGTTATACCGGCATTGCTCAACCATACCAAAGCCCGCTGGCTGGCATTGATCTCGACCGGTAGTGTAATGAAACTGAATAAAGTCGTCGATGCAAAAAAGAATAATACCAAACAGCATCAACTGGGGAAACGTATTAATCAACAGCATACCACCCAACAGCACCCATGTCATAATGTTGGAAGCAAAGCTGACGACCGGAACCAAAGCCGAACGCATCCGAAGAGGCGCATAAGCCGTAGCATGCTGGACAGCGTGTCCGCATTCATGAGCTGCAACGGCTGCAGCAGCAATACTGTTACTGTAATAAACCGATTCACTCAGATTGACGGTCTGGTTTGCCGGATTATAATGATCCGTCAAATGTCCGGGAGTGGAAATCACCTTTACGTCATAAATCCCGTTATCATGCAACATCTTTTCAGCCACATCCTTTCCTGTCATACCATTCGGCATAGGAATCTTGGAATATTTTTCAAACTTGTTCTGGAGTCTGGAAGAAACCAACCAGCTAAGAAGGGCAAAACCGATAAATATAATCCAATACATGCTCATATTTTTCTAATTTATAATAGTTATACTAAATCATAAACGACAAAAGTCTGCCAAAAATAAAAATGGCAGGAGATCATCCTTCCGGGATGTGGTCTTCTGCCATTTTGTATTATTTTCAGGTTTTATTCTTCGGTATATCTGACAATTGTTTGCTCACGGTCAGGACCGACAGATACAATCTTGATCGGAACTTCCAGCTCTTCTTCCAAGAAAGAGATGTAAGCATTGAACTCTTCGGGAAATTCGTCTTCACTTTGCATTTTCGTCATATCGACATTCCAACCCGGCATTTCCACATATACGGGTTCGATGCCCTCATTGATTTCAAACGGAAACTCTGTTGTTTCTTCGCCATTGACTTTATAAGCAATGCAAGCCTTTACTGTTTCGAAGCCATCCAGCACATCGCTCTTCATCATGATCAGTTTCGTCACACCGTTGATCATGATCGCATATTTCAGCGCAACCAAGTCAATCCAGCCACAACGGCGTTCGCGCCCAGTTACAGCACCATATTCATGTCCGATCTGACGGATCTTGCTACCTGTTTCATCAAACAGTTCTGTCGGAAACGGACCGCTACCGACACGTGTACAATAAGCTTTGAAGATACCATACACTTCACCGATGTTACGCGGGGAAACCCCCAAACCTGTACAGCAACCTGCACAAATCGTATTGGAAGAAGTCACAAACGGATAAGAACCGAAGTCAATATCCAACATCGTGCCCTGTGCACCTTCGGCCAAAACAGACTTACCTTCTTTCAAATAGTTATTAATCACATGTTCGCTGTCGATCAAACGAAACTGTTTCAAATAATCCAAAGCCTTGAACCACTGTGCCTCCAATTCAGTAATATCATATTCATAATTCAGAGAACGCAGAATCGCTTCATGTCTTGCTTTTGCAGCTGCATACTTTTCATCGAAATTATGCAACAGGTCGCCTACGCGCAGACCGTTACGGCTGATCTTATCCGTATAAGTCGGACCGATACCTTTACCGGTCGTACCGATTTTGCCTGACCCTTTCGCAGCTTCGTAAGCGGCGTCCAATATGCGGTGGGTCGGCAAGATGAGATGCGCTTTCTTAGAGATACACAGTTGTTTGGTCAGGTCGTGCCCGCTGGCAGCAAGCGCTTCCGCTTCCTGTTGGAACAACAACGGATCCAGTACGACACCGTTACCGATAACGTTTACCTTCCCCCCTTGGAAAATACCGGAAGGGATGGAACGTAACACATACTTTTCACCGTTAAATTCCAAAGTATGTCCAGCATTGGGACCTCCCTGAAAACGAGTTATCACATCGTAATTCGGAGTCAAAACGTCGACAACTTTTCCTTTGCCTTCGTCACCCCACTGCAATCCTAATAGAACGTCAACTTTCATCGTTTATATATTATATAGATGTTAATATTCTTACTTCTTCCGCTGAAGCCGGTACTTACATTTGCTACATAAGCCATAAATGTAAAGCGCATGATATTCCGGAGTGAAACGCGATATCTTCAACGCTCCGACATCTTTCTTTAGTGTTGCATCCTTCAGCTCTCTGATTGCCCCGCATTTCATACAGATCAGATGCAAGTGTGTCTCCGCCAGCATCCGTAATTCATACTGTACAGCCTGGGCCGTCAGCTGATGACGCACAATTAAGCCGCTGTCTACCAAAACGTCGACCGTGTTATAAACAGTAGCCCGACTGACATGAAAATTCATTTCCTCCAGTTTCTGATGAAGCAAACACATATCAAAATGACCGGGGAAACTGCATATACACTCCAATATGGCATAGCGTTCCTCCGTCTTTCGTAGTTTTTCTCGGCAAGATATCTGGTGAACAGGTCTTGCATCTCTGTGTACTTTTTGCATCCATCTTCAAGTTGCGACTCCACGCGACCGACAAAGTTAGCGCATTTATTTTAAACGCAAAGCCTTAACGGCAATATTCAAATTCAAATTTTAAATCATTATATATTTCCTGCCCTTCGGGCGTCTGCATGAATTCAGGAAAATCATCGAACCCGCCCAACATTTGCTGCGCCCGTTCAGCCGACTGTCTTCCATAAAATTTCATGGCTTTTCACCGCAGCCTGCTTTTTCTTTGAAGGACGCCTCGAAATCAGTCTGGGCAAGCGTCCGCATACATTCCGCGACAAATGCGGTCCTCACCGGTGCTATCAAATCCTTTCCTTCCTTAAACAGTTCGGCCCAGACTAGATAAGCCACCGTACGTGCATATTCGTCTTCCACATTAAAAATCAACCCGAGCAGCAAATCCTCCACATCCGGCAACTTATAAAACAAATTGTGGCTGCACTGCTCTGCAATTTCCAAATAAGGGATTTCTTTCACCCATTGCTTCGCCTCTTGGGACGAGAACTCGTCTACCGGCTGCAAGAAAGAAGCCAATATCTTGAATTCACGGATGTCTTCTTTCCACAAGGCAGCGGCCAGCTCGGAATCCGGTTTGTGTGTAGGGCAATCTGCTTGATTTCAGGCAAAGGAACACCGAAATTAAGCTTATAGACAATACCCTTCTCGCGCATGCTGGTAGAGATCACTCCATTCATCGCCAGGCGAAGCTGAGTCCGTATTTCTTTTAATTCATTCTGTAACATACGCTTTATTATTCATTATAGGAAGGTAAAAACGAATACTCCTTGCTGTAACGAAGCATCTGATCGGTATACCCTTCGGTATAATCCAGCACAATATCCGTTACATCTCCTTATCGTTCTTGACTTCCTTCATCACCGGATTCACGAATCCCTTATACGGAGCCAGGTTCAACTTGGCATAGCGTTCGAGCACTTCGGCATGAAGAGCCGGATCGACCTTTACGGCATACTCTTCCACCAGTTTCTTTCCGGCGGAAAAATCACCTTCACTCTTGATACGCTGCACTTCCGCCAACAAAGTTCCGAACAGTTCACGCAGCTTGGCATAGTCATTGACCACCACGTATGTCTTGCCATCCCGCTGTTTCAGTTCAATCACGTTATCAGCCTTTCCTTTTCATATACCCATTTGGCAATCAGCTGACGGTTGCGCATATGGGCTTCTTCAACATTCTTGCCTTGCTCGATCCGGACCAGCTGTGTCATCAGGCCATTCATTATATATTTATAGTATTCAGCCTTATAAGCCTCTGCATCCGGCACAAGTCCGAGTTCCACCAGCTTGGCATCTCCAAGATAGTACAAACCGAAAAGATCGGCACGCGCCTCTTCCAAAGTCGAACTGTAGGCCTTCAAAGCATCCGGATCGGTATCGGGAAGCAATTTACCGGAACCATGTCCCAAGCATTCATGCAAATCGGTATGCAGATTGTCGGTGATGAATCCGTATTTCTTCAATCCTTCTCGCTCCTTCTCACTCCAGACAAATTCCTCATTGAAACCATTTCCCTGAGAAGCTTTGTCGTATGCCTCGGTGATATTCTCGATCGTAACGGATTTCGAACCATGATCGCGGCGAATCCAGTCGGCATTCGGCAAGTTGATGCCAATCGGAGTTGCCGGATAGCAATCACCTCCCAACATAGCAACAGTTATCACTTTCGCACTGACTCCTTTTACTTTTTCTTTCTTAAACCGTTTATCTACAGGAGAATGATCTTCAAACCACTGCGCATTATCGCTGATCACTTTTGTTCGCTTCGTTGCCTCCTTATTGATAAAGTTCACGGTCGACTCCCAGCTGGCTTTCATTCCTAACGGATCTCCGTATGTTTCGATAAAGCCGTTCACAAAGTCAACATCCGATGCCGTATCTTCCACCCATAGGATCGAATAGGCATCGAAGATTTTCAAGTCGCCGGTCTGATAATATTCGATCAGTTTCCCGATGATTGACTTTTGCGCATCGTTCTCGGCAAAAGCCACGGCTTTCTGCAATTCCGACACGATCTTTTCGAGTGCCGGCGAATAGAGGCCGCCTACCTTCCACACTTTTTCGACCAACTTGCCGTCTCTTTTTACCAAACGGCTGTTCAAGCCGTAAGAGATCGGAGAAATCGTGTCTTTCCCAGCTTTCATCCGGGCATAGAAATCCTCAACTTCTACCTGGGTAACTCCTTCGCCATAATAATTGTTGGCCGAAGCCCGGATCAGGTCGACATCGCCACTCTGCACCGTACGCTTCGCCATCACAGCCGGATCAAAGATCACGGGACTGATCTCGGCGACAAACTGTTCCACCGTCTGCCCTTCACGTAGCGGAAGTGCGGAAGAACCGATCTGCGAGATACAAGTCCGGAAGAACTCAGGCGTAAAGCCGGGAACAAATTTGTCTTCCGCATAATGGTGATGGATGCCGTTGGCAAACCAAACCCGTTTCAAATAAGTTTCCAAAGCAACAAACTGCGGATCCGTACGATCTCCTTTATAGCCGGTATAAACAGCCTCCAGCGCACGGCGGATCGGCAGATTATAACGACAGTTCTGGTCGAACAAAATATCCCGGCCCATCAGGGCAGCTTCCGACAAATGATATAATAATTGTTTCTGCTTCAAAGAAAGGGATTCAAATCCCGGAACCTGATAACGCAATATCTGAAGATCAGCAAACTGATCCACGACATAATTGAAATTATCCTGAGTAGCTTCCACCTTCTCAGCCTTCTGCCCCTGTACAGGCAGTCATAACCATTGCAGTCATAAGCGATAACATTATATTTTTCATATACTAACTTTTAGCTTTTCCTAATATTATTATTAAAAAGGTTTTCTCGCAAAGGTACAGATATTTCAGAAATTATACTAGTTATCTTCCTTTATTGCAATCTGAATACAGATAACTTATAAAGCAGAAATATGAGTAGATTTGATTTTTTTTATTCCAAGGACATAGAAAGAGAAGAAATTTAATAACTTTGCCAATAGTAATGTTGACATAAAACAAAATGCGATGAAAACAAACATTCCTGAACGTATTGCCGCCCTAAGGGAAGCAATGAAACAGCATAAAATCGATGCTTATATTATTCCGACTTCCGACCCTCACATGAGTGAATATCCTGCCGACTGCTGGAAATACCGTGAATGGATTTCCGGATTCACAGGTTCGGCCGGAACAGTTATAATCACAGCCGATAAAGCCGGGCTTTGGACCGACTCCCGATATTTCCTGCAAGCCTCCACCCAACTGGAAGGGACAGGTATCGAACTTTTCAAAATGATGTTACCCGAAACCCCGACAATCCCGGAGTTCCTGACACACGAACTGAAAGAGGGACAGACAGTCGGCCTGAACGGCGAGACATACAGCCTGGCAGATGCCCGCTCACTGGAAAAGGCATTAGCGGAAAAAAGAGATCAAACTGAATACAAACGCTTCGCTGATCGATCCGATCTGGAAAGAACGTCCCGCCATCCCTGAAGCTCCGATGTTTGAAATGCCGATCGAACTCAGCGGAAAATCAACAGAAGACAAACTACTCGATATCAACAAGATGCTACACAAGGCAGGAGCCGACTGCACCATTCTCTCCGCATTGGACGAAGTGGCCTGACCTTCAATATCAGGGGTACGGACGTTGCCTATAATCCGGTCGTCATCAGTTATGCATTCGTTTCCGAGAAGGAAAGCGTACTGTTCGTGAATCCGAAGAAGATACCCGCTGAAATAGCAGAACATCTAAAGAAAGAAGGAGTGACACTAGCCGACTACGGCATGTTGGCAACCTTCCTGTCACGACTGCCGGAACGGACACGGGTGTTCATCGACAGCAAACGAACCAACGTAGCCATCTACAATGCACTGCCCAAAAGCAGTATCCTGATAGAAGGAACCTCGCCCGCCAATCACCTGAAAATCATCAAGAACGAGACAGAGATAAAAAGGATTCCGCAACGCCGTCCTGAAAGACGGCATCGCCATGACCAAATTCTACTTCTGGCTGGAAAAGATGCTTAAAGCCGGAGAAAAGGTGACGGAGCTGAGTGCCGCTGCCAAGTTGACGGCTCTGCGCTCCGAACAGCCCCAATATGTCATGGACAGCTTTGCCAGTATATCTAGCTACGGTCCTCACGGAGCGGTCGTACACTATTCTCCCACACCCGAAACGGACACGGAGTTGAAAACGGACAGTTTGTACCTGCTCGACTCCGGAGCCCAGTATTTGGACGGAACGACCGACATCACCCGTACGATCGCCCTTTGCGACGAGCCGAGCGAGCAAATGAAGAAGGACTTTACCCGCGCCCTGAAAGGCACTATCGGAATTGCCAAATGCAAATTCCCCGCAGGCATACGGGGCTGCTTGATCGACGCCTTCGCCCGTAAAGCTTTGTGGGATGCCGGCATCAACTATCTGCACGGAACCTGCCATGGCATCGGCCACTGCTTGAACGTACATGAAGGGCCGCAAAGCATCCGCATGGAGGAGAACCCGGTAATCCTGGAACCGGGCATGGTGATGAGTGACGAACCGGCCATGTACCGCCCCGGCGAATACGGCATCCGTACCGAGAATATGATCCTGATCCGTGAAGACAGTGAAACGGAATTCGGAAAGTTCCTCGGTTTCGAAACTTTGACGTTATGTTACATCGATACGAAGCTGGTTATCCCGTCCATGCTTTCTGTACGCGAGCATGCATGGCTGAACAAATACCACCAGATGGTATACGACTTGGTAAGCCCGCATTTGACTGAGGAAGAGAAGGCTTGGTTAAAAGAAAAAACGGCAGAAATTTAATCAACAGACGATTGACAATTGACAATAGGTTTGTCGTTCTCTCTTAAATTGTCAATTGTCAATTATTAATTGTCAATTAAAAAGTTATGGCTTTAATAAAATCAGTAAGAGGCTTTACTCCCCAAATAGGTAAAGACACGTTTTTAGCAGACAACGCCACTATTATCGGCGATGTAGAGATAGGCGAAGGTTGCAGTATCTGGTTCGGGACTGTGTTGCGAGGCGATGTAAACTCCATCCGGATCGGCAACGGGGTGAATATACAGGATGGTTCCGTCCTGCACACCTTATACGAAAAATCGACGATTGAGTCGGCGACGATGTGTCGGTCGGTCATAACGTCACGATCCACGGGGCAAAGATATGCAACGGCGCCCTGATCGGGATGGGCTCGGTCGTACTGGACCATGCCGTGATCGGTGAAGGAGCGATCGTCGCTGCCGGTTCGGTCGTACTGAGCAAGACCATCGTCGAGCCGGGAAGCATCTACGCCGGCATACCGGCCAAGTTCGTAAAGAAGGTGGACCCAGAACAGGCAAAAGAGATCAACCAGAAGATAGCCAAGAACTATCACATGTACTCATCCTGGTATAAAGAAGAGCACTGACCCGCTATCACGGGACAGGATAAACAATACAATTGCAAATGAAAGAGTACAAATACATCCTGCTGGACCTGGACGGGACGATTACAGATCCGATGATCGGCATCACCCGATGCGTCGAATACGCATTGAATCATTTCGGCATACAAGTGAATGACCTTCGCGAGTTATGTCCTTTTATCGGTCCTCCTCTTCTGGACTCGTTCCGGGATTTCTATCATTTCACAGACGAACAGGCCAAAGAGGCTACAGAAAAGTACCGGGAACGTTTTGCCGACACCGGCATTTATGAGAACAAACTGTATGACGGCATGAAAGACTTTTTAGAAGAGGCAACCCGGCAAGGGCGCATCCTGATGCTGGCGACATCCAAACCGACAGTCTTCGCCAAACGCATCCTGGACTATTTCGATATCGCCCGTTACTTCACTTTCGTCGCGGGCAGTGGCCTGGACGGTTCCTTCTATACAAAAGGAGATGTGATCCGTCATGTATTGGAAAGCAATAACCTGACGGATCATCTATCAGTCGTCATGATCGGCGACCGCAAACATGACATCATCGGGGCCAAAGAGAACAGGCTCGATTCGATCGGTGTGCTTTACGGTTACGGTGACCGGGAAGAGTTATCGCAAGCCGGGGCGGACTATATCGTAGAGGATATCGCCGGACTGCGCAATCTGCTGTTCCATCAATAGCACACCCATTTTATCAGATAGCGGCAAAACACGTCTCCGCCGAAGATCCCCACGCAGTAGAGGATTCCCAACCTGTAGCCTTTCAGGTTACAGGACACTTTCAATGCCTGGAACATCCAGACCAGTGCCCAGATCAAAAAGACAAAAGAGACCAGCGACAGCCATATTCCGACAAGGAATCCGGGCTGTTGCATGATCTCTGCCGGAGGCATGTTCACATCTATCTGTGCGAGTTTCTGCATAGGCGGCAAGAAGTTGAAAAGGTTCATGACGATCAACGGCAATTGTGCGAAAACGACCGTTCCCAACACATCGACCATCCGTATGCGTGAACGGGAAAGCAGCAATCCTCCCAAATAAAACATAACAGCCGGAATCAGCCAGACGGCAAGGTGTTCCACCGCATAGCACCACCACGCCGGATCCGGAGCCGGACCAAAATGCAGCAACCCGTGATAATGCCAGCCGGAATAAATAAGAAAGAGCTGTCGATACCACCATTCCAGCCAGTCCCCAAAGCAATGCTTCCAGACCGGCAATCCGTTCAAAAGGATTAATCAATCCATAAAGATGTTGTTTGTTCATAACCTATTCTATTTTATTCAGTTTATCAATCAGATCGTCTAATACATTCCGGACAGTAGGGTAACTGACTCCCATATTCTTCGCCATATCCTTCAGGCTTCCGCTGGATTTGATGAAGTCGATTACAAACTGCTGTTCCTTATCCGTCAGTTTTGCCAGTACAGGCAGTTCAAATGTACCGCACACCTCCGTATCGCATTGCCCACAAAACATCCGACCCACTTTCAAAGGCGCGTCACAAGCCGGGCACTGCAAGGGAGTCTTCTTTTGATCTCGTTATTCATAGATTTATTTCTTATTCTTGTTTATACTTGACTAAAAGATTACTTTACAACAAAAGTATTCAATAATTTATAAACATGCAATAAATAATAAATATTATTCATTACAATGTAAATATTATTCAAATACATATACAATTATATCATTCATCCTCGTTCCAACATGAACCAGGCAAGGGAGCTAAATGAGCCACCGAGTAACCTCCATATAAAGAAATTAAACTACTTTTGTGACAAAACACTTAAAAAACTAAACAAATTATATCATGAGAAAGAACAATCTGTGGATAACAGCCCTTGCATTCGGGCTATCGTTATCGGCTTACGGACAGCAGGCAGAGGGCGGCATCTCGTCCGGAATGTTGCAGGAAATCAAGCAAGCCTACAAAGGAACGCCGGCCGACAAAGCCATTCACAATGCAATCGCGGGCAACGACATCAACAAACTGGCAGTCAACAATGACAGCAAAAACAATTTCGACACCTACTTTTCAAACAAAGTGAACAGTAAAGGGATCACGAACCAGAAATCCTCCGGCCGTTGCTGGTTGTTTACAGGATTGAATGTTATTCGTGCGCAGGTCATCGCCAAGTATAACCTGCCGGAATTCGAACTCTCGCAGAACTACAACTTCTTCTGGGACCAGCTTGAAAAAGCAAACCTTTTCCTACAAGGAATCATTGATACACGGGAAAAGCCGATCGACGACAAAATGGTGGAATGGCTGTTCAAGAATCCGATCGGAGACGGCGGACAGTTTACCGGCATATCCGACAACCTGATGAAATACGGCATCGTTCCTTCCGGTGTCATGGTCGAAACCTATAGCAGCGACAATACCAGCCGTATGTCCAACCTGATCGGACTGAAATTGAAAGAATACGGATTGGAACTACGCGACGCAAAAAGGCTCGAAACCGGAAGCGCTGGCAAAACGCAAAACCGAGATGCTGGGCGAAATCTACCGTATGCTGGTCCTCAACCTCGGAGAACCTCCTACGAAATTCACCTGGACACGCAAAGACGCAAGCGGAAAACCGGTCGAGACAAAAGAATACACCCCGCAATCATTCTATCAGGAATTCGTGGGCGAAGATTTGAAGAACAACTATGTCATGCTGATGAACGATCCGAGCCGCGACTTCTATAAACTATATGAAATCGACTTTGACCGCCATGCCTATGACGGCAAGAACTGGACATACGTAAACTTGCCTATCGAAGATATCAAAGAGATGGCGATCGCCTCCATCAAGGACAGCACCATGATGTATTTCTCCTGCGACGTGGGCAAATTCTTCGACCGCAACCGCGGAGTGCTCGATGTCAACTATTATGACTACGGCTCGTTGATGGGCACGACTTTCGGTATGGACAAGAAACAACGCATCCAGACATTCGCCAGCGGCTCTTCCCATGCCATGACACTGATGGCGGTAGATTTGGATGCCAACGGCCAACCTAAAAAGTGGATGGTGGAAAACAGTTGGGGACCGGGTGCCAACAACGGCCACCTGATCATGACGGACGAATGGTTCAACGAATACATGTTCCGCTTGGTTGTCAACAAGAAATACATCACCGACAAAGTCCGGGAAGTATTGAAACAGACACCGACACGGTTACCGGCTTGGGACCCGATGTTTGCAGAAGAAGAGTAATGGAAATTGAAAGTTGAAAATTGAAAATTATAAAAACGGTCATTGTTCTTGGAACGGAATTTAATTTTCAATTTTCAACTTTCGATTTTCAACTATCAATAGTATCCTTCATTCTGCGCCTCTTCGGCAGATGGCTTCGGAGACAGGCGGTCGACATGGTTCTGCGGAATCGGACGTAGTTTGTGATATTCCTTTATGTTCGGAGCGGCATCCGGATTAAACTCTTTCACACGCTCGTACAACGTTTCCGTACGCACCAAGTCTTCCCAGCGGTTCATCTCGCCGTATGTTTCACGGGCACGCTCATCCAGCATAAAACCGATAAAATCGTCACTGATCTCTGCCGGCGTCACCAGCATCGACTTTTCAGTCGAACCAGCCAGGTTAGCCATATCGCCACCATCTATCTGCCACCACTCCTGCGGTTTGGCTTCTCCTTCTCTGTAGGCGGCACGTTTACGGACGACGTTGATCAGCGAAGCCGCTTTCTCGAAATCCCCTTTCTGCCATAAGCTTCGGCAGCTATCAGATACGTCTCACCCAGCCGCATACGGACAAAGTTACGTCCTCCCTGTTCATAGTTCATATCCGGACGTTGCGTATCGAGCCATTTCTTCAGGCAAGGGAAAAAGTGGTTCGTGTTTTCATCGATCGGAATCAATGTATAAGGCGCCTTTGCGATGTCCAATTGCATCTGGCGGTCTTTCGCTTTGTCGATCACAGCACCTTTATAATCTTTCGCGCCATAATATTTCGGGATAAAGTAAGCCGCCGTATCTCCTAAAGCGAACTTTGGTTTGCCAACCAGTTCAGCAGGCGTTTCATAAAGCAAATCACCCGTCTCCTCTCCATTTTCATTTACGTAATAATATTTGTCTTTCCAGACAGGGATGGAAGATTCTTTATTCGCATAGAACACCCAACTGAACATCTTATACATACGGGAGTCATTCAGGTGGTCGAACAACTGGGTTTGCAAATAAGGAGTCGGCCGCATACGTTTCCAAGCACGCCCTTGCTGAAGGTCGCGTTGCAAACCCGGCAATTTTTCGTAAGTCGGAACCCAATACAGGTGCATCTTGTTTCCTTCCGAACCGTTAAACAACACATCGTTTGTAAACTCGACACCCCAGATTGTTTCAGAAAACACCTTCTGTCTGTCCTGATCGAATGTCATTGAATAATCCGAATCCAAGGCGAACTTTCCGGAGTTGATAACCGCTTCGGCAAAATAAGCCGTACTATCCATATCGGTTGGTTGTTGTCCGCGCTGATCTTTGATAGCGCTCCCCCTTGTCAAATAAACTTTCGACAACAAATTAGCCGCCGACCATTTGGTTGCACGACCACGATCCGCCTGCATGGCCACATCAGGCAACACTTCATAAGCCTGACGCAAATCGCTAATAATAAACGCATACACATCCGCCACCGAAGCACGTTTAAAGTCGGTCTTGATTTCAGAAACGTTTCCTTCCGTCAATAAAGGAATACGTCCAAATTGCTGAACCAGATCAAAATAGAAATAGGTACGCATGAAACGAAGTTCACCTTCACGCGCCGTTTTTCGGCATCGGTCATATCTCCCACTTTCGGCAGATACATCAAAGCCGTATTGGCCCGTGTAATACCTTTATAAGCATTTTCCCAAAATTCATACAACATACCGAAAGAAGAGTTCAACTGATTGCTGTATTTATTGAAACCATCCTTATTACCGCCATCGGCCCCTTCCCAGACATAATCCACGCCATACTCGGTCAGCCAATAATAACGCTCGCCACCGACATACCAGCGCATAGTCGAATAAACGCCGTTCACAGCAGTTTCTATACCGGTCTTTGTTTCCAGATAATCATACGACACCCCGCTGACCACCTTTTCATTCAGGAAAGATTCACACGACACGCCGGCCGCTGCCACTAAAGACAGCAAACCATATTTTATTATATTTTTCATACTATCGTCTATTTATCATGTTAGTTATTATCAAAAGCTCAGGTTCACACCAAACAGATACGTCCTCGGCATCGGTTCATTGAAGTCACCGCCACTTTCCGGGTCCGTACCTGAATAGCCCGTAAAGACATACGCATTCTGTACGGTTGCATATACACGCAACTTCTGGATACCGACATTCTGCAACAATGCCTTCGGCAACGTATAGCCCAATGTCACCTGGCCGATTCTCAGGAACGAAGCGTCTTCCTTATAAAGGGAAGAAATGTAGTTCGGGTTCTCGAAGTCGATATTCGGGCGCGGAGCTTCGTTACTGCGGTTACTGATCGGGTTGCCGTTTTCATCCTCGCCGATAATACGCCAGTAATTTACTTTCGCACCACTATAACGTCCGCTCAAACGGAGTTCACGGTTGAAAGATTTCGTCTGTCCGAAAGCACCATTCAGGAAGAAACTGAAATCAAAATCCTTATAATTAAAATAATTACTCATGCTCAACGTCACGTTCGGATTCTCATGACCGAGAATAAAGCGGTCTTCGGAAGTGATCTTATAGTCGCCATTGCGGTCGACAATCTTGATATCGCCGGGCTTAAAGACGCCTCCCCACTTTTCGAGTTCGGCAGCATCTTCCAGTTGCCAGATACCGTCGGCCTTATAATCATAGAACACTTTCACGGGCTGGCCGATAAACCATTTATTTCCTTCGTCGTCGACTTTCCCGTTATAGAGTTCCACGATCTCTTCCTTGTTGACGGAGAACATGAAGTCGGTCGTCCACTTGAAATCTTTCGTATCGATATTGACCGTATTCAAGGTTACTTCCAGACCTTTGTTACGAATCTGCCCGATATTGGTCGTCACATTGCCGAAACCGGAAACGATCGGTAACTGCCGGTCCATCAAGAGGTCGTTCGTATTCTGAAGATACAAATCCACGCTCCCACCTATCCGGCCGTTCAAGAAACCGAAATCGATACCGGCATTCCATTGCTCGGTCTTTTTCCCATGACAAGTTCGGGTTCGGCATCTCCTTCTGATAGAAGGCCAGCACACCGTTCGAACCATAGCTGTAACGCCCGTACTCAAGGTTACCCTGCGTCTTATAGGGATCGATAGCCGTGTTGCCGGTGATACCCCAACCCAGGCGGAGCTTCAAATTGCTCAGACAGTCGACATCTTTCAGGAACGATTCTTCCTTGACACGCCATGCAAGGGCAGCAGAGGGGAACAACACCCATTTATGCCCCGGAGCCAGACGGAAGAACCGTCGTAGCGGGCAGATACCGTCAGCAGATATCGGTCCTTATAGTTATAATTCACACGTCCCATGAAAGAAGCCAGATTCCAACGCTGATAATCGCTCGATACGGACTCGATCGTCTGGGCCGAACCGACATTGTTCCAAGTCTGGTTCTCGTAAGGCAGGTCTTTCACTTTGATTTCCGACTTCTCGTATGTTTCCTGCTGGATGGATTGCAGGAAAGTCAAGCCCAGGGTATGATCTTTTGAAGGTCTTGTTATAGAACAACAGGTTTTCCCACGTGTACATACGGCGGTTGTCACGGGCATTGACAGCACGCGCCGGACTGCCGGAACGGTCCGAACTCAACGCTCCGTAGAACTCGTTGCCGTACCAGGGACCTATGTCGATACCGACATTCGAACGGTATTTAATATCGAACGGAAGCGTAACATCCAGATAATAACTTCCCAGGAAACGGTCTTTCTTTATCTCCTTCTTCTCATGTTCTATATTCAGGAATTTATTCCACAGCTGCGGATCATTACCGGGACGGGCTTCAATAATGTTTCCATTTGCATCATAAATGTCAGCCAATGGATATGTCAGTTTCACTCCATCATAAAAGATTCCCCCGTTGTTACGATCAAGATGAGAGAAAGAGGTTGAACCGCCGACCTTCACATATTTATTCAAAGTCCAGTCGAAATTGACGCGAACCGAATAGCGCCGATAATCTTGTCCCTTCACGACACCATCTTGTCCGAAATAAGTTGCGGAAGCGAGCATCTTCAGCTTCTCCGTACCACCTCGAACACTGACTTCATGATTGTGGATCGGAGCAACACGAAAGGCCTCCTCTGTCCAGTCGGTGTAAAGGGACACGGTCAGAATGCCAGACACCGTTTTCGTCATATCCCTGTTCGATCTTGTTCATTATACTCGGATCTGCATTGAAATAACCGATCTTACGATCCCAATCCAATGTCGGGACAAGCGGATACGGGTAGTCTTGTTTGTGGCACGATTCGCCTCGCGTACCATTTCGACCCACTCTCCGCCATCAAACATTTCAATCTTACGGGCAGCTTGCTGTACACCTACATAGCCGTTATAATCGACCTGCACCTTACCCTCTTTCCCTTCTTTGTTGTTACCAGAATAACACCATTCGCACCACGCGACCCATAGATAGCCGTGGCAGAAGCATCTTTCAACACTTCGACCGATTCAATATCGGATGGACTCAATTCGCTCAATGCCACCACGATAGGAATACCGTCCACGACATATAACGGATCGTTTGTCGCTTTTAAAGAACGGTTACCACGCACACGAACCTGCACATCCTCGCCCGGTTTTGCACTCGTTGACAAAATCGTCACACCGGCAGCCCTTCCTTGCAACGCCTGTGCCGCACTGAAAGAAGCCGTCTCCTGCAACTTCTCTCCCTTCACGGAGGCAACCGAACCGGTCAAGTCCCGCTTCTTGGCCACACCGTAGCCGACAACCACGACTTCGTCCAGATTTTGCAGGTCCTCTTTCAAGATGATAATCACACTCCCTTGTCCTTTGTAAGCATAGTCTTGCGGCTGATACCCGATGTAGGAAACAGACAACGTAACAACCGGTTTAGAGATGGAAAAAGAGAATTTACCGTCGATGTCGGTAATGGAACCATTCGTAGTCCCTTTCTCGACTACGTTCGCCCCGATGATAGGCTCACCGGTCACATCCTTGACTACGCCGGAAACCATATGCTGGGCATAGGAAAGCGTGGTCGTGCACACAAAAAACAAAAAAGACTAACATGGGCAGATGCAGCCTTTTAAACGTTTTCGTTTTGTTCATAATAATAAAGAATTAAATTATCCGGCAATTCCCGAACCGGATGATTTTTTCATAAAAAGAGGCGTGGGAACTGTTGATATACCTGATATTGAGGCCTTCGACTGCCCGACCAGTGATATAAACAACAGCCCACGCCCTTCTATTCTTGAAGACATACCCATGCCAGGCATGAATATATATAACAAGGAAGGTACGTGAGCGTTCAGTTGCCTATTATCCTCTGGTCTGAAAGTGTCGAAGTTTCAATATCCGGATAATATCTTTTAAACGCTTCTTGTAATCAATAAAATGCAGGGACCTGCAACGCCATGCAAGTGTACGGACACAAATATAGAGAGAAGAAACTATACAGGCAAACAAAAGTAAGTATTTCTCGTTTTTCTTACGAACAGGCTATATTAAGAGGATAGCAATCATATTACTATTGCAAAACCATGCAACCTATAAACATTTGACCTTTGTCGAATACGTTTTTGACCTTAGTCAAAAGGGCTTTCGACCTTAGTCAAAACCTTTTCGACCAAGGCCGAAAACTAAAGAAGTTAGCAAAAACGACATAAATATCCATATCATTGCATATTATACAATATTAAATACCACTTTAGGACGGGACAGTTTGTCTGTTGTTTACATTTATGAATAACCTATAACAGGATTTTTTAATACACAGTCAACCTATTTCAGGACGAGACAGGGTGAAGCCAGAAAACGCCTCTCCGCCGAAAGGTATCATCCGATCAATCTTTTCCCCAATCCGAAGGTTTGACACCCATTTGGAGGACAAGCGTTCCACCGGCCGCCAGATCATCGTGCGTCAGGTAACATTTATCATACTTCTTCCCGTTGAGCGTCGCACTTTGGATATAGATATTCTCCGGACTGTTGTCACGGGCTTCGATCACAAAAAGAGCCACCGGCAGCATAAGCCGGGTCCAGACGGAACTCCACCCGGTCGAATACCGGACTGGTGATCTCATAGCGGCCATCGCCCGGACATATCGGATGTATGCCGGCAGCCGCCAACACATACCAAGCCGACATCTGCCCGACATCTTCGTTTCCTACCAAGCCGGTCACTTTGTCGTGATAAGCGTTTTCGGCAAATGTCGCGTGTCCATTTTTGGGTAAGCGAAGGCATCCCTAACCTGTTGAACAGGAAAGGCACATGATGGACCGGTTCATTGGCATGGTTATAATAGTCATTCCAGAGATAGTCGCCCGGTGTTTTTCAAACATATCCGTCAGGTCGGCCAAAACCTTTTCACGGCCTCCCATCAGGCGGATCATCCCCTCGACATCGTGCGGCACGAACCATCCTTGCTGGTAAGGATTGGATTCCACGCAGCCATAGCCCTCTTGCAAACGTCCTTTTTCAGGCAAAGAAGAAAAAGACGCCTTTCTCATTACGCGGACGGAACCATCCCGATTCAGGATCGAAGATAGTTGCATACGACAGGGCACGCTTGTCAAATGAGCCCGGTCGCCCTCTTTCCCCAACCACTCGGCCAAACGGGCCATGCACCAATCCGTATAATCGTATTCCAGCGTGCAGGATATATTGCCGGGCGTATAGCCGTCGTCATTATTGCTAAAGCGCCGGGAGGTGTTCAGAGCATAGCGGTATGCTTTCTCCACGTCATAATCCCGAATACCTTTCCGGTAAGCATCACACAAAAACCGAAATGGCGGGATTGCCCACCATGCAGCCGGAGTAAGCATTCAAGAGCTCCCACCGTTCGAGATATTCGTTACCACTCTGGTCGGCTATCTCCACAAGCGAGTTGACAAGATCGTTCACCATCTCCGGGTTGATGATGGTCTGAAGAGGCATCTGGCTACGGAAGACATCCCATCCGCTGAAGATCGTCCGTTTACGGAACTTGCCAGTCTGATGGATCTTTTTATCCGCCCCGGTGTACTCACCGTTGATGTCGCTGCAAAGGCGCGGATCAATCAACGTATGATAAAGAGCCGTGTAGAAAACCTCTTTTCCTCGTCGGTTCCTCCCTCGACGGAGACTTTCGCCAACTCGTCATTCCAAAGACGGACACACTCGGCATGCGTCCGGTCAAAATCGAAGTCTTTCATCTCCGCCGCCAAATTCTCCTCCGCATTCTTCAAACTGGTATAAGAGATACCACTCTTTAGCAAGATCACTTCATCTGGTTTGGTTTCAAAATTGGCATAAAAAGCCTAAGTGCTTGCCTTCAAATGCCGAAACGGAAGGATGGATGGCTGTTGGCGGATTGCTTCGCGATAGCGCTCGCTACAAACATCTTCACGTTTACGTCCCCAATCGTCCGGAATATCGGCAGACCAAACGCCATGTCCGGAAAAAGGTTTGGAAAATTGGGCATAGAAATAGACCGTATAGTCGGCCTTGCCGTCACCGTTTCCCCAACCGCCTCCATCAGGCGTACATTGCATCCAGCCCTTGATGGTATGGTCGTCCACCACCTCTACGCTCTGAAGTGTCGATGTTCCTCCTACCCGCCGGGCCAGATCGACTTGTATGCGGGCCTCCTTGCTTTCCGGGAAAGTGAAACGAAGCATTCCGCTATGAGGCAAAGCGGTTGCTTCCGCCTGAATCTTATAATCGGAAAGAAAAACAGAGTAATAGCCTGCCGAGGCTTTTTCGGTCGACTTGTCATACCGGGAACGATATCCTTCTTCCGGCTTGTCTTCCGTGCCGGCGAATGTATGCAAATCCCCGATTGTAGGCATCACCAGAAAGTTCCCCAAATCGCCGTACCAGCCGATACCGGACATTTGCGTAAATGCGAATCCTTCGATAGTCGTATGCTCATAACTATAGCCGGGACCGTTGTCGCCTCCGGTAATCGTGTTGGGGCTGACCTGCACCATACCGAAAGGAGCTGTCGCCCCGGGAAACGTTTTTCCAAGTCCATGACTCGCGCCCGCCAGTTCTGTATTCGTTGAAGCTCCTACAAACGGATTTACATAAGAGGACAAAGGACGCCCGTCTGCCTCCTTCTCCACCGTATGGCAGGAAAACAAAGAAAGGGGCAAGAATAACCCCAACAAAGAATGTCTAATATTCATTATTACCAGATTTAAAAAAAGGCGGCATCAAAAGTCGTCATCCGTCATCCCCGGATCAAGTCCGCCATGACAGAACACTTTTGATGCCGCCTCGTTCTACAAAGCTTATAAAGCCAATTCCTTCAATATCCCATCCGTCGCACCCGCATTGCCTTTCACAAACTGGCCGGCACTCTCGCCGGCAGCCTTCAAGACCTCTGCATAGGTCAACAGCTCATCCATCTTGGCAACGAACTCATCTTTCGATGCGACCGAGAATCCTCCGCCCACTTTGATCAAGTCACGGGCCTCCTTGAACTTCTGAAACCGGGGACCGAACAACACCGGAATACCGTAAACCGCCGCCTCCAACGTATTATGGATGCCGGCTCCGAAACCGCCGCCGATATAGGCGATCGTCCCATACCGATAGATGGAAGACAGCAGCCCGAAACTATCCACGATCAAACAATCTTTCCCTTCGAGCAGGCTCTTGTCCTGCATCACATCGGACAAGCGGACAGACGGGCGTTTCAACAACGACTCGATATACATCAGATGTTCCCGGTGAATCTCGTGCGGGGCGATGATCAGCTTCATCTCCGGATGCTCGTTGAAATAAGGGATCAGTATCTCCTCATCCTGCGGCCAGGAACTCCCGGCGATCAGCGTCTGACATCTTTCCCTACAAACCGTTCGAATTCTGGCAACTCACGCGCCTGATTACGCACGTCCAACACACGGTCGAAACGCGTCTCGCCGTAGACCGTCACGTTACGGATGCCATATTGCCCAAGCAGTTCCTTCGAACGTTCGTCCTGCACAAACAAATGCGTAAAGCAGTACAGCATCTTTCGGTAAGGAACCCGAACCATTGAAAGAACAACTGGTCGGGACGGAAGATCGCTGAAATGATATAAACCGGGATTCCCCGCTTCTTCAACTCACGCAAATAGTTTCCCCAAAACTCATACTTGATGAAAACAGCCACAGCAGGATTCGCCAGATTCAGGAACTTCTTTACCCGGTAAGGCGTATCGAAAGGCAGATAGCAAACGATATCCGCCCCGTTATAGTTTTTCCGCACTTCATAGCCTGAGGGAGAAAAGAATGTAAGCAATATCTTATATTCCGGATATTGCGCCTTGACCTTTTCGATCATAGGACGCCCTTGCTCAAACTCTCCCAACGAAGAAGCATGAAACCAGATGTACTTCGCATTCCGGTCTATCTTCTCACGCAAAATGCTATTCGTCTTCCACTGGCCGAAACGCATCAGGCGTGCCTTCCGGTGGAAAGGAGAAATCATAGCGACAATAAAGGCATAGAAATGTATGAGTAAGCTGTACATGATAAAAGAATTGTCAATTATCAATTGTCAATTGACAATTTATCTATCGCTCTCTGGATGCGGCGGATAGACTCTTCCTTACCCAAGGCTTCCGTTATGTCGAAGATATGCGGACCTTTGCCTTCACCGACAAGGGCCAGACGAGTCGCATTCATTATATTTCCCAAATGGTAGCCTTTGCTTTCGATCCAGGCTTTTACCTCTTCTTCCGTACCTTCGATATCGAACGGTTCACGTGCGCGAAGCACTTCGATCAGTTCGGCAAGCTGGGCGGCACTGTCTTCCTTCCAGCGTTTTTTGCGTGTCTTTTCATCATATTCCGTCGGAGCGATGAAGAAGAACGAGCAAAGATCCCACAAGTCCTTGATAAAGGTGGCACGGTCTTTCATCATGGCTACGACCTTCTCCACATAGGCTGGGTCTGCTTTCACACCGTGGCTTTCGAGGATCGGCATAAAGAGGGCGGCTGCTTCCTTATTGTCCATAGCCTGGATATAATGATGGTTGAACCATTTTCCCTTTTCATAATCAAATTTGGCTCCGCTCTTGCTGCAACGGCTCAGATCGAAGCTATGGATCAGTTCGTCCATGCTCATTACTTCCTGATCATTACCAGGATTCCATCCCAACAAGGCCAGGAAGTTGACAACCGCTTCGGGCAGGTAACCGCTCTCGCGATAACCAGAAGAAACCTCACCGCTCTTCGGGTCATGCCATTCCAATGGGAAAACAGGGAAACCCAAGCGGTCGCCATCCCGTTTGCTCAACTTCCCGTTCCCTTCCGGTTTCAAAAGCAAAGCCAGGTGTGCGAACCGGGGCATCGTGTCTTCCCATCCGAAATAACGGTACAACAGTACGTGAAGCGGGGCACTCGGCAACCATTCTTCACCACGGATCACGTGCGTCACTTCCATCAAATGATCGTCCACGATATTGGCCAGATGGTAAGTGGGCAACTGGTCGGCTGATTTATATAAGACTTTATCGTCCAGGATAGAAGAGTTGATAATCACTTCGCCACGGATCAGGTCGTTTACATGGATATCTTCATCCGGTTCGATCTTGACACGGACCACATACTGATTGCCGGCATCGATCAATGATTTCACCTCTTCCTCGGAAAGAGTCAGCGAGTTGCGCATCTGCATACGAGTGGATGCATCATATTGGAAATTGGGAATTTCCTTCCGTTTGGCATCCAGCTCTTCGGGGGTATCGAATGCGATATAAGCACAACCGGCGTCCAACAACTGATCGACATACTTCTTGTAAATATCCCTGCGTTCGCTCTGACGGTAAGGCCCGTATTCGCCTCCGAAGCCGACACCTTCGTCAAACTTGATCCCCAACCAGGTAAGCGCTTCTATAATATAGGCTTCCGCTCCGGGAACAAAACGCTGCGAGTCGGTATCTTCAATACGGAGAATCAGATCTCCACCATTCTGTTTGGCAAATAGATAATTGTATAAAGCTGTACGAACACCTCCGATATGCAAGGCCCCAGTGGGACTCGGTGCAAATCGGACTCTAACTTTCCTTTGAGTCATAATCTTTCTATGTGATTTATGATTTGTGATTTATGAATTGTGATTTATAACAACGCATAAATCACAATTCATAAATCATAATTCCGTTTACTGCGGCAAAAGTAGCCCTTTTTTTTCTCTTAGTAAACTTTTTTATGTACATTTCGCCTTTCAATACATAAAACAGAACATTATGAAAGCAAATAACTATAGCATACATCCGAGTGTCTATTTTATTGTGGCGGCCTTGTTGATCGCTTACTTCTTTCCGAGGGAAGGAAAATTCCGTTACCAATTCTATGAAGGAAAACCTTGGCGGTACGGGTTGCTTACCGCTCCGAGCGACTTCCCGATCTACAAGACTGATGCGGAAGTACAGGCCGAACGCGACAGCGCTCTCAAAAAGTTCGAGCCTTATTACCGACTGGATACCACAATCGAATCTGAAGAGATAGACAAACTACGCGCCGACTATCAGGGCACGCTGAGAAACCGGGCGACACCGGCCTATATGCAGTATATCGAAAACAGCTTGCAAGAAGCTATACCGGGATGGTATCATTTCTACCCAGGACATGGATGAACTCAAAAGGAGGAATATCCCGCATCAACCTGCTCGCGGGCAGCGTAGCGCACCCCCATTACAGTAGCGATTTTTTTACAGTCAAGACGGCGTATGAGTTTATCATCAACAATTGCCCCTCTTATCTGGACAAGTCGGTATTGCAATCTTGCGATATCAACAATTATTTGGTGGAAAATATCACATACGACAAGACGATGTCGGAAAAAGTCAGGAAGATATCCTGAACAGCATCCCGCTGGCCAACGGCATGATACAGGCAGGGAGAACGTATCGTCGACCGGGGCGAAATCATCGACAACCATACTTACAATGTGCTCCGTTCCCTTAAGATCGTACACGAGACCAAGTCCGGAGGAGCCCAACGGCAAGGTATCATCATGGGAGGCCAGTTCGTGCTGGTATTCGGTATTCTCTTCTGCTTCTGGCTGTACCTGTGGTCTTTCCGGTTGAAAATCCTGCATAACAGGAGGAATGCGCTTTTCCTCGTACTATGCGTATTCGTGAGCTGCATACTAACAGAGCTTTGCGTGACGTACGGGTTGTTCAATGTCTATATCCTCCCGTTCGCTATCGTGCCGATTGTCGTACGCACGTTCTTCGACTCGCGCACGGCGCTGTTCACACACCTGATCATCGTGCTGATCTGCTCACTGATGGTGCCTTTCCCACACGAATTCCTGTTGCTACAGGTGATTGCCGGCATGGTCGTGACATTCAGCTTGAGGGATTTATACGAACGTTCCCAACTGATCCGCTGCGCTTTCTTCATCTTCATGTCCTATGCGCTCTGCTACATCAGCCTGTCCATCTACCAGGAAGCGGACTTCAAGAAGATCAACTGGATGATGATGCTCTATTTCGGCATCAATTTTATCCTGCTGATGTTTACTTACATATTAGTCTATATGCTGGAAAAGACATTCGGTTATGTGTCCAGCATTACGTTGGTCGAACTCTCCAACATCAATACGCCGATCCTAAAAAAGCTGTCCGAAATATCTCCGGGAACCTTCCAACATTCTTTGCAGATGTCGATCTTAGCGTCGGAAGCGGCTGCCGCTATCGGAGCAAACGCGCAGCTCGTACGTACAGGAGCCATGTATCATGATATCGGTAAGATGGCGAATCCGGCATTCTTTACCGAAAACCAAAGCAGTATCAACCCGCACAGCCAGCTATCGTTCGACCAAAGCGCGAAAATCATTATCAATCATGTGAATGACGGTGTCAAGATCGCAGAAAAAAGCAATGTTGCCAAAAGCCATCATCGATTTTATCCGTACCCATCACGGACGCGGAAAAGCCAAATACTTCTATAACTCTTTCAAAAACCAGTATCCCGACCGCGAAATAGACGAAGAGGCTTTCACCTATCCGGGGCCGAACCCGTTCTCGAAAGAGACTGCCGTCCTGATGATGGCTGATTCCGTAGAAGCGGCCTCCCGTAGCCTGAAAGAACACACGGAAGAAAACATTCGTGCCTTAGTCGACAAGATCATAGACGGACAGATTGCCGACGGACTGATGCGTAATGCCCCGCTGACGTTCAAGGATGTGGAAACGGTTAAGAATGTCTTTGTGGAAAAACTGAAGATCATGTACCATACACGAATCAGTTATCCGGATTTGAAGAAATAAACTGTACAAGCTCATCCAGTAGCCCAGCGCAAGCATCCTCCAGCAGATCAAGGACCAGCTCGAAACCTTCCGCTCCACTATAGTACGGATCGGGGACATGGTCATACAGCTTGTTCTGGGAATATTCCGTCATCTGATGTATCTTTTCCACGGATTCCAAATCCGGGGCTTTCCGTTCAGATCGTCTATGTTACGGTTGTCCATTCCGATAATCAGGTCGAAGTCGAAAAAGTCTTCCGTACATACCGGACGGGAGACCGAATCTAACTTATATCCCCTACGGGCCGCATGCGAGCGCATACGCGGATCGGCTTTTTCTCCTGCGTGACACCCAATAATACCGGCAGAATCGATCTTGATCCGGCCATCCAGTCCCGCATCCTGAACCAACTTCTTCATCACGGCCTCAGCCGACGGTGACCGGCAAATATTTCCCAGACACACAAACAATATCTTATATTCTCCTTTCTTCTCTTCCATCATTCTTAATTTACAATTTACACCGGGGATTAATCCCCCGGCTATTGACTCGGGATTAATTTCTCCTGACAACCGACTCTCAAGCCGGATCTACATCATAGTGCACGATCAACTGCTTAAACGGCAAGTAGCGTTGCATTTCAGTGTGTACCGATTCCAGTATCTCACGTACCGGAGCAATCGCGGCGGCAATCTCTATCTTTAAAACGATTTTCCGGATATGGAGAGTTTGCACACGGGTTATCGGCGGAGTGACCGGACCCAGCACGCGTTCGCCCAAACGACGGCGCAGGTTCTCGGCATACAAAACAGATAGTTCCTGCAGGATCGAATCATTCCGGCTACGCAAGACTATCACTATCAAACGATAGTAAGGCGGATAACGGAACATGCTCCGCTCACCCAATTGAAGACGTACCATTTCCTTATAGGCGAAACGTTCTACCATCCGGATTAGCGGATGGTCAGGCTGAGAAGTTTGCAGGACAACCGTTCCCCGCTTATCCCGTCTTCCGGCACGGCCGCTCACCTGTACCATCAACTGGAAGGCGCGCTCATGGGCACGGAAATCCGGGAAGTTCATCAGGCTATCGGCATTCAGGATACCGACCACACTGACGTTCCCGAAATCCAGACCTTTCGAGAGCATCTGAGTTCCGATCAATATCTGTGTCTTACCTTTCTCAAAGTCCGCGATGATCCGCTCATAGGCCGCACGGGTGCGGGCGGTATCGAAATCCAGACGCTCGACCTTGGCGGAAGGGAAGAGAGTAGCAATCTCTTCCTCCACCATCTCAGTCCCGAACCCCATCGTACGAAGTTCCGGGCTCTGGCATTCCGGGCAGTGATGAGGCAACTGGATTTTATATCCGCAATAGTGGCATACCAACTCATTACGAAACTTATGGTATGTCAGGCTGACATCGCAATTGACACAATGGGGAACCCAACCGCACTCCTTACACTCGATCACCGGAGCGAATCCCCGACGGTTCTGGAACAGGATCACTTGCTCTTCCTTTCCTAACGCCTCGCTCAACTTTTCTACCAAAACCGGCGAAAAAGCGTGTCTTTCATGATCTTCTTACGCCTCAACTCCTTGATATCGACCGTCAGTATTTCCGGCATCAGCCGGTCGCCATAACGGGTAGTCAGTTCCACCAGACCATATTTGCCGATAGTGGCATTAAAATAAGAATCAATGGAAGGGGTAGCGGAGCCCAACAATGTTTTCGCCCCATGCATACCGGCTAACACCAAGGCTGCATTGCGGGCATGATAACGCGGAGCCGGGTCCTGCTGCTTATAGGTATTCTCATGCTCCTCGTCTATAATAATCAGACCTAGATCCTTGAATGGCAAAAACAAAGAGGAACGAACGCCTAACACTAGCATCGGCTCGCCCGTATGCAGCAAACGGTTCCAGACTTCCACCCGTTCGTTATCAGAAAATTTGGAATGATAAACCAGCAACTTGTCGCCGAACAACTTGGCCAGTCGTTCCGTGATCTGGGTGGTAATGGCAATCTCAGGCAGCATATACAAAACCTGGCGTCCCATCTTCAGCACCTCATCGATCAGCCGCACATAGACTTCCGTCTTTCCACTGGAAGTAACACCGTGCAAGAGACAGACTTCTTTCTCCCGGAAAATATCATGTATTTCCCCGTAAGCCTTCCTCTGCGCCTCACTTAAAGGGTTCAAGGGCTGTAAACGGCAAACCGGAACCTGCAACCTTCCTACCTCTTTTTCATAACTTTCCAGCACACCTCGCTTCTGCACACCGTCCAATATGGCTGGAGAACAACCGCAGTTCTCCAACAATTCCTTCTTCGACAATTCGCGTACCAGTGCCGGATTAAGCGCATGACTGAGTTCTAGAAAACAGATCAGCAAGTGTTCCTGCTTCTTCGCCCGCTTGAAGTCCGCAAACACGGCCTGTAATTTTTCTTCATCCTTATACACCTCGGCAAGACGGATAAAGGTCTGCATTTTCGGCATAAAGCCCCGTTTCAATTCCTCGCTCACCTCAACCGCACCTTTAGCCATCAGGGAGGCGACAACAGGTACGACATTCCGTAGCCCGGTTTTCTTTTCCAATTCAGAAACCGTCAGTTTCAAAACACCGGTAAAGGCATCCAGCACAGCCTGCTCATTTGGACGCAAGGACCCATCGGCTTCGAAATCTTCATTATAAGTAACAGCCGTTTCACTCTCCAGTTTTAGCCCGGAAGGCAAAGCGGCCTTGTAAACATCTCCTAATTTACACAGATAATAGGATGCGATCCATTTCCAAAAACGAAGTTGCGGACGACGGAGCACAGGCGTGGCATCCAGCAAAGCATAAATCTCCTTTGTCTCGTACTGGCTATCGATCCCACGCTCATGCACATCCATGACGATAGCCGTATAATAACGCTTCTTTCCAAAATGGACGATCACTCGGCAACCGGGTATTACCGCTTGTTCCAGATCGGATGGTATGCTATAGGTATAGCTATTCTCCAACGGGAGCAGGGAGTATAACGTCTGCGTACTTCATTCTTATTCTTATTTATACGAACAATGTTCATAGCGATGCCAAAAGTAACAAAAAAGGCCGGACTTTAGCAGTCCGGCCTCTGTTTATCTGCTATCAGATATTCTTTATTCTTTTTTAGAACAGGATGGCAGCCGTAATCGACCACCCTCGGTTCTTACCGTTTAATTCCAATTTTGATGCACTATAATCATCCGTCAAACCAAGAGCATAATTGAAACCTACCTGCAAATGTTTGATCAGCTCCACACCGGCACCCAGATTCAAACCAGCATTAAAAGCTTTTTGCCTTCAACTGGTCTCCGACTGATCCCGGAATATCCCATAACTTATCGCCACCCACACGGAAACCGACATACGGACCAGCCGCCAGATATCCTTTGATAATAGGCAAGCCGAATTTCCATTTCAAGTTAACCGGAACATCTATATAATCGTTCTTTATGTCTTTCTCACTCTTCACACCTATCCCTTTTTGCGAATATAGGATAGCTGCATCAAAACCGACTCCCATTATCGGAGCCATTACCTCCACCATCGGACCAATATTAAATCCAGTCACATTATCCTTTCCGACGAGATCTTTGTTGAAATGGACAGAGGAAATATTCAAACCGCCTTTTATACCGAACTTAATCTGGGATTTCGCAGGTACGGCAATCAACACCATCACCGCCAACAATATAAGCCCAACAATCTTCTTCATACTTTTTTCCTTAATTAGTTAATACGAATTACAAATAAACGCACTTTTCCTATAATAAACAAATATCACCACCTAAGTGTTGCTGCTGTGTAGAATTTTGTGTAGTACCAAAGTAGCATCAATTATCCAAATCCGAAACAAAGCAAAAAATGCCAATCGCCTTACTATCAGCAATTAGCAT
>VOFG01000509.1_pt1 | contig 50078 bp, 56 predicted proteins | sample 5384171 | NCBI WGS metagenome assembly VOFG01 (sample SAMN12384726, study PRJNA508395) | human gut metagenome | isolation source: healthy gut F | host: Homo sapiens
TGGCCCCAGCTACATAGTCCGCCGCGGGGATTTCCGCCACCTGGCCGGTGGTTTCATCCAGGATGCGGAAGGAGGGGAGAACGGAGAAGGCATCGGCTGGTGGCTCTTCCGGTTCCTCGCGGTCGGTGCCGGGGAGGATATTGCTTTGCTGCGGTGTTGGATCGGATGTGGTCCCGCCGGGCAGACCGGTGCCCAGCGGGGTGCCGCTCCAGGCCAGTACCAGCAGCGGCAGCGCCAGCATAGCGGCGGCAGCGCCGCCCAGCAGTCCCCAATCGGCTTTCATAGGCTTTTCCTCCATGGCTGGAATGTGCGGGGCAGAATCCCTGGCAGGCCGCGCCCCGCGAAGCGGTGCCCTCCCACAGGGGGTACCGCTTCCTCCGCCCCATAGGGGCGGGCCGCCCGTGCGGGGGCGCGGCGCCGGGATGCTGCACCGGCTGGGGGATGTTTGTCCCCACTACCGGCATGATATGCTGCGAGGGTGTGAAAAATGCAGCGGGGTGATCGCTCACTCCGCCGCGAGGGGAAATCCATTATTCGGTTTTCGCCGTAAACTCAATCTGCAAAATCGCCGAGAGCATCGCCGCCTCGTCCTCATTCAGCACCGTGGCGCATGCTCCGCTGTAATCCACCACCCAGCGCTCCTCCGGGAAGAAGCCATACAGCGCCTTATCCAGCATAAAGTAGTGGGCACAGCTCTGCGGCAGCTTGCAGCCCTCCCAGCGCTCGCCGCTGTCATAAAACATAGCGATTGCCTGCTCGTAGTCGTTCCCGAAAAGCTGCGAGGAAACGGCAGCCATTGCGTCATAATCCATCATATCCGGAATGGGCTGTTCTCCTACCGAGACGATCTTACTCTTGAACTCCTCGAACAGACCGCGATCCGAGTCAATCTCATCGGTGGCGTACTCCTTTTTCACGCTGCCGTCGCCGCCTGCCGTACTGGGGTTCGGCGGGGGAGCCATCATCAGTCCGTCGGTCGGCGGCCCGCCGGTCGCCGCGCCATTCCACTGGTCTTGGTTCTCCGCCTCATTCGGCGCCAATGCCGCGTCATAGCTCGACTCGTCCTGCGAGGCCTTGTTTTGCAAGGAGCTGTTCTGCAACAGGAATGCAGTACCCGCCGCCAGCACCAGCACAGCGGCAATGCTGCCCCAGCGCCGCCACTGCAGCCATATCACGCCCCCTTTTTCTTTGGAGCGGCAGCCTGTTGATCTGCGGCGTCCATTCGCTCAAACAGCGCCGCAGCGGAAAGGGAAGCGGGCAGTGCCGGATCGCCCGCATTTTTCAGCTTTTCCCGAAGAAAGTCGCGGTCAGCTTCCGCCTCGCCGTTCCACTCGGTATTCCGTTCTGTTTTACGCTCGTCCTTCACCTTGCCGCCTCCTTTCCATCGGTATCTTGTAATTGCAGCCGCAGCTTTTTCAGCGAACGGGAGAGCTTGCTGCTCACCGTACCCTGCGGCATCTCCAGCATGCTCGCAATCTCCCGCGTGGTATAGCCCTCCAGCACCGAGAGCAGCACGATCTGCCGCTCCTCCGGGGAGAGTGTGCCCAGCGCTTCGCTAAGCTCTGCCCGGCGGGTGGCAGTTTCCGGCATCGCTTCCTCGGCGGTTTCGTAGTAGCTGTCCAGGTCTATCTCGTTTTTGCGGGCCACGATTTGGGCGACCTGCCGTTTGCACCGGGCGGAGAGGATGCGGAACATCCAGCTGCGGAACGCCTCCGGCTCCCGCAGGTTTTTTATGCCCTTCCACGCTTCGGCAAAGGTATCCGCCACGGCGTCTTCAGCATCCGGGCCGCTGCCCAGGGTATACAGCGCCATGCGGTACAGGTCGCCGGCCAGGCTTTCGTACAGCTCACCAAAGGCAGCCCGGCTGCCTGCCTGCGCCTGGGTCACCAGCTGGGTGATGGTCATAACGCACCTTCCTTTTGTGATGCCGCCCCAACCGGCTTTCACCATAATAGTGTCGCTGGCGGCGGATTTTGTTGCATCACATGTTAAAATTTTTGCAGGGTCCCGCTGCGCGCCCCGCGCGGCCGGCCCATAGGGCCGGCCTGCCCGCCCCTACGTAGGGGCGGGTTCGTGCTGCCCCCCGTAGGGGGCAGCACGGCGCGGGGCGCGGGAAGCCGGGATGCTGCAGCAAATACCTTCGCGGAAGAACATGGGCCTTGCGGGTGGAGAAAGGCGGGCGCTCCGCAGCGGGGAGGGCTGCCCGTAAGGGTCAGCACGACTGAAGCGGAGGGGCGCCCGATGTATGGCCGGTGTCCATACCAAGCGAAGGCTCCTTCTGCCGCTATTTTAGCACACCGGCGCCCAAATGAAAACCCCGCCCCGTGTAAGATAGTGCTTTCCTTTTGCGGGCGGGCGTGGTATAATGGAGCGTAAAGTGAGAAGCTATATCCATTTTTTCCGGCCGCACCCGCGGCGGGGCTGATCCAACGACCGAAACGGAGGGATCTTATGCAGGAACGATTGAACCAATATCGTCCTATTCTTGCGGTGCTGATAGTGGCCTGCGGCCTGATGGCCGCCGTCACCTCCCGCTACGATATGACCCTGTTCTATATCTGCCTGGGGGCGTGGGCATTGCTCTCCCTTGGGTGCATCATCTGGATGACCGTTATCACCCGGCAGAACCGCCGCCGCTTTGGAAGATTGAAGGATTCGCTGGAGCACATCATGAGCGACGCCGTGCTGTCCCTGCCCATGCCGTCCCTCATCGTGCGGGAAAGCGGTGAGGTGGTGTGGAGCAATCCCCCCGCCAAGCAGGGGGTGTTCCCCGGACAGGAGCTGTTTGGGCATAATATAGCGGAGCTGGTACCCGGACTGGATTGGCAGGCCGAAAGCAGCGCCGAAGGCCGGGATATCGTAATAGGGGAGCGGCACTACACCGTGTTCCTCATGCACTCCAGCTCCACCAAGGAGCCGCTGACCATCATCTGCCTGGTGGATGATAACGACCTCAAGCACTACACGCAGGAATACTTTGATTCCCGGCCCTATGTGCTTACCATGCTCATTGATAACTACTCCGAGCTGTTTACCGATGCCAAGGAAAACGAGCGCAGCCGCACCATGGGGCAGATCGAGCATATCATCGAGACCTTTGCCGAGGAAAACCACGGCCTGGTAAAAAAGCTGGACCGCGACCGCTTCCTTGCGGTGGTGGAGGAGCGCTATATGAAGCGGGTCATTGAGGACCGCTTCCCCATTCTCAATGCCATCCGGGCAGTGGATACCGGCGACCGCAACAACGCGACCATGTCCATCGGTGTTTCGCCCATGGCGGCCAGCCTGCATGAGAGCGAGACCATCTCCCGCCAGGCGCTGGATATGGCCCTGGGCCGCGGCGGCGACCAGGTGGCGCTGCGGCAGAAGAACGGCTATGAGTTTTTTGGCGGCACCGGCCGCGGGGTGGAAAAGCGCAATAAGGTGCGCGCCCGTATTATGGCCAACGCCATTACCGAAGTGGCCACCACCTGCGATAATATCCTCATCATGGGCCACCGCTTTGCCGACTTGGACTGCCTGGGCGCGGCCATTGGCATGTACGCCGGCCTTTCCACGCTGGGCAAGCCCTGCTCCATTGTGCTGGATACCGAAAAGAGCCTGGCGCAGCCGCTGTACCGCCACATGCTGCAGCAGGATAAACGCTACGAGGACGCCTTTGTTTCTCCGGCGCAGGGGCTGGATATGGTGGGCCGCAATACCCTGTTGGTGGTAGTGGATACCCACATCCCCTCCATTCTGGAAAGCCGGGAGATCTACGAAGCCTGCCGCAATGTTATCGTCATTGACCACCACCGCAAGATGGTGGAGCACATTGATAACGCTATCATCTTTTTCCACGAGCCGTATGCCAGCTCCGCCAGCGAAATGGTGGCCGAGCTGGTGCAGTATTTCAAGGAAGGCAAGCTGCGCATCAGCGTGGCGGAGGCCGAAGCTCTGCTGGCCGGCATTATGCTGGATACCAAGAGCTTTATCCTGCGCACCGGCGTGCGGACCTTTGAGCTGCGGCTTTCCTGCGCCGCATGGGCGCCGATACTGTGGCGGTCCGCAAGCTGTTTGCTTCCAGCATGGAAAGCTATCAGGAGCGCAGCCGCCTGGTGAGCGCCGCGGAGGTATACCGCGGCTGTGCCATCAGCTGCACCTCCGGCGCCAATGTGGAGGGCATCCGGGTAGTGGCGCCGCAGGCCGCCGATGACCTTTTGGGCATCAGCGGGGTGGATGCTTCCTTTGTGCTGTATGAGCAGGACGGCACCGTGAATATTTCGGCCCGCAGTATGGGCGCCATCAATGTTCAGCTCATCCTGGAAGGGATGGGCGGCGGCGGCCACCAGACCATGGCGGGCGCGCAGATCAAAGATATTACACTGGAGGATTGCCGCCAGCAGCTGCTGGTCGCCATCGACCGGTATTATGAAGAAAACCCCAAGGGAGGAAAAGACGCATGAAAGTAGTACTGAAACAGGATGTAAAAGGAACCGGTAAAAAGGGCGAGCTGGTGGAGGTAGCCGATGGCTACGCCCGCAATTTCCTGCTGAAGAGAGGCCTGGCCATCCCCGCCGATGCCGGCGCCATGAACGAGCTGAAAAATCGCGAGGCCGCCAAGGCCTACCGCCTGGCGGAGGAGCAGAAGGCCGCCGAGGAGCAGAAGGCCGCCATTGACGGCAAGACCGTGAAGCTGACCGCCAAGGCCGGCGCCAACGGCAAGCTGTTCGGCTCCGTCACCGCCAAGGAGATTGCTGAGGGCATAGAAAAGCAGCTGGGCGTCACTTTGGAAAAGCGCAAGGTTGTGCTGAAGGACGATATCAAGGCCTTTGGCTCCTACACCATCGAGGTCAAGATCTATAACGGCGTTTCCGCCAATGTATTTGTGGTTGTCGGGGAAGAATAATCCCGGTTGACTGCAGTATCCGGGAGCGGGGCGCAGCCCCTTTCGGCGGAGCCGAAAGCTGCGCGAAGCGCGCAGAGCCCGCCGCAGGCGGGCGGGCTGCGCCCCGGCCCTGCCCTTTGCACTTCCCCTTCCCAGGAGTGCCCCCAAACCACCTACAGAAAAGGAGTGATCCCCATGCCCGCGGATTATATGACCACCGAGAGCCGTCTGCCCTTCAGCCTGGAGGCGGAGCAATCGGTGCTGGGCGCCGCCCTGCTGGATGCCGGCTGCGTGCCGGATCTGGTACGGCTGGTGCGCCCGGAGTTTTTCTACCGGGAGCAGCACCGCAAGATCTTTGAGGTAATCTCCGGAAAGTTTACCCTGGGTGAGCCCATCGATATCGTCACGGTGATGGAGGCCGCTGTGCGGGAGGAGATTTTCTCCACCCCGGAGGAGACCAAGGCCTACTTGGCCCAGTTGGCGCAGATGGTGCCCTCGGTGCGCAATTTGGAGGCCTATACCAATATCCTGCAAAGCAAGTACCACCTGCGGGCACTTATCACCACCTCCCGGGATATCATAGAGCAGGCGGAAGCCCCCACGGCCCAGCCGGAAGGGCTCCTGGGAATATGCCGAGCAGCGGATCTATGATATCCGCAACGGCCACAATAACGATAGCCTGATCCCCGTTTCCCGCGTGGTGCTGGAGACCTTTGACCATTTGCAGCGCCTTTCCGGCGAAAACCGGGCCGATTACCTGGGGATTTCCACCGGCTACGGCGACCTGGACCGTACCATCACCGGCCTTAATAAATCCGACCTTATCCTGGTGGCGGCCCGCCCCGGCATGGGCAAAACGGCCTTCGCCCTCAATATCGCCGCCAATGTGGCGCTGCGGGGCAAAAAGACCGTCGCTATCTTCTCGCTGGAAATGAGCCGCGAGCAGCTGATGAACCGTCTCTTCGCTTCGGAGGGCAGTATCGACAGTCGTAGACTCCTCACCGGTGAGCTTTCCACCGAGGACTGGGGCAAGGTAGCCGATCTTTCCCCCCTCTTTGGCGCGGCGCCCCTCTACATGGATGACACCGCCGGTATTACCGTGGCGGAGATGAAGGCCAAGCTGCGCCGTGTGCGGAATTTGGGCCTTGTCGTTATCGACTATCTGCAGCTGATGAGCACCGGCCGCCGCAGCGATAACCGTGTGCAGGAGGTCTCCGAGATTACCCGGAGCCTGAAAATTATGGCCAAGGAGCTGAATGTACCGGTCATCACCCTGTCGCAGCTTTCCCGTGGTCCGGAAAGCCGCAGCGACCACCGCCCCATGCTTTCCGATCTGCGTGAATCTGGCTCCATCGAGCAGGATGCCGATATCGTGCTGTTCCTGTACCGGGAAGCCTACTACGAAAAAGACCGGGACGATCAGTCGGAAGCCGAGTGCATTGTGGCCAAGAACCGCCACGGCGAGACCGGCTCCATCAACCTGCGGTGGGATGGCCGTTATACCCGGTTCTTCAGCGTGGATCGCAACCGCGAATGAGCACACCGCTGGAGCAAAAGGCACTTTTGGCCCTGCGCCAATATTCCCTGTTTACCCAGGGCGACAGGATCGCTGTCGGGGTCTCCGGCGGCGCGGATTCTGTCGCTCTTTTACGCTTTTTGGCTGTCCTGCGGGAGGAATACCGCTGGGAGCTGATCGTCTGCCACATTCACCACGGGCTGCGCGGCGCTGAAGCCGACCGGGACGAGCAGTTTGTGCGGGAGCTGGCCGGGCAGCTGGGACTGCCCTATGCTGTCCGCCATATTGATGCCGCCGCCCTGGCGCTGGAAAACCACCTTTCGGTGGAGGAAGCCGGCCGCGACGCCCGTTATGCTTTCTTTGCCGAAACGGCAGGGGAGGGGGGGCGCATCGCCACCGCCCACACCCTGGATGATACCATCGAAACGGTGCTGATGAACCTGATAAGGGGCACCGGTCTGCACGGGCTGTGCGGCATCCCCCGCATCCGGGGCAATATCGTCCGTCCTCTGCTGGATGTGACCCGCGCCGAGGTGGAGGAGTACCTGGCCCTGCTGGGCCAGCCCTACTGCACCGATAGCACCAATCTTTCCGATGACTATACCCGCAACCGCGTTCGGCACGATATTTTGCCGCGGCTTCGCGAATTGAACCCGAACTTTACCGGGGCCATGGCCCGCATGCTGCCCCAGCTGGCTGCCCAGTGGGCCCTCACCGAGCAGCTCGCCGAGAGCGCGGCGCAGCAGCTGCAGGGTGCCGCCGCAGGCGGCACCCTGGATCGGCAGGGCCTTTTGGCCTTGCCGGAGCCGGTCTGCGACCGGCTGCTGCTGCGCCTATTGGAGCAGCATGGCCTGCCCCGTTCGGCCGCTGTGCTGGCGCGCATGAAGGAGACCCTCCGCTCTGGCGGCAAGCTGGGTATCGCAGAGCGGGCCTGGTACCTCATCGCCGAGGGCAGCTGGGCGCTCTTGAGTTACCAGCCGCCGGGGGGCATCCCGCCGGTTCTGGTGCCGTTCCCCTTGCCGCAAAAGGTTGTCATTCTGCCCTTTGGCCGGCAAAAACGGATAAAACTGACGCTTTGCAACAAAATAGTTGCGAAACAGTCCGAAAAATTTAACATTTCCCTCTTAAAAAATGTGGTGGATTGTGATAAGATAATAGGTAATTCGGTTCTGCGTACCCGCCGCCCCGGCGACCGCATCCGCACAGCCAAAACAGGGAAGCCGCTCCCGTTGGGAGAGGCCTGGGCCGCCGTCGGCATTCCGGCGTCGCTGCGCCCCGCTTTGGCGGTACTGGCGGATGATAACGGTGTGCTGTGGGCCGAGGGCCTCGGCAGCGATTCCCGCGCCGCTGTGACCGAAAAAACCGGACAATATGTGATAATTGAGTGCCAGGAGGAAAAAACACCATGAGAATGGATAAGGACATCTGCAAGGTAATGTTCAATGAGGTGGAGCTGCAGGGCGTATGCAAGCGTCTGGGCGAGCAGATCACAAGGACTATGAGGGCAAGGATCTTTTAATCGTCGGTATCCTCAATGGCGCCATCGTTTTCGTCACTGATCTCATGCGCCAGATCGACCGCCAGATCAATATCGATTTTATGTCCGTTTCCAGCTACGGCAGCGGCACCACCTCCTCCGGCAATATCCATGTGGCCAAGGATCTTAATTCCGATATCGCCGGCCGCAATGTCCTCATCGTAGAGGATATTCTGGATACCGGCAACACCCTGCACCAGCTCACCAAGATGCTCAAGGAGCGCAATCCCGCCTCCCTGAAGGTATGCGTGCTGCTGGATAAGCCCGCCCGCCGGGAGCAGGAGATCTACGCCGATTATGTCGGTTACACCATTCCCGATGCCTTTGTGGTGGGCTACGGCCTCGATTACGCCGAGGAATACCGCAATCTGCCCTACATCGGCGTCCTTTCCCCCAGCGTTTATTCCCACGAATAATCAAATCTGCCCAAGACAGGAGTGAAGTCATTGTCACCCAAAAAGAGAAACTGGATCGCCCCGGTAGTGCTCATCGCGCTGTTCTTCTACATGGCGGTCCGCATTTTCAGCATGAATACCGCCCAGCCCAAGGTGGAGTACCGCACCATCATCGATTACTTTAAGAATGAGCAGGTGGCGGAGTATGAGCTGGATTTTGGCACCGGCGAGCTGACCATGCAGCTCAATGATGAGAAAAAGACCACCATCACCTACAGTGTGCCGAATCTCAGCCTGTTCCTGCAGGATACCCATGCCCTGGTAGATGAGTACAATGCCGAGCATCCCGATGCACCCATCAAGCAGTATTATGACGCTGCCGAGGCGATGCCGTGGTGGATCGATATGCTGCCGCTGCTGCTTACCGTTCTGCTCATGGGCGGCTTCTGGTATATCCTCATGAAGCGCTCTGGCGGCGGGGGCAACCCCATGGCCTTTGCCAAGCTGAAGCCCAAGCAGCAGGATCCCCACAACCGTGTTACCTTTGATGATGTGGCCGGCGCCGATGAGGAAAAGGAGGAACTGGAGGAGATCGTCCAGTTCCTTGAAGGACCCCGGCAAGTTCAATGCGCTGGGCGCCCGCATTCCCAAGGGAGTTTTGCTCATGGGCCCTCCCGGAACCGGTAAGACCCTGCTGGCCAAAGCCGTCGCGGGCGAGGCCGGTGTGCCGTTCTTCTCCATCTCCGGCTCCGACTTTGTAGAGATGTTCGTCGGCGTGGGTGCTTCCCGTGTCCGCGATTTGTTTGAACAGGCCAAAAAGAGCGCGCCCAGCATTGTTTTCATCGATGAGATCGACGCCGTGGGCCGTCACCGCGGCTCCGGTTTGGGCGGCGGCCACGATGAGCGTGAGCAGACCCTGAACCAGCTGCTGGTGGAAATGGATGGCTTTGCGCCCAATCTAGGCGTTATCGTTATGGCGGCCACCAACCGCAAGGATATCCTGGACCCCGCTCTGCTGCGTCCCGGCCGCTTTGACCGCCATATCACCGTCAATTATCCCGATGTGAAGGGCCGCGAGGCGATCCTTCGCGTCCATACCCGCAACAAACCCATTGGCCCGGATGTGGACCTTGCCGTGATCGCCCGCTTTACCGGTGGCTTTACCGGCGCGGATCTGGAGAACCTGACCAATGAGGCTGCGCTGCTGGCCGCCCGCAAGAATCGCAAGGCCATCACCATGGAGGATATCCAGGAGGCCACCCTGAAGGTCGCCGTTGGCCCCGAAAAGCGCAGCCATGTCATCACCGATAAGGAGCGCCGCCTGACCGCTTACCACGAGTCCGGCCACGCCATCGTCACCTACTACTGCCCCCAGCAGGATAAGGTGCATCAGGTTTCCATCGTTCCCCGCGGCTGGGCGGGCGGCTTTACCCTGGCTCTGCCGGAGAAGGATGTGAGCTACCAGACCAAGAAGTGGATGGAGGAGGAAATCGCTGTACTGCTGGCCGGCCGCGTGGCCGAACAACTGGTGCTGGAGGATGTCTCCACCGGTGCCTCCAATGACATCGAGCGGGCCACCAAGATTGCCCGCGCCATGGTGTGCCGCTACGGCTTCAGCGAAAAGCTCGGCCCCATGATCTACGGCTCCGACCAGGAGGAGGTATTCCTGGGCCGCGACCTGGGCCACGCCCGTGATTATTCCGAGGAGGTTGCCGGCCAGATCGACGAGGAAGCCCGTCGCTTCATTGATGAGGGATACAATAAGGCTGTTTCCCTGCTGGAAGAGCATATGGATCAGCTGCATGCCCTGGCCGAATTCCTAATGAAGTACGAAAAGATCGACGGTGATCTCTTCGCCGAAGTCATGAGCGGCGTCATCTCCTTTGGCGAGGCCGCCGAGCGCACCGAGCAGGAGTTGACCTCCGCCCGCGAAAAGGCCGAGCGAGCCCGCCTGCAGAAGGAAGCCCAGCAGAAGGCCGCCGAGGAAAAGAAGGCCCAGCAGGGCTTCTCGGTGGACCCTTTGGATTTCCACCTGCCCCATGAGGAGCCCCCGGCCCCGCCGATGGAGGAACCCAAGGAGGACGAGGATAAGCAGGATCCTTCCGGCCCCGCAGACCTGTAATTTCATCGTTTTTTTCCACCCCCGACAGAATCCAAGGTTCTGCCGGGGGATTTCCTTTCCGGGCTTCTGCAGTATCCCGGACGCCCGCAGGGCCGGCGGCCTTCGGCCGCCGTAGGCGGGGGCACAGCCCCCCCCGCCAGGCCCGCCCCTTTCGGGGCGGGCCGCCCTGCGGGCGGCTTTCCCTCCCCGCCAACTTGCGGCTTTCTCCCCGCGGGGTACCGCACAGGCCAAAAGCCCTCCCTCCCCGCCGGTCCGCGGCCCTGCGGCCGCCCCGCTCCTCACCCAGCACAAAAAGAAAAAATGTTCGCACCGCTTGACCGGTGCCCAAAATGTTGGTACAATGTACTTGGTAAACTACGAGATATGGGGGAACTGCCATGGCAGCAAAAGCAAAAAAGGAATACGGCAATGAGAGTATTTCCACCCTGAAGGGCGCCGACCGCGTCCGGAAGCGCCCCGGCGTCATCTTTGGCTCCGATGGTCTGGAGGGCTGCGAACACTCGGTATTCGAGATCCTCTCCAATGCCATCGATGAAGCCCGGCAGGGCTACGGCAAAAAGATCATCACCACCCGCTATGCCGATGGCAGCGTGGAGGTACAGGATTTCGGCCGCGGCTGCCCGGTGGATTATAACCCCAAGGAGCAGCGCTACAACTGGGAGCTGGTCTTTTGCGAGCTGTACGCCGGCGGCAAGTACGACGGCACCGGCGACGGCAACTATGAGTACGCCCTCGGTCTAAACGGTCTTGGCTCCTGCGCCACCCAGTATTCCTCGGAATACATGGATGTGGAGGTGCTGCGGGACGGCAAGCGCTACAATCTCCATTTTGAAAGGGGGAAAACATCGGCGGGCTGAAGGCCGAGCCCTATACTGGCCGCCAGACCGGCACCCGCATCCGCTGGAAGCCCGATCTTGAGGTATTCACCGATATCGCCATCCCGCGGGAGTACTACACCGATGTCCTCAAGCGGCAGGCGGTGGTCAACCCCGGCGTGGAATTCCTGCTGCGGGACCAGCAGGAGAAGGGCTTTGCCGAGGAGACCTTCTGCTACCAGAACGGCATCCGGGATTACTGCGAGGAGCTGGCGGGGGAGAACCCCCTCACCCCCGTGCAGTACTGGACAGGGGAGCGCACCGGCCGCGACCGCGAGGATAAGGAGGATTACCGGGTCAAGCTGGGGGTCGCCCTCTGCTTCTCCAATCGGGTCAATATCACCGAGTACTACCACAATTCCAGCTTCCTGGAGCACGGCGGCTCCCCGGAGCGCGCCGTCAAGGTGGCGCTGGTCAATCAGATTGACGCCTGGCTGAAAAACAATAACAAATACCTCAAGAATGAAAGCAAGATCAGCTTCCAGGATGTGCAGGACTGCCTGGTGCTGGTGTCCTCCAGCTTCTCTACCCAAACCTCCTACGAAAACCAGACCAAAAAATCCATCACCAATCAGTTCATCTACGAGTGCATGACCGAGTTTCTCAAGCACCAGATGGAGGTCTATTTCATCGAAAATCCCGATGACGCTGCCAAGATCGGCGAGCAGGTGCTTATCAATAAGCGCAGCCGCGAAAATGCTGAAAAGACCCGCCTCAACCTCAAGAAAAAGCTGGCCGGCAGCATCGATCTGGCCAACCGGGTGGAAAAATTCGTGGACTGCCGCAGCCGGGATACCTCCCGCCGGGAAATCTACATCGTGGAGGGCGATTCGGCCCTGGGCAGCTGCAAAATGGGCCGCGACAGTGAATATCAGGCCATCATGCCGATCCGCGGCAAGATCCTCAACTGCCTCAAGGCTGATTATGTCCGCATCTTTAAGAGCGATATCATCACCGATGTACTGAAGGTGCTGGGTTGCGGCGTGGAGGTCTCCGCCAAGACCAATAAGGAGCTCAATTCCTTCTCGCTGGAAAACCTGCGCTGGAATAAAATCGTCATCTGCACCGATGCCGATGTGGATGGCTTCCAGATCCGCACGCTGATCCTCACCATGCTGTACCGTCTTACTCCCACCCTCATCAATGAGGGCTATGTCTACATCGCAGAATCCCCGCTTTACGAGATCACCGCGAAAAACGATACCTACTTTGCTTACAGCGATGCCGAAAAGGCCAAGATCTGCCGTGACCTGGATGCCGCCAAGACCAAGTATTCTCTCCAGCGCAGCAAGGGACTGGGCGAAAACGAGGCCGAAATGATGTGGCTGACCACCATGAACCCCGAAACCCGCAGGCTCATCCGGGTCACCCCCGCCGATGTGGAGGAGACCGCCAGGATGTTCGATCTGCTGCTGGGCGATAATTTGCAGGGCCGCAAGGATTACATTGCCGAAAACGGCAGCATGTACCTGGAGCTGGCCGATATCTCTTAAATCCCCCGAAAAGAAGGCGAAACAATGCAGGGCAAAACAGCGGAGATCATCTGTGTGGGCACCGAGCTGCTGATGGGCAGCACCCTGAATACCAATGCCACCGAGATTGCGGCGGCCCTGGCCGGAATTGGGCTCAACCTCTACCACAGCAGTGTGGTAGGGGATAACCCCGCGCGCCTGGCCGAGGCGGTAAAGCTGGCCCTTTCCCGGGCCGATATCGTCATCACCACCGGCGGGCTGGGCCCTACCTACGATGACTTGACCAAGGAAACAGTGGCCGCCTGCATGGGCAAAAAGCTGGTGCTCCACCCGGAGTGCCTCAAAGAAATTGAGGAATACTTTGCCCGCGCCCACCGGGAAATGGCCCCCACCAATGAAAAGCAGGCCTGGCTGCCGGAAGGCTGCATTGTGCTGCATAATCCCAATGGCACCGCCCCCGGCTGCCTGATGGAAGCGGACGGCAAAATAGTGGCGGTACTGCCCGGCCCACCCCGGGAAATGCGCCCCATGCTGCAAAATGAGCTGCTGCCGCACCTGATGCAGAAGGGCCAGCGCCTGGTGAGCCACGAGCTGCATTTTTACGGCATCGGGGAATCTGAGCTGGAGTATAAGCTGCACGACCTGATGGCGAAAAGCAAAAACCCCACCATAGCTCCCTACGCCGGCACCGGCGAAGTCAAGCTGCGTGTCACGGCCTCTCTGCCGGAGGGTGAGGACGCCGAAACGCTGCTTCAGCCCGCGATAAAGAAAATACTGGCCGCGGCAGGGGACTACTGCTACGGCATCGATGTGCCTGACCTGCAAACGGCGGTGGTGCAATCCCTGCGGCAAAAGGGGCTGACCGTCGCTTCCGCGGAAAGCTGCACCGGCGGCCTGGTGGCTGCCCGGCTCACCGAGGTCCCCGGGGCCTCCGCTGTCTTTGGCTGCGGCATTGTAAGCTACAACAACACCGTAAAAGCCGAGGTGCTGGGTGTTGATCCTGCCATTATAGAGCAGCACACCGCCGTGAGTGCCGAGACCGCCGCTGCCATGGCGGAAGCCGTTCGCAAAAAATCGGGAGCGGATATCGGCATTGGGGTAACTGGTAATGCCGGCCCCTCTGCCAGTGAGGGTCAGCCGGTCGGGCTGGTCTTTGTGGCAGTGGCCAGCGAAAAATACAGCCATGTCAGCCGCCTTTTCATCGACCGCCACGATGCCGACGCCCGGAATCTGATCCGGCATTTCGCGGCGCTCAAGGCTCTCTCGCTCATCCTGCGTGCGGCAGGGTATTACAAGGAGTAATTTTTGGCCGGTGCAGGATCCTGGCCATAGCCCGCCGGGCAGCCCGCCTTCGGCGGACTCAGCGGACTTCGCCCGCTGGTTCCGGCTGCGCCGGAACGCCCGGCGGGCCCGGTCCCACCCTCCTGCGCAATCCATAACATATCGTATAATCAAGTCTTGATATAACAAATAGACTAAAGGGAGGAAATAACTTGCCACCCAAAAAGAAAAAGGAACCGCAAATTGACCGCCGTGTGGTAAAGGGCGGCCATATCGAAGGCGCCGGGCAGGTCGTCTCGCAGCCCATTACCGAAACGCTGCGGGAAAACTATATGCCCTATGCCATGAGCGTCATCGTCTCCCGCGCCATCCCGGAGATCGACGGCTTTAAGCCCGCGCACCGCAAGCTTTTATACACTATGTATAAAATGGGCCTGCTTTCCGGCGGCCGTATTAAATCCGCCAATGTGGTGGGCCAAACCATGCGACTCAATCCCCATGGCGATGCCGCCATCTACGATACCATGGTGCGCCTGGCCCGCGGCAATGAGGCCCTGCTGGTCCCCTTTGTGGATAGCAAGGGCAACTTCGGCAAGGCCTACTCCCGCGATATGGCCTACGCCGCCTCCCGTTATACCGAGGTCAAGCTGGAAAAGATCTGCACCCAGCTCTTCGCCGATATCGATAAAGATACCGTCGATTTTGTGGATAACTACGACAGCACGGTAAAGGAGCCCACGCTGCTGCCGGTCACCTTCCCTTCGGTGCTGGTGAATAACAATACCGGTATTGCCGTTGGCATGGCCAGCAATATCTGCTCCTTCAATCTGGCCGAGGTCTGCGAAACGACGGCGGCGCTGATCCGCGACCCGGAGCACAATATCGCCGATACCCTCATCGCTCCCGATTTCCCCGGCGGCGGCATTTTGCTGTATGATAAAGCCGAACTGGATAAGATCTATTCCACCGGCCGGGGCAGCGTGCGGGTACGCAGCCGCTATCATTACGATAAATCCAACAACTGCCTCGAAATTACCGAAATTCCTCCCACGGCCACAGTGGAAGCCATTATGGATAAGATCGTGGATCTCATCAAGCTCGGCAAGATCCGGGAAATCAGCGATATGCGCGATGAGACCGATCTTGGCGGCCTCAAGCTCACCATCGACTGCAAGCGGGGCACCGATCCCGAAAAGCTGATGCAGAAGCTTTTCCGCATGACGCCGCTGGAGGATAGCTTCAGCTGCAATTTCAATGTTCTCATCGCCGGATCGCCCCGGGTGCTGGGCGTTCGGGAGCTGCTGGAGGAATGGACCGCCTTCCGCCGGGAATGTGTCCGCCGGGGCATCTATTTCGATCTGCAGCGCAAAAAGGAAAAGCTGCACCTCTTACAGGGGCTGAAAAAGATCCTGCTGGATATCGATAAGGCCGTCAAGATCGTGCGGGAAACCGAGGAGGAGGTTGAGGTCATCCCCAACCTGATGATCGGCTTCGGCATCGATGAAGTCCAGGCCGAATATGTGGCGGAAATCAAATTGCGCCACCTCAACCGGGAGTATATCCTCAAGCGCACCGAGGAGATCGAAAGCCTGACCGGTGAGATCGCCGAGATGGAGGATACCCTCAAGAGCCCTCGCAAGGTGGATACCATCATCGTCAATCAGCTGCGCGCCATCGCCAAGGAATACGGCGCCCCCCGTAAAACCGAGGTACTGTACGAGGTGGAACAGACCGAGGAGGAACCGGTGGAGGAAGTGCCGGATTACCCCGTGCGGGTGTTCTTCACCCGGGAGGGCTACTTTAAGAAGATCACCCCCCAGTCGCTGCGCATGAGCGGGGAGCAGAAGCTCAAGGAGGGCGATGCCATCACCCAGGAGATGGATACCACCAATGCCGCCGAGCTGATGTTCTTTACCAACCTTGGCCAGGTGTATAAATCCCGCGTAGCAGAATTTGAGGATACTAAGGCCAGCGTGATGGGCGACTATGTGGCCAGTAAGCTGGGCATGGATACCGGCGAAGTGCCGGTCTATATGGCCCTGTTCACCAAATATGAGGGCTATATGCTGTTCATCTTCGAAAACGGCAAGGCCGCCAAGGTGGATATGGCCAGCTACGAGACCAAGACCCGCCGCAAAAAACTCACCGGGGCCTTCAGCACCAAATCTCCGTTGGTATATGCCGCCTACCTGCCGCAGGATACCGAGCTGTTGCTGCGCTCTTCAGCCTCCCGCATGCTCATCTTCCATACCGCTATGATCCTTTCCAAGGCCGCCCGCGATACCCAGGGCGTCCAGGTCATGACCCTTTCCAAGAAGGGGGCCCGCGTGGTGGAGGCCGCGCCCTACCAGCCCGGCATGGTGCCCAATGATCACCGCCTGCGCACCAAAAATCTGCCGGCTACCGGTGGCATTGTGCGGGACCTGGAAGTAGGGGAACAGCTCCAGCTTTGACTTTCTGAATTCCTGCCGGGAGCGGGCTCGCTCCCGCGGCAGCCCCCACCCCGGTTTTATGCAGCCGGCGGCTGAGGCCCCGCAGGGACCCGCCCTCCGGGCGGGCCTGGCCGGGCTCCGCCCGGCCTACGGCGCCTGCGGCGCCGCCCTGCGGGGCCCATCCGGCCGGCTGCATAAAAGCCGCCCCGGCGGGCCATACTACCGGCGAGAAATTCCCGGAGGGCGTTTGCGTGGCCGGGCGTTTCCCACACGCCCGGTCGGGAACAAGGCGCCACGGTGCTTTTTCTCCTCCGGGTCTTGTTTTTGCCCAAAAAAGGCTTGCATATCGCCGCGGTTTGTGGTATCATTTTGTAGTCGAATGATGCCCTGTACCGGACAGGGTGTAATTATTGGAGGTAAAAAGATGTCCACTCTCGCTATTATCGGCGCGGTCGCCATGATCGTGATCAGCATTCTTATTATCGTTGTGGTATCCCTGCAGGAGGGCAAGGGCGATGGTATCACCGCTCTGGCCGGCGTCAGCGCTTTCCTCAATGACAGCAATGACCGTTCTGCCAATGCCAAGCTTTCCAAGCTGACCAAGATCCTGGCTATCATTTTTGTTGTGATCACCCTGCTGGTTTACATCCTGCAGTAACAGTCGATCACCCACCGAAGAAGGACGCTGTTTGCAGATGCAGACGGCGTCTTGATTTTTATGGAGAAGAAGGGCCCGCGGAAAAATGCCGCCCATCTCCCAAGTTCTTAAAATAACCAACCGGGATGGTAGATTTGTTCACAATTTACCCGCTATAATGGTTACAGAATCCGCGAAAGGAGGGCGATGCCCCATGAAACGAACGGTTTGGATGATGGCTGCTGTCGGCATCGTCCTGCTTGGCTTTGCCGCTTGCGGCAGCGCCGCCCCGGAATCTCCCGATGAAAGTGTGCTTTTTGCCGCCAATGGTCCCGCCCTTACCGTAGTGGAAAAGCAGCCCGACCAATATACCACCGACCCGGAGGACAAAACAGTTCCGCCGGAGCAGTCCCCCGACCTGCTGACCATGAACTCCCAGAGGAGGAGGGCTTTGCCCTGTTTTACCCCCTGCTCAGCGAGACCCAGTTCCGCTGCCTGATGGATGAGGATGGTGTGGATTTCATCCCCAATCGGCTGGTCTCCTGCGAGGAGGGCGGCCTGGCCTATTACAGCACCGCCGCCGGCGACTTGGTGTACTGCACCGCTGATTTTTCCACAGTGAAAGCTGTCCTCTGCCAGCAGCGTGTCGGCCTTATCATAGATGCCCGTTGGTTGGATGCCGACCATCTGCTGTTCCTGCAGGGAAATGAGAATGAACAGGCCGTTTATCTGTTCCGCCCGGCGGAGGATATGGTGGAGCTGTTGTATCAGTCCCCGGAGGGCCGCCAGATCCTTGGCATCGAGCTGGATGAAAACGGCCAGCCGGTGTGTATCCTCTCCGCCCTGCCGCAGCTGGAGGAGCCCGACCCGACCCCTGCTCCTGAGGAAAACGGGACGGATAATACCAATTCCGGTACCAAATCCGATGAATCCTCCGGGGAGAACCCCGCTTCCAATGCGAAGGACTGGAGCAGTAGCCTGTGGGATGATGAAGAGAACAGCGAAAAATCCGAGTTGGGTGATGCCAATGCCGGGGAGGAGTCGGCGATTCCCACCGAAAAAGTAGAGCTGGATATGACCGCGGCCTCTCCGGAGCCGTAATTTCCCGAAAAATCCCGGCTTGCCGAATCCATTTGGCAGGCCGGATATTTGTATTTACAGCCGGTGCAGGGGCCTGGCCCGGTGCTCGCTGCCCTTGGCAAACCCTGTGCAGAAGCCGAGTGGGCCCGCTGGGCCGGCGGCTCCGCCGCCGTAGGCGGGGCTGCGCCCCGCCTCTGCCCGCCCTGCCGGGCGGGCGCCCAGCGGGCCCTTCCTCCCGGCAGCCCCCGCCTGCTGCCGACCCCATTTTTACAGACCCGAAAGGAGATCTCTACCATGTCATTCTTCCCCCGCCTTATCGTCGCCCTCCGCAAACCGGTCGTTATGGCCGTCAAAAAGCCCACCCCCCTTACCTACATCGGGAGCCGGGCGGCTGCGCCAGGCGGCGGAGCTGCTGCGGCAGACCGGCAGCCGCCGGGTGCTGGTGATGACCACCCCCGGCATGATGCGCCGCGGCCAGCTGGATCAAACCCTTTCGGAGCTCAAAGAAAACGGGATGGAAACGGTGGTTTTTGACCGTGTCAGCCCCGACCCCACCTTTGGGGTGGTGGAGGAGGCCGTAAGCTGTGCCGCCGGCTGTGATGCCATCTTGGCGGTGGGCGGCGGCTCGGTGCTGGATGCCGCTAAAACCGCGGCAGCAGCCATTGCCAACCATAAGCCCGCCGAAAAGCTGGTCGGCATCCTAAAGGTGAAAAAGCAGCCGATGCCGCTCATTGCGGTTCCCACCACGGCCGGCACCGGCAGCGAGACCACCATCGCCGCCGTCATCAGTGGGACCGCGACCCACCGCAAGCGCCAGATCCTCGATCCCAAGCTCGTGCCCTTTGCCGCCATCCTCGATCCGGAGCTGACGGTCGGCCTGCCGCAGGGGAATACCATCCACACCGCAATGGATGCTCTGACCCACGCCCTGGAGGCCTATGTTTCCACCTACGCCACCCCGGAGACCGACCGCTATGCCGAAATGGCCGCCAAAATGATCTACGAGGCGCTGCCGGTGGTGCGGGAAGAGCCTAAAAATGTGGAAATGCGGGAACAGCTGCTGGTGGCTTCCTTCCTGGCCGGTATGGCCTTTACCCGGACCTATGTGGGCTATGTTCATGCCTTTGCCCACAGCATCGGCGGGCGGTATGGGGTGGCCCACGGCCTGGCCAATGCGGTTCTGCTGCCCCATATCATGGAGTACTATCTGCCCGTCAGTACGCCCCGCCTGGCCCGCATGGCACAAATTTGCGGCATCAGCAGCGATTCCGATGAAAGCACCCGTGCCCGCGCCTTTGTGGAAAGCATTGCCGCGATGAATCAGACCGGCGGTGTGCCGGAACGGCTGGCGGAATTCCCGCGTGCGGAGATAGACGCGGTGATAAAAGAGGCATTCCAGGAGTGCCACGGCACCTACCCGGTGCCCCGCTACTACACTCGCCCGGCAGCCCGTGCGCTGCTGGAGCAGGTTTGCGCGGAATAAAAAATCTCGAAAAAAAGCGGAGAAGCCGGTAAGGGCTTCTCCGCTGCTTTCTAGTATAGGGATTCTTCGTTTTCAGCAAATAACTTGTCATTCACGGCAAAAAGGTCCTGGCCATTCAGAATACCGTACAAAATGATGGCATCCCGCCGGTTTTTGGTATAAAGACGGGCAAAGCCGCACTGCTTTAGGAGCTCCTGTGTTTCCTCCACGGTGGTTTGCAGGCCAAAGCGAAGACACAAAAGGCGGCTGCGGGAGGGATTGCGCCGGCCGGCAAAAACCTGATGGAGATATACCTCGCTCATGCCGGATTGCTTAGCCAGTGTGGCTTTGGAAATATTCCGCTTCCGGAACAGCAGGCTCAACAGCTCGCAGACGCTGTTATTGATGAAATTCTCTTCATTATCGGATAAAAATTGATCCAGGTCATGGGCCTCCATCAGTTCCTGCTGGAGATCATCGGTGTTTTTCACAGGAATACCGCCTTTACAATGGTGACTGTCTACCATATAGTAATACTGTTTTGTGCCCTTTCGTAAATAAAAGTGAAATATTAACCTTTGGACTGCAAAAAAGGGACGATTTTACCGTATTAGTGAAAGGACTTTTTCTTACCGGCAAAAATTCTTTTCGTGTCGGTTCTCTCCCCGACCAAACAAATCGAGAGCCTTTCTGCCCCACCGGTCAAACAGGGGCGCCGGTCTAGCCTTTCAGGACCCCACCGGTCGGTCTTCCAGCAGACCTCATCGGGCAATTTGTCCTTCGGGGGAGCATGAAAACACCCCGTTTGGGCAGGGGTGTGGGGAACTGTTACTTTGCGTAGATCATGCCAATGAGTCCGTTCAGCCAGCGCGCGGGCAATATTTTGGTGAGGAAAACTGCGCCCTTGTAGGCAAAACCGATGGTATAAAGCGGCTTGCGGCTGTTCTTCAGGGCCACATCGGCAATAAACCGCCCGGCCGCGGCCGGATCCATGCCGGTCTGTTCGTCCTTTTCCATGCTGGCCACGCTGCGGCTGATGCGCCCGCCGTAAATATCATCTCCGATGATATTTTTCTGGCGGGCGGCGGTAAAGCCGGTTTTGATATCGCCGGGCATGACGGCGGCCACCGTGATGCCAAAGGGCTTCACCTCATTGGAAAGGGCCATGGTGTAGCTGTTTACGGCGGCCTTTCCGGCGGAATAGTAGGTCTGGAAGGGAATGGGCACCGGTGCCGCCACCGAGCTGAGATTGACAATGCGGCCGTGGCCCTGCTCCCGCATCAGCGGCAGGATGGCCCGGTTCATGCGCACCATGCCAAAAAAGTTGACATCGAAAAGGCGCTGGACATCGCTTGTTTCGGTAAATTCCACCGCGCCGGAAATGCCAAACCCGGCATTATTGATGAGGATATCGATGCGGCCGTTTTCATCCAGCACCTGGGCCACGGCGGCTTTTATCTGCTCCTCATCGGTGATATCGCATCTCAGGTGGGTAATGCCCTCTACTTCACTGTCCCGGCGGCTCAGCTCGTAGACCTTGCAGCCGCGGTCCCGCAGGGCGGCCGCGGTGCACAGCCCTATGCCGCTGCTGCCCCCGGTGATAATGACTACTTTACTCATACTTTTTCCCCCAGCACGCTGCCAATGATCTCGACCGCTTCATCGATGAGCGGTTCGGTAAGGGTGGCCATGTAGCTGGTGCGCAGCAGGCACTCGGCAGGGGGGGTAGCGGGCGGCAGCACCGGGTTGACATAGACCCCGGCATCATACAGCTGGCGGGCGGCGGTCAGGGTGTTTTCCACGGTGTAGGTATACAGTGGGATGATGGGGGTGGCGGATTCAATGATCTTGACCTTCTTTTTCCGCAGGCCGTCCCGGGCATAGGCCGAAAGGGCATTAAGACGATCCACGATCTCAGGGTGGGCCTCCAGGTAGCGCAGCGCCGCCAGGGCGGTGGCGCAGGAAGCCGGTGTGATGGAAGCCGAGAAGATGAACGGCCGGGAAGCATGGCGGACATATTCGGCGACCTCATGGGAGGAGGCCATGTAGCCGCCCAGGCTGGCCAGCGACTTGCTGAAGGTGCCCATGTAGATATCTACTTCATCTTCCAGGCCAAAGTGGCTGGCCGTGCCCCGGCCGCCTTCGCCCAGAACGCCAAGGCCGTGGGCGTCATCCACCATGACCCGGGCGCCGTACTGCTTGGCCAGGCGTACAATTTCCGGCAGCTTGGCAATATCGCCGCCCATGCTGAACACACCATCGGTGACGATAAGGCAGCCGGCATTTTCTGGCACCTTTTGCAGCTGGCGCTCCAGATCCTCCATATCGGCGTGGTCAAAGCGCAGCATCTTGCCGTAGCTCAATTTGCAGCCATCGTAGATGCTGGCATGGTTTTCCTTATCGCAGATGACAACATCGCCCCGGCCGACAATGGCACTGATGATGCCCAGATTGGACTGGAAGCCGGTAGAGAAGGTGACGACGGCCTCCTTGCGCAGAAATTTGGCGAGCTCCGCTTCCAGCTCCAAATGCATTTCCAGCGTACCATTGAGGAAACGGGAGCCGGAGCAGCCGGTGCCGTACTGCTCAAACGCTTTGATCCCGGCTTCGATGACCTCCGGGCAGGTGGTAAGGCCCAGATAGTTATTGGAGCCCAGCATGATGCGGCGGCGGCCCTCCATGATGACCTCCGGGGCCTGGCGGCTTTCCAGCGCGTGGAAGTAGGGGTAGATGCCTTTTTCCTTGAGCTCGCTGGCTAGGGACGGTTTGCGGCATTTTTCAAACAGATCGATCATTCTTCATGTTCCTCCTCATGTTCCAGTGCCGAGAGGAAGGCATCCAGCACGGCGGCGGTGGTATCCAATTGCTGCGGGGTAAAGCGGCTGCAGAGCTGGCCCAGCAGCCGCTCGATGCGGCCGGGGGCCTCCAGCGTTTTGCGGCGGTAGTCATCCCCCACCTGCAGGCGGCATTCCCTTTTATCGCGCGGGGAGGGGATCTTTTCGATCACACCCTTTTGGGCCAGCTCATTGACCCGGTAGGTGGCGCTGGGCTGGGAAATGCCCATCTCCCCGGCGAACTGGGTGAGGGTGGGGCGCTCCAGCAGGTAGATGACATCGGCGGCGATGGCATCGGCAGCGGAGAGCCGACCGGTGCGGTGCAGCAGCCGCCGGTAGACGGTCAGACGCATCCGGTGATAGAGGGCCAAAAAGTGTTTGGCAGGCTCCACGGGTGAGGCCTCCTTCCCAATAAACATAAAATATTTTATATAAATATTTCGATATAATTGTAGCGCAGGAGAGGGGAGAGGTCAAGTGAATTTTGGGTGAAGGGGGCAAGAACGCGGCCGCCCGGCGGCGAAAGACTCCCTTGTGCAAAGGGAGGTGGCGAATGAAATGAGCCGGAGGGACTGATGACACAAATTATGCCATAATTTCTTCTCGCCTACGGCGGGGCGGGATCACATCGCCGGGGAGGGTGATGCCCTGGTACGCCGACGCCGTAGGCGAGATAAAACTACCACCATAGTTTGGGCGCGGTACCCCTCAGTCAGCTATGCCAGCTCCCCTTTGCAAAGGCACCGCGACGCCGAAGGCGCAATGCCAAAATCCCCTGCATGGCAGAGGCCACACAGGGGATTTTTAAGGGGGAAGTAATGAAGAAAGCGAAACTTAGGAGAGAAGGATGCGGTCGTTGGCAAATTCTTCGGCGGTGGAGAGGGTGAAGGCGTGCAGCAGGTCATCGACCGTCAGACGCTTTTTCTCCTCGCCGCTGACATCAAATACGATCTTGCCGGCGTTCATCATGATGAGCCGGTTGCCGTGGGCAATGGCATCCTTCATATTGTGGGTGACCATTAGGGTGGTGAGGTTGCCCTCCGCCACGAAGCGGTCGGAAAGCTCCAGCACCTTGGCGGCGGTTTTGGGGTCCAGGGCGGCGGTGTGCTCATCCAGCAGCAGCACCTTGGGCTTTTTCATAACGGCCATAAGCAGGGTAAGCGCCTGCCGCTGGCCGCCGGAAAGCAGGCCGACCTTGGAGGAAAGACGATCCTCCAGCCCCAGGTCCAGCTCCGAGAGGAGCCGGCGGAAATTTTCACGGTCGGCGGGGGAGATGGCCCAGCTGAGCCCGCGGCGTTCGCCGCGGCGGGCCGCCAGCGCCATATTTTCCTCGATCCACATATCGGCGGCGGTGCCCATCATGGGGTCCTGGAACACGCGGCCCAAAAAGCGGGCGCGCTTTTCCTCCGAAAGATCGGTGATATCCTCGCCATCAATGGTGATGGTGCCGCTATCCACCGGGAAGGTGCCGGCAATGGTATTGAGCAGGGTAGATTTCCCCGCGCCGTTGCCGCCGATGACGGTGACAAAATCGCCGTCATTCAAGGTGAGGGAGAGCCCATCCAGCGCTATTTTTTGATTGACGGTGCCGGCGTGGAAGGTTTTGTGGATATTCTCAAGCTTCAGCATACGGCGGAACCTCCTTTGGCGTGATGACGGGCAGCCCATTTTTTGCGGAGATAGGGGATGGCCAAGAACACGGTGACAACCACGGCCGAGAAGAGCTTGAGATCGGTGGTGGAAAGCCCGGCCCAGATAACGATGGCGAGAATAAAGTAGTAAGCCACAGCGCCCAGGGCGGTGGTAAGAAGCCGCAGGGCGAAGTTTTTGCGCTTGCCCAGCAGGGCCTTGCCGATGACGACGGCGGCCAGGCCGATGACGATGGCGCCGCGGCCCATGTTGATATCGGAATTGCCCTGGTACTGGGCCAGCAGCGCGCCGGAAAGACCGACGAGACCATTGGAGATCATCAAACCGAGAACCTTCATGCGGTTGGTGGAAATGCCCTGGGCCCGGGCCATGTGCTCATTATTACCGGTGGCCCGGATGGCGCAGCCCAGCTGGGTGCCGAAGAACCAGTACAGCAGCACCACGATGGCGATGACAAAGATGCCGCTGACCAAAATGGCGGCGGGCACCTTGGCGCTGGAAAGCAGCAGCTGGTACTGGGTGCGGCTGACGGTGAGATTGCTCTTGCCGCCCATGATGTGCATATTGATGGAGTAGAGGGCCAGCTGGGTGAGGATACCGGAAAGGATGGCCGGAATGCCCAGTACGGTATGCAAAAGCCCGGTGCAAAGACCGGCAAGCGCCCCGGCCAGCACCGCGCAAAGCAGTGCCAGCAGGGGGTTCATGCCGCCGATGATGCACACGGCGGCAACGGCGCCGCCGGTGCAAAGGCTGTTATCTACCGTGAGGTCGGCGTAATCCAAGATCTTGTAGGTGATGGCCACGCCGATGGCCATGATGCCCCATATAAGCCCCTGTGCCAGGGCGCCGGGCAGGGAATTGAGCAGCGTGAGCGGATTCATGGTTTGACCTCTTCAATCGTTAGAATTTGCGGGGACGGGGGAAGATTACTTGAGCTCTTCCGGAATGGTGATGCCGAGCTCGGCAGCGTTCTGCTCATTGACGACCAGGGTGAGCTGGCTGACATCGAAGAAGAAAATGGGGGTAGTGGCGGGATCGGCGCCGTTGACGAGGATATTGAAGGCCTGCTCGCCGGCTGCACGGCCCAGCTCGTAGTAGCTGATGGCGTAGGTGGCCAGGAAGCCGCTTTCGCACATGCCGCCCTCGCCGCAGATGACGGGCTTGCCGGCGGCAGTGGTGATGTTGCTCATGGTGGGGACATTGGCGGCGATGAGGTTATCGGTGGGCTCATAGAAGGCATCGACCTCATTGCAGGCGGCGGTCACAACGGTCTGGATCTCATTGGTATCGGCGACGGAGTAGATCTTGACGGCAAAGCCCTCGGCCTCAAAGGCGGTTTTGGCTTCCTCGGCCTGGATGGCGGAGTTTTCCTCGCCGGAATTGATGACGATGCCGACGGTCTTTACCTCAGGGCAAAGGGTCTTCATCAGCTGGACCTGAACATTGACGGGGTTCATATCGGAAGCACCGGTGACATTGGCGCCGGGGGCTTCATTGCTGGCTACCAGGCCGCTGAAAACATAATCGGTCACGCTGGTGCCGACGATCGGGATATCGGAGGTGGCCTCACGGGCGGCCTTTACGGCATTGGTGGCATTGGCCATGATGAGATCGACCTTGGAGGAAACGAACTGGTTGACAATGGTGGTGCAGTTGGTCTGCTCGCCCTGGGCGCTCTGGACATTGAACTGAACCTTATCGCCCAGCTTTTCGGTGAGGAATTCCTTAAAGCCGCGGGTGGCTTCATCCAGGGCGGGGTGTTCGGCCAGCTGGACAATGCCGATCTGGAACACCTTTTCATCGGGGTTGACGGGGGTGGGCTCATTGCCGCAGGCAGCAAAGCCGGCGACCATCAAACAGGCGGCAGCAGCCGCAAAAAACTTTTTGCACTTCATAGTGATTGCTCCTTATCTTTTACTTTTGATTATTGATGTGATCTATCTGAAATCCCCCGCGGCCGGCCGTGCCATAGGGGGAAGCTCAGCAAAAACAGAAAGCCCCTGCTTTTCCAGACTACTCCGGAAAATACAGGGACGATAAAGGCTTTTATCGCGGTACCACTCTGCTTCGGGCGCTCCTTACGGGGGGCCCCTCCTTGGGCAGCTAACACTGTCCGCACGATGTAACGGTCGAACCCGGCGCAGCCTACTGTCCCTGAAAGGATGTTCGGTGCGCGGCTACCGAAAGGTACTTCATCCGCCGTACTCATCATTGCCTCGCAGCATCCGGCAACTCTCTGGAGATTTTGGGGCGGGTTACTTTTTTTCGGTCAACGCCTGTGTTTTTGTGTTGTCTGTACTTTAGCACTTCTACTTGCGAAAGTCAATAGGAATTTTAGCGGAAATTTTACTTTTGGCGATGTGGGGGGAATTTTGGCGGGCGGGGAGATTCTTTTGGGCGATATGCACGAAAACGGAAATTTGATTTGGGCTAAATGACATTGAACAGGGTGGGATGGTTGAATTGCGGGGGCGATAGGGGTACAATAAGGGTGGAAATTTGGCACAGGCTGAAAGACCCTGTGCAGACCGACAGGATGGGGGCCCCGCCCCTGCGCCCGCAGGGCGCAGAGCCCGCCGCAGGCGGGCGGCCCGGCGGAGCCGGGCCGGGCGGGGCCCCATACGGCCGGCTGCAGGGAGTGGAACAGGAAGGAGAAAAGACAATGGGTAAGATCGTGATCGTGGGTTCGGGGCCGGCAGGATGCAGCGCTGCGCTGTATGCGGCCCGGGCCGGGCAGGAGGTAGTGGTGATCAGTATGGGTATGGGCGCGCTAAGCAAAGCGGAGCTGATCCAGAACTACTATGGCTTTGAGGAAGGCATTACCGGGGCGGAGCTGTACCGCCAGGGTGTGGCCGGCGCCAAAGCGGTCGGGGCGGAGTTCATCACGGCGGAGGTGGTGGGGCTGGATTATACCGGCTCGCTGGTGGTGCAGACCACCGAAGGAGACTACCCGGCGGATGCGGTGATCCTGGCGACCGGGGCGGGACGCATTACCCCCAAAATAGCCGGGCTGGCCGAGCACGAGGGCCGCGGGGTGAGCTACTGCGCCACCTGCGATGCGTTTTTCTACCGGGGCAAGACGGCGGCGGTGTTGGGCAGTGGAGAATACGCCTTGCACGAGGTGCAGGCCCTGCTGCCGCTGGCCGGGAGGGTCATCCTGTGCACCAATGGGGAGCCGCTGACGGCGGATTTCCCGGAGGGGGTGGAGATATGCACCGAAAAGCTGGCTGCCGTGGAGGGGAGGAGAAGGTCTCTGCGCTGCGGCTGGAGAACGGCGAGCTGCTGCCGGTGGAGGGGCTCTTTGTGGCGCTGGGGGTGGCCGGCAGTGCGGCCCTGGCCCGCAAGCTGGGCGCTCCGGTGGAGAATGGACGGATTGTAGTGGATGAAAGGATGCAGACCGGAATACCGGGACTGTACGCGGCCGGGGACTGCACCGGCGGCCTGCTGCAGGTGTGCAAGGCGGTGTACGAAGGCGCACTGGCGGCCACCGAAGCGATAAAGCAGATTAGGGGAAGAAATAATGCAACCCCAAGCATCCGCAAAGAAGAAAACGACGGGGAAGGGAACGGTATGTGGCTGGGTCTGGCGCTGCTTTCGGCCCTGTTCGCGGCGCTGACATCCATCCTGGCAAAGGTGGGCATCGAAGGGGTAAACTCCAATCTGGCAACGGCCATCCGCACCGGGGTGGTGCTGCTCATGGCGTGGGGAATGGTCTTTCTGACCAGTGCGCAGGGCGGCATTCCCGCTATCAGTACCAAAAGCTGGCTGTTTTTGATCCTCTCCGGACTGGCCACAGGAGCATCCTGGCTGTGCTACTATAAGGCGCTGCAGCTGGGGGAAGTCTGCAAGGTGGTACCGGTGGATAAATTGAGCGTGGTTTTCACGCTGGTGCTGGCGTTTGTGTTCCTGCATGAAAAATTCACACCGAAATCGTTGATCGGGTGTGTGCTCATCGGGGCGGGAACGCTGCTGATGGTGCTGTGACCAAGTAAATGCATCACCCCCGCCGCGGTAGAGATGCCGGGCGGGGATTTTATGATAGGGGAAGCAGCGCGAAGCGCTGTGGCCCTGCGGGCGTTTTTCCCCCGGCACAGGCTGGACGAGGGGCAGCGTGGCAGAAAGCGTGCTGGCTGCAAAAAGGTCGACTCCGCCGCAGTACCAGGGTACCGGGCGGAGCCGCTTACTGTATAGAGAAGAGGATGAGTAGAGAACTGCTTAGATCTTCTCACGGCCGGGCAGCACGAAGTGCAGGATGATGCCGGCGATGGCGGCGAAAGCCATGCCGCTGAGGGTGATGGAGCCGAAGCTGATGGCAGCGCCGCCAACACCCAGGATGAGGATAGCAGCCGCGATGCACAGGTTGCGGGGCTGAGAGAAGTCGACATGGTGGTCAACCAGGGTACGGATACCGGTGGAGGTGACCATGCCGTACAGCAGGATGCCTACGCCGCCCAGAACTGCCTGCGGAATGGAACCGCACAGGGCATTGAACTTGGGGCAGAAGGCGAGCAGGGCCATCCACAGGGCGCCGAAGCGAACGATGGTGGGAGAATACAGGTGGGTAACAGCCAGAACGCCGGTGTTTCGGAGTGGATGGTGAGGGAGGGGCCGCCCAGGCAGCCGGAGAGGATGGTGGAAACGCCACAGGCGAATACCGAGCGATCCAGGCCGGGCTCATGGGTAAAGTCCTTGCCGACGACGGTGCCGACCGCCATAACATCACCGATGTGCTCCAGACAGGGAACGATGGCGCAGGGGGCGATGAGGGCGATGGCTCTTCCAGCTGAACTGGGGCAGGGTAAAGGAGGGTACGCCGATCCAGGCGGCCTCTTTCAGGGCGGTGAAATCCACCAGGCCGAAGGGGATGGAGATGAGATAGCCGCCGACCAGCGCGATGATGATGGTCATAACGCGGGTAAGGCCCTTGGAGAAGTTATTGACACCAACCGCGATAAGGAAGGTGATGATGGCGATGGGCCAGTTGGCCTCGGCTTCCTGCACGCCAACGCTGGCGAGGGAAAGGCCCAGTACCATGATGATGGGTCCAACGATGATGGGCGGGAATACGCGGGCTACACGGTCCTTACCCAGAATCTTGAGCAGCAGGGCAAACAGCAGATAAAAGACTGCCATGCCCAGAATGCCGCCCTGCGCGTAGGGGATGCCCATTTCGCCAACGACGGTGGAAACACCGGCGATGATGGCGAAGGAGCCGCCCAGGAACGCGGGGACCATCTTCTTATCGATGAACTGATAGATGATGGTGCCGATGCCGGCGCAGAACAGGGTGACGGAAACATCCAGACCGCAGAGGATGGGAACCAGGATAACACCGCACATGGCCAGCGTGTTCTGCAGGCCCAGGACGGCCTTTTGGCCGGTGGTAAAGTTATCGGAAAGGTCGCCATTGACACCGACGATCAGTTCCTTTTTTTCTTTTGCCATGGAATAATACCTCCTCAGATATATTTAGTATGGCTTATGGTTCAGCTTGCGCTGTGGTTGCAGTAGAACTCGGCCGCGCAGGAAAACTCATCCATCGGCATCTTATTGATGATGACGCGGAAGGGGGTGTAAGCCTCGGGACCGGTGCGGATCATTTTATCGCCCACTTTTTCCAGCAGCTCCGCCTTGGTGATGGGGAATTTAATATCCCGCATGGCCAGCACCATATAGTGCAGGGTAAGCATGTAGGGCATTGGCTCCATGATCATTTTTCATCACCTCCGAAAGTATAGGCCTTGTACTGGTTGCGAGTCTCGCCGTGGCCGCCCAGCTCTTTGCATGCGGCGCCGCGGTGACGGAACGAATACAGGAAGGTATTGGTGGTGCTGCTTTCGTGCAGTTTATCCACCAGGCCGGGGTACAGGTCGGCCTTGAGCAGATAGGGGACCATCATAGGCGCTTCGGTAACGATGTTGCCGTCGGGATTGACGATCATGCTGTTGCCGAAGGCGGCGCAGGCATGCTCCATGCCGTAGCAGTTGACACCGACGACATAGACCTGATTGCAATAGGCCGCACAGCGGTTGGTGAGCTTCCAGGGCTCCTCCCAGGGGTTCATGTAGTGGGTGATGCGGACGACCACATTGGCGCCGTTATAGGCGGCCTCGCGCCAGATCTCGGGATAGTCGCCATCGGCACAGACGATGGTGGCGATGCGGCTGCCCTTGGGACCGGGGGTGACGGGGCATTCCCAGCCGGGGTAATGGCGCTCGGTGGGAATCCAGGGGTTCATTTTGCAGTACTGGTGTACCACCTCGCCCTCATCATTGATCATGATGGCGCAGTTGCCGGGGGCTTCGTGTCCCTCCAGCTTAAGGATGACGCCAAAGATGCCCCAGACCTTCAGGCGGGCGCAGGCCTCCTTTAGGCGGCCAACTTCGGGGGAATCCAGCGTGAGAACGACCTTGAGGCGCTCCAGCGGGTGCATGCCCTGCACGCCGAACTCCGGGGAAACGAACAGATCGTACCCGGGGAAGCCGCGGGCGCCGATCTCCATGTACTGAATGATCTGATCAATGTTTTTGTTGACTTCCTCCATGCAGGTGGCATGGATGGGTTCCAACTGAGCCACTACGGTGGAGAGGACTTCGGTTTGGGTGGGTCCGCCGCCGACGCCGTGGCTGCTGCCGATGATCATAGCGATTACCTCCTCTTGATTTCAGAAACATAATGAAACATGTTTCATAATTTGCAACTTTAAGATACGACAATAATGCGGAAAAGTCAATGGGAAAAGGCGAATCTTAGCGGGATATTGCGGATTTTTAGCGATATGCTAAAAGAAAAGGCATTATTTTTGTGAAACATTTTTCATAGAATGGGAGAGATTGCTTGCGAAATAGAAGAAAATGCGGTATAATACAGGGGAGAGAAAACATTGTTTCATGACGGAGGTGGCGGACATCAATATAAGAGAGCTGGCGAGCCTGGCCGGGGTTTCGATCGCCACGGTTTCCCGTGTCATCAATAACCCGCAGCTGGTACAGCCTGATACCCGGGAGCATGTGCTGGAGGTGATGCGCCGGGTGAACTACGCGCCGGCCTGGACGGTGGAATCGAGGCTGTCTTCCCGGTCGCGGCTGATCGCTTTTCTATTTAGTGAGGCGGACTATTATTTTTATTCCGATATTCGCAGCGGGCTGGAATCGATAGCCGGGCTGCGCGGCTACACGGTACTGTTCTGCCCCATAGCGGCGGAGCAGCAGCGGCGCAGCCAGCAGCTGAGGACCATCTTTGAACAGAAGCTGGACGGGGCTATTTGGGCGCTGCGGGATTTTTACCCTGAGGATATTAAAATGATAGATGAGCGTCAGGTGCCGCTGGTGCTGGCCCGTAAATACGACAGTGCCCCCACCGACCGCTACAACTGCTGTTATATCAATTTTGCGGAGGCGAGCTACCGGATGACCCGCCATCTGCTGGAAATGGGGCACCGGCGCATTGGGCTGATGTTTGAGAATGTATCGCAGCAGTTTATGAACAGCTTTTGCCAGGGGTGGGAGCTGGCACTGAAGGAGGAAGCCGCGCCGAGAGAGGCTTCTCTGCTGCTGAACGCCCCAAACAGCATGGCGGGCGGCTATGCCAAGACGATGGAGCTGCTGGACGCGGGCGAGATGCCGGAGGCAGTCTTCTGCGCCAGTGATGAGCAGGCCTTTGGGGTGCTGAAGGCCGCGCACGAAAAGGGTGTGCGGGTGCCGGAGGAGCTGGCTGTGGCGGGCTTTACCGATTCCCCGATGAGCAACCTGTGTGACCCGGAGCTGACCACCATCGACCTGCCGATCTACCGGCTGGGGATCATAGCGGCGAGAATGCTCTTTGATGTGATAGAGGATACCGGCAGTGAGGTGACCCCCGGCGAGGTGGTATTGCAGCCCAAGCTGCGCATCCGCCGCAGCTGCGGCAACGAAAAGCCCATCAATGTACTGTTTGAATAAGAGAAAGGGAAGTTTATGGCCAAGCTGAGTACGCAATTTATGGGAATGGAGCTGAAGAATCCTGTTCTGGCTGCGCCCGGCCCCTGGACCGGGACGGCGGAGGGCCTGCAGGCGGCAATAGACGCCGGCGCGGGCGCGGTGATGACCGAGACCATTTCCCAGGAGGTATATCCCCGCCTGCCGCAGACCTGCTACCATGAGGGCGGGGCGGTATTCAGCACCTCGCTGTATAGCAACCTGACGCTGGAGCAGTGGGAGGTTGAGCTGGAAAAGCTGCACCCCGGGGACTGCAAGGTGATCGCTTCGATAAGGGGGGCAACGCCCAGCGAGCTGGCCTATGTGGCCCGAAAGGCGGAACGCATGGGGGTGGATGCCCTGCAGCTGGACCTGTACGCACCCATTGGGCCGGTGCTGGCGGAGCTGTATACCAGCCCGGATCTCATCGCGGCGCTGGTTTCGGCGGTGAAAAAGAAGGTTTCTCTGCCGCTGATGGTGCGTCTGCCCCATTATGTAGCGGATAATAAGAAGTCCCTGCGGGCGCTGGAGACTGCCGGGGCGGATGGGATTTGTACCATTGAGAGCATCCGGGGCATCAGCGGGGTGGATATTGTGAACGCGCGGCCGCTGATGCCGACCCATGGCGGCTACACCGGCACCAATGTGCGGCCCATTACCCTTTCCGCCATTGCGGCGTTGAGCCAGAATTCTAATTTGCCGGTGGCGGCGACGGGCGGCTTTGACGCGGCGGAAAATGTGATAGAGGCGATAGAGCTGGGGGCCACCACGGTGATGCTGGGTTCGGCGCTGCTGGGCGGGTATGGGATCATTACCGAGACGGTGCGCCGGCTGGAGGAGTGGCTGGATAAAAATGGCTATTGGGATATAGGGGCGTTGCGGGGCGCGGCGCTGCAGTATCTGCGCAGCTATGAGGAGCTGCACGAACGATAAGAAATAGGCCCCGCCGGGCGATACCGGGCGGGGCTTTTTGATATGCTGGGGGGAGTAAGATGCAGCGGCAAGGCGCCCGCAGGGCGCCCCGGCGCAGCTGGGGCTGGGCGGCCGGAGGCCGCCCTACACAGCGCGAGGGCGCTGTGGCCCTGCGGGCGCTTTGCCGGCTGCACGGGCCGGGGATAGGAGGAAAAGGCGGCTTTTGTGCGCCTTAGCCAAAACGCAGGGGCTTTTTTGGGAGGATTTATTTCGTCCTAAGACTTGCAAGGGAGGCAGATATAGTGTAATATATTGTGTAGATAGTGCAAAATAACGCCCATATATTGTGTTTAGGATGCTAAAGCACCGGACACAGGGGAAAGAGAGGAGAAACCGGCATGAAAGTCATTAAGAGAAACGGCTCCGAGGTGGATTTTGATATCACCAAGATTATTGCCGCGATTACCAAGGCCAATGATGTGGTGGAGGAAAGCGAGCGTATGACGCCCATGCAGATCCGCCGCATTGCGGAATCGGTGGACCTGGCCTGCCAGAAGATGAACCGTTCTCCTTCAGTGGAGGAGATTCAGGACCTGGTGGAGAAGCAGATCATGGCGCACGGCGCCTTTGAGGTGGCCAAGCGCTACATCACCTACCGCTATACCCGCAGCTTGGTGCGCCGCAGCAATACCACCGATGAGAAGATCCTTTCCCTCATCGAGTGCTGCAACGAGGAGGCCAAGCAGGAAAATTCCAATAAGAACCCGGTGGTCAATTCCACCCAGCGCGACTATATGGCCGGTGAGGTTTCCCGTGATATCACCAACCGTATTCTGCTGCCCCCGGATATTGTGGAGGCCCATAATGAGGGGATCATCCACTTCCATGACAGCGACTACTTTGCGCAGCATATGCACAACTGCGACCTGGTGAACCTGGAGGACATGCTGCAGAACGGGACCGTTATCACCGGGACCTTGATCGAGCGGCCGCATTCCTTCTCCACCGCCTGTAACATCGCCACGCAGATCATAGCGCAGGTGGCCAGCAACCAGTACGGCGGGCAGTCCATTTCGCTGACCCACCTGGCGCCCTTTGTGCAGGTGAGCCGGGAAAAGATCCGCCGGCAGCTGCAGGAGGAGATGCAGGAGGTAAAGGCGGACATCACCGAGGAGCAGCTTTCCAACATGGTGGAAAAGCGGCTGCGGGATGAGATCCGCCGCGGTGTGCAGACCATCCAGTACCAGGTGGTGACGCTGCTGACCACCAATGGACAGGCTCCCTTTGTGACGGTATTTATGTACCTGAACGAGGCCAAGAACGAGCAGGAGAAGCACGATCTGGCGCTTATTATAGAGGAAGTGCTGCAGCAGCGGTACGAAGGTGTGAAGAACGAGAGCGGCGTGTGGGTGACCCCGGCTTTCCCCAAGCTCATCTATGTACTGGAAGAAGATAATATCTACGAAAACAGCGAATACTACTACCTGACCCGCATGGCGGCCAAGTGCACCGCCAAGCGCATGGTGCCGGACTACATCAGCGAGAAGAAGATGCTGGAGCTGAAGGTGGATAAGAACGGCGAGGGTCACTGCTACACCTGCATGGGCTGCCGCAGCTTTTTGACCCCCTATGTGGATGAAAACGGCAAGCCGAAGTATTACGGCCGCTTTAACCAGGGGCGTTGTTACCATTAACCTGGTGGATGTGGCGCTTTCCTCCGGCGGTAACCTGGAGAGGTTCTGGAAGATCTTTGATGAGCGGCTGGAGCTGTGCCACCGCGCGTTGATGTGCCGCCACAACCGTCTGAAGGGAACCCTTTCCGATGCCGCGCCCATCCTGTGGCAGTACGGTGCCTGCGCCCGCCTGAAGAAGGGGGAAACCATTGATAAGCTGCTGTATGGCGGATATTCCACCATCAGCCTGGGCTATGCCGGCCTTTACGAATGTGTGAAGTACATGACCGGCAAGAGCCACACCGATCCTTCCGCCACGCCCTTTGCGCTGGAGATCATGCAGTACATGAATACGGCCTGCAAGAAGTGGAAAGAGGAGCATAACATCGACTTTAGCCTGTACGGCACACCGCTGGAAAGCACCACCTACAAGTTTGCCAAGTGCCTGCAGAAGCGCTTTGGCATCATAGAGGGCGTGACCGATAAGAGCTACATCACCAATAGCTACCATGTGCATGTCACCGAGGAGATCAACGCCTTTGACAAGCTGAAATTTGAGGCGCAGTTCCAGCACCTTTCCCCCGGCGGGGCGATAAGCTATGTGGAAGTGCCCAATATGCAGCAGAACCTGGAGGCGGTGCTGCAGGTGATGCGGTTCATCTACGATAACATTATCTACGCCGAGCTGAACACCAAGAGCGACTACTGCCAGGTGTGCGGCTGGGATGGCGAGATCGAGATCGTGGAGCAGGACGGGAAGCTCATCTGGCGCTGCCCCAAGTGCGGCAACACCGACCAGGATAAGATGAATGTCGCCCGCCGCACCTGCGGTTACATCGGCACGCAGTTCTGGAACCAGGGACGCACACAGGAGATTAAGGAGCGGGTGCTGCACCTGTAAACCATAGACGGCAAAAAAGGGACGCTCTGTGGGGCGTCCCTTTGCTGGCGGGAAAATGGAGAGAGTATGAACTACGCGAGTATCAAAAACTGCGATATTGCCAATGGCGAGGGGGTGCGGGTGACGCTCTTTGTCAGCGGCTGCACCAACCATTGTGAAAACTGCTTCCAGCCGGAGACCTGGGACTTTGGCTATGGGGAGCCCTTTACCCCGGAGGTGGAGGACCGACTGCTTGAGATGCTGCGGCCCGGTTTTATCAATGGGCTGACGCTGCTGGGCGGCGAGCCGATGGAGCCGCAGAACCAGCGGGCGCTGCTGCCTTTCCTGCGGCGGGTAAGAAAAGAGCTGCCGGAGAAAACCATCTGGGCGTTTAGCGGTTTTACCTGGGAGGAGCTGAATACCCCCGGCAGTCACCCTTGCTGCGAGGTGACGCCGGAGCTGCTATCCCTGCTGGATGTGCTGGTGGACGGACGCTTTGTGCAGGCGCTGTATGATATCTCCCTGCGGTTTCGGGGCTCCAGCAACCAACGCATTATTGATGTGCCAAAGACGCTGGAGAGCGGGAATTTGACGCTGTGGCAGGGATAAATAGCCGCAGAGAGCTGGCGGGCGCACCGGAATGGGGGAGGGCTGCCATTCCGTAAGGGGGCAGCCCGACATGGAATGGAGGGGCGCCCGCCGGATGGGGAGCGGCGGAATATAGAAAAGCCGGGCAGGCGATGAAACCTGCTCGGCTTGTATTTTATGGGGAAGCTTAGGCCTTCCACAGGCCATGGAGATTGCAGTAAGCGTAAACGCTTTCCACCTCATCCCCTTCGCAGAGGGCAAAGCAGATCTCGGGAGCGTCGCCGGGGTGCAGCTCCTTGCGCTGGTTGCCCTGCTTGGTGTGGATGGAAACCCACTCGATGTAGTGCTCCGGCAGCATGGGATGGGCCACGGTACTGACCTTGACATGGACGACGCCATTTTCGACCGTCCAAACGGGGAGGTGTTTTTCTACAGCGGCATCGGTGGTATTGGGGATGATCTCGCTCATTTTTTCACCGCAGCAGACCACCGGTACACCGGCATCCTTTACCTTGGCGATGATATTGCCGCAATGTTTGCAAATATAGAATTTCTGTTCCATCGTGGATCCTCCTTTTCCAAATAGATGTTTTATCAGTAGTTTTCCTTGCGAACCTCAAAGTAGCTTTGGGGATGGGCGCAGACGGGGCAGACGGCGGGGGCCTTTTTGCCGATGACGAGGTGTCCGCAGTTGCGGCACTCCCACATGGTTTCTTCGCTCTTTTCAAAAACCCTCTGCATCTCGACATTGGAGAGTAGGGCGCGGTAGCGCTCCTCATGCGCCTTTTCGATGGCGGCGACGCCGCGGAATTTGCAGGCCAGCTCGGTAAAGCCTTCTTCCTCGGCCTCCTTGGCGAAGGTATCGTACATATCGGTCCACTCGTAGTTTTCGCCCTCGGCGGCGTGCAGCAGATTTTGGGCGGTATCGCCCAGCTCGCCCAGGGCCTTGAACCACATCTTGGCGTGTTCCTTTTCATTCTCGGCGGTTTTGGTAAAGATCTCGGCGATCTGCTCATAGCCCTCTTTTTTGGCGACGCTGGCAAAGTAGGTGTATTTATTGCGGGCCTGGGATTCCCCAGCAAAAGCGGTCCACAGGTTCTTTTCGGTTTTTGTACCTTTCAGTTCCATGGTAATAGCTCCTTTCACGCAGTTGGTTTTGGTTTACGATGTTATTATAACAGGAATAGTTCCTAGAATCAAGAGGAAGTTAAAAATAAATTTGACTGAAATGTGGCAGAGAGGGAATACTACCGGGAAAAGGAGGGGATGAGTATGAAGGAATTTACGGAATGCTGCACCGTAATTGCGGAAGGGGAGATCATAAAGGAGAGCCTAAACCGACTGGGCCGGGACGACCGCTGGCTGCGAGCCCAGCTGCAGCGGCAGGGGATCGCTTCTGCGGAGGAGGTCTTTTGGGGGATCAGCGATGGGGAGGAAGTGGAGCTGCACATGATCTTGTGATTGGCGGATGGGCGAAAGTGTGGTATAATAACGAAGAAAAAATCAAAATGTTTATACTAAAAGGATAGAAGCATGAAAAGAGTACTTTTTGTATGCAGCGGAAACATCTGCCGCAGCCCCATGGCAGAGTTTGTGTTCCGGGAGATGGCCCGACGGCGGAGATTGACCGATGCGGTGGACTGTGAAAGCGCAGGGACGAATGTATTTGCGCCCAACAGCCCGGTACATAATGGCACGGTGCGGCAGCTGCGCCGGGAGAACATCCCCTATTACCAGCGGGGCTCCCGCAATGTTACCGCGGCGGATTATGGGCGGTTTGACTACCTGCTGGGGATGGAACGCAGCCATGTGGCGGCGATGGAGCGGCAGCTGGGCGGCGACCCAGAGGGGAAGATGCGCCGGCTGTTGGACTTTACACGGCACCCGCGGGATATTGACGACCCGTGGTACACCGGGGGATTTTGTGACGGCGTACCGGGATATTGAGGCGGGGTGCGCGGCACTGTTGGATGAGATGTTCCCGGGAAGCGGGGGAGAAAAAGCGATAAGGAAAGACACCCGGTGGGGTGTCTTTTTTGCTGCGTGGCGACCGAAGGGAGCCCGCAGAGACAGAAATGTGTGGGGGCGTGCGGCTCCGCCGTGAACCGAGATACCGCAGTAATAGGTGGAGGCAATAAAAAGGCACCCGCGAAGGGTACCTTTCGTTAATTACAGATCCAGTTTGCAGTCGCCGGGTTTGATCCAGCCGAGGCGGCGCATAGGCAGGGCAATGAGTGGAGTAAGGACAGCCGGCAGCACAAAGCAGACGAGGATGAGTCCAAGCCAGTGGAACGCGCCGCCAAAGCCATCCCAGCTGAGGATGCCGATGGGGCCGACCAGACCGCAGGTGCCCATGCCGCTGGCAATGGCAATGCCGTTTTCCAGGCGGAAGATGCAGGTAGCAACCGGACCGGTAATAGCGGCGGCCAGGGTGGGCGGCAGCCAGATGCGGGGATTTTTGACGATATTACCCATTTGCAGCATGGATGTGCCAAGTCCCTGCGCCACCAAGCCGCCCCAGCCGTTTTCGGCAAAGCTCATGACGGCAAAGCCGATCATCTGGGCGCAGCAGCCTGCCGTGGCAGCGCCGCCGGCCAGGCCGGTAAGGCTGAGAGTAAAGCAGATGGCGGCGGAACTGATGGGCAAGGTGAGGACGATACCGACCAACACCGAAACGATAATGCCCATGAGAAACGGGCGAAGCTGAGTTGCCCGAATAATGAGTTGACCGAAGCCGTTCATCAAGAGGCTGACGCCGGGACCGATAAGAGAACCGACCCCCAGCCCCGAAAGAATGGTGACGGTAGGGGTGACGAGAATATCAACTTTAGTTTCGCGGCTGACGGCTTTGCCCAGCTCGGCGGCAACGATGACGGCAAAAAATGCCCCCAGCGGGCCGCCGACTGAGTAGGAGCCGAGTCCCACGGCGCAGAGAGAATACAGGACCAGTGGGGGTGCGGAGAGAGAAACACCGATGGCAACAGCAATAGCGATACCAGTGGCGCTGCTGGCGTAGCCTGCGGCGGTGACAAGCCAATCCAAGTGGAACTGATCGCCAAGCGTATCCAGTATGGTGCCGATGAGCAGAGAAGCGAACAGGCCCATGGCCATGGCGCTCATGGCATCGACAAAATAGAGCTTAGCGGAGGGCTTGATATTTTTGCGGGCAAGGAATGCGGAAAATCCGGCGGTGGACATTAATCCGCCTCCTTTGCGTGTTCGAGTGCCAGTTTGCAATAGGTTTCGGCGTTTTCACGGTTATGCTCGATCTGCACGGGGTGCAGATCCGAAATGGCTTTGGCGGGGATGCCTACAATGAGGGAGCCATCCGGAAAATGAGCGCCGCCGGAGACGACGGCCCCTGCCCCGACAATGCTGTTTTTGCCGATGACGCAGCCATTGAGCAGGACGGAGCCCATGCCGATGACGGTATTATCACCGACGGTGGCGCCGTGCACGACGGCATTGTGGCCGATGGAGACGCCTTCCCCTAAGGTGATGGGGTAGCCTTGATCGCCGTGCAGGGTGCAGTTATCCTGTACATTGCTGTTTTTGCCGATGGTGATATGGTCCAGGTCGCCGCGGATGACGGCGCCATACCACACGCTGGTGCCTTCGGCCAGGGTAACATCGCCGAGGATGGCGGAATCGGGTGCGATAAAAGAGGCTTTCTTGGTATCGGGGTGCTTTTCTCCCAGGGAGGGTTTGATTCATGGTGGGAAGGAGCGGGGGCCAGGCCTCCTGTATGGTTTGTAGGAATGGGAAGGAGCGGCGCAGGCGGGCTGCCCTGCGGGCGGTCTGACGGCTGCCGCGGGCTACGGCCAAGAGCAGCGGCCCATTAACTGTGGGTATTGTAGCATTTTGCGGGACAGCAGTCAAACAAAAGGGAAGCAAGCAGCGAAGTTTTCCGAAAAAAGGGGGCAAAAAGGGATAGCCAAGGCCATTTTTTTCTGCTATACTATATAGGCAATTTGCAAACGGAGAATTTTGCAGAAGAATAAGGAGTGTAAAAACTATGGCTATGGAAAGAACTTATATCATGCTGAAGCCAGACTGTGTAAAGCGGGGCCTGATGGGCGAGGTCATTTCCCGCATTGAGCGCAAGAACTACAAGATCATTGACGCCAAAATGATGATGCTGGATGAGCCGATTCTGCGCGAGCACTATGCCCACATCGCGGATAAGCCTTTCTTCCCGGAGATCGTCACCTACATGACGAGCGGTCCCGTCCTCGCGATGATCGTAGAGGGTGACAACGCCGTAAAGGGCATGCGCATCATCATGGGCGCCACCAAGTTTGAGGAAGCGACTGCCGGTACTATCCGCGGCGACTATGCCTGCTGCACCAGCGAAAACCTCATCCACGGCTCCGACTCGGTCGAAAACGCCGAGATCGAGATCAAGCGCTTCTTCGGTTAAAATAAAAATGACAGGCCGCCGGTATCCGCACAGGGTACCGGCCCTTTTTTACGGTCCAAATGCAAAAGCCCCCACCCGCGAAAGGGTGAGGGCTTTCATGTCAGGTCTTATTTTTTCTCGGCTTTCAGGGCCTCGATCATCATGGGAACGACCTTAAAGAGATCCCCGCAGATGCCGTAATCGGCGGCCTCGAAGATAGGAGCGGTCTCATTCTTGTTCACGGCGATGATGCACTCGGAGTCCTGCATACCGGCCAGGTGCTGAATGGCGCCGGAAATACCCAGAGCGACATAGATCTTGGGACGAACGGTCTTACCGGTCTGGCCGACCTGATGATCAGCAGAGAGCCAACCAGCATCCACAGCGGCACGGCTGCCGCCTACTACGCCGCCGCCCAGGGCCTCGGCCAGCTCCTCGGCCAGCTTGATGCCAGTGGGAACATCCTTACCGATGCCGCGGCCGACCGAAACGATGACCTCGGCGCCGGTCAGATCGACCAGATCCTTGGCCGCCTTGACGATCTCCAGGACCTCGGTCTGCAGGTCGGAAGCCGCCAGCTCGACGGGATACTTCTCGACAATGACCTTATCAGCCTTGGCCTGGTCGAAGGGGGCGCGCTGCATAACGCCGGGACGAACGGTAGACATCTGGGGACGGAAGCGGGGGCAGATGATGGTCGCCATCAGGTGGCCGCCGAATGCGGGACGGGTCATCTTCAGGTGGGTGCCCTCATCGAACTTCATGTTGTCCACATCCATGGTGGAGGTGGTCTTCAGGAAGGCCTTGTACTTCTCCACATCCACATCCAGGTGGGTGCAGTCGGCGGTCAGGCCGGTGTGCAGAGTCGCCGCGCAGCGGGGGCCCAGGTCACGGCCGATATTGGTGGCGCCGATGAGCATGATCTCGGGCTTCTTTTCCATTACCACATCGCAGATGACCTTAGTGTAGGCATCGGTGGTGTAGTCCTTGAGGAGAGGATGCTCACATACGATGATACGGTCGGCGCCGTAGCCGCCCAACTCTTTGGCCAGCCCCTCTACCTTATCGCCCAGCAGCAGGCCGCACAGCTCCACGCCCAGGTCGTCGGCCAGCTTGCGGCCTTCGCTGATGAGCTCGAAATCGGTGGGCATCAGCTTGCCCTCGCGCTGCTCGCAGAATACCCATACGCCCTTGAAGGCGGTGGGATCGGTATTCACAAAAGTAGACATAGTCATTTTCTCCTTTCTATCAGATGATGTGCTTCTCTGCCAGCAGAGAAACCAGCTTTTCGCAGGTCGCCTTATCAGCGCCCTCCAGCATCATGCCGGCACCCTTCTGAGGGGGAGAGAAAGACTTGTAAACATTGGTGGGAGAGCCCTTGAGGCCGATGGTATCCAGCTCGATGAGCGGATCATCCTTCAGGGTCTCAAAGTTGTAGATCTCCAGAGGCTTATTGTAGCACTCGAAGATACCGCCGACGCTCATGTAGCGGGGAGTATTCAGCTCCTTGATGCAGGTGAGCAGGCAAGGGGTGTGGGTCTTGATGGTCATGTAGCCGTCCTCCAGCATACGCCGGCAGATGACATGCTCCCCATCGACCTTGATCTCGGAAACATAGGTGATCTGGGGCATCCCCAGCTTTTCGGCGATCTGGGGGCCTACCTGGGCGGTATCGCCATCGATGGCCTGACGGCCGCAGAATACGATGTCACCCTTCTCCACGCCGATCTTCTTGATGGCGGCGGCGAGAATCTGGCTGGTGGCAAAGGTATCGGAGCCGCCGAATTCACGGGCGGAAACCAGAACGGCACGGTCGGCGCCGCGGGCCAGCAGCTCACGCAGCATCCCCTCGGCGGGAGGGGGGCCCATGGAAACGACCACAACCTCGCAGCCGGTTTCGTCCTTGAGGGTCAGGGCAGCCTCGATGGCATTGAGGTCATCGGGGTTGGTGATGGTATCCATGGAGGCACGATCCATGGTACCGTCTTCTTTTACAGCAACCTTACCGGAGGTATCCGGTACCTGCTTTACACATACGATACATTTCATAACGGCATACTCCTCCTATCAGTTGACCTTAAGATTGGCGGCGATGACCATGCGCTGAACCTCGGAGGTACCCTCGTAGATTTCAGTGATCTTGGCATCACGCATCATGCGCTCCACGGGGTAATCACGGGTGTAGCCGTAACCACCAAAGAGCTGTACCGCACGGCGGGTGACATCGCTGGCAGCCTCGGCGGCAAAGAGCTTGGCCATGGCGGCATCCACGCTGTAAGGCTCGTGGGCGTTCTTCTTGCAGGCAGCGGAGTAAACCAAATACTTGGCAGCTTCCATGCGGGTGTGCATATCAGCGATCTGGAACTGGGTATTCTGGAACTGGGAGATGCGGCGGCCGAACTGTACACGCTCGTGGGTGTACTTGATGACCTCTTCCACAGCGCCTTCGCCAAGGCCCAGTGCCTGAGCGGCGATACCGATACGGCCGCCATCGAGGGTAGCCATAGCGATATTGAAGCCCTTACCCTTCTTGCCCAGCAGACGGTCGGCGGGATACGGCAGTCCTCCATGATCAGCTCACAGGTGGAGGAGCCGCGGATACCCATCTTCTTTTCGTGCTTACCAACGCTGAAGCCGGGATCGGTGCGCTCTACAATGAAAGCGGAGATCTCCTTGCGGGTCTTTTGGGGTTCTTCTTATCGGGGATGATGCCGGTAACGGCAATAATGATGAACACATTGGCAAAGCCGGCATTGGTAATGAAGATCTTGGAGCCATTGAGGACCCAGTGGTCGCCATCCAGCACGGCAAAGGTCTGCTGACCCTGTGCGTCGGTGCCGGCGCCCGGCTCAGTCAGACCGAAAGCACCAATCCACTCGCCGCTGCACAGCTTGGGCAGGTAATATTTCTTCTGCTCCTCGGTGCCGTTCTCATAGATAGGAGCGCAGCATAGGGAGGTATGGGCGGAAAGAATAACGCCGGTGGTGCCGCAGACCTTGGAGAGCTCTTCGACAGCCATGACATAGGAGAGGACATCGCCGCCGGCGCCGCCGTACTCTTTGGGGAAGTAGATACCCATCATACCGAGCTTAGCCATCTTTTTGACGGTTTCTTCGGGGAAGCGCTCTTCCTCATCTACCTCGGCAGCCAGGGGCTTTACTTCATTCTCGGCAAACTCACGGTACATCTTCTGCACCATGGCCTGCTCTCTGGTGAGTTTGAAATCCATAACAGATCCTCCTTATCGCTTACTTTCTGTAATCGTAGAAACCAACGCCGGTCTTTCTGCCCAGCTTGCCGCCGCGAACCATCTTGCGCAGCAGGGGGTGAGGACGATACTTATCGTCGCCGGTCTCGGCCTGCAGAACTTCCATAATGGCGAGGCATACATCCAGACCGATCAGATCGCCCAAAGCGAGAGGACCCATGGGGTGGTTGGCGCCCAGCATCATGGCATTATCAATGCCCTCAACGGAGGCAACGCCTTCGGCATAGATGCCGACAGCTTCGTTAATCATGGGGATGAGGATGCGGTTAACAACGAAACCGGCAGCTTCTTCGACCTGTACGGGGGTTTTGCCGATGTCTTCCGCGATCTTCTTGATGGTTTCTACCATCTCAGCGGGGGTATTCAGGCCGGCGATGACTTCGACCAGCTTCATAACAGGAGCGGGATTGAAGAAATGCATGCCGATGATGGGACGATCGAGCTTAGCGCCGATTTCGGTGATGGAGAGGGAGGAAGTATTGGTGGCGAACATGCACTCGGGTTTGCAGATCTGGGAGAGCTCCTGGAAGGTCTGCTTCTTGACCTCCATGTTCTCAATGGCAGCCTCGATGACGAGGTCACAATCCTTGCAGATCTCCTTGGTGCCGGTGGTGATCTTGGCAAGGATGGCATCGGCAGCGGCCTGCTCCATCTTGCCCTTGGCCACGCGGCCGTTCAGACCCTTGGCGATCTTGTTTTTGCCGTTAGCGGCAAACTCTTCGTTGATATCGCACAGGAGAACCTCGTAGCCATTGGACTGAGCAAAGGCCTGAGCGATGCCGGAACCCATAGTACCAGCGCCAATAATACCAACTTTCATTTTCAGTTACCTCCGTAAGTATAGTTTTTGGGGCTTTAATTATTTATTGAGGAATGCGTCGACCTTGCGCTTTTCCAAGAAAGCGTTCATGCCTTCTTTCTGGTCGCAGGTCTCAAAGCAGCTGCCAAACAGCTTTTCTTCGATGACGATGGCCTGGTCCATATCGACCTGTATGCCTTCATTGATAGCGCGCTTGCAGTTGCGCACAGCGATGGGAGCATTGCGGGCGATGGTGGAGGCCAGCTTTTTGGCGGCGGGCATCAGTTCTTCGGCAGGGTAAACATTGTTCACCAGGCCGATGCGATAGGCTTCTTCCGCTTTAATATTGCGGGCGCCGTAGATCATCTCTTTGGCCTTGCCGGTGCCGACGATGCGGGCCAGACGCTGGGTGCCGCCGAAGCCGGGGGTGATACCCAGGCCGACCTCGGGCTGACCGAACACGGCGTTTTCGCTGCAGATGCGGATATCGCAGCTCATGCTGATCTCACAGCCGCCGCCCAGCGCAAAGCCATTGACGGCCGCAATAACGGGGATGGGGAAGGTCTCCAGCTTGCGGAACACATCGTTGCCCTTTTTGCCAAAGGCTTCGCCCTCGGCCTTGGTCAGGGTGCTCATCCCGCCGATATCGGCGCCGGCCACAAAGCTCTTTTCACCCGCTCCGGTGAGGATGAGGCAACGGATGGCTTCCTGATCGACCGCGTCGAGGGTCTTATCCAGCTCATCCAGCACGGCGCTGTTCAGCGCATTGAGGGCCTTGGGACGGTTGATGGTGATAATACCGATCTGGCCTTCCACTTCATAGGTGATAAACTCCATGGAATGTCACTCTCCTTGACTTATTTTGCGGAGCACCGGAGAGCCGTGGCTCTCCGGTGCACTATTGATTTGTGAAAAAGATTAGTCGCGCTTAACAACGGTGGCGCAGCCCATGCCGCCACCGATGCACAGGGTGGCGAGACCGGTCTTGGCGTCACGGCGCTGCATCTCGTGCAGCAGGGTGACCAGGATACGGCAGCCGGAAGCGCCTACGGGGTGACCCAGAGCGATGGCGCCGCCATTGACATTCAGCTTGGCGGGATCGAATTCCAGATCGTGGCCGACAGCCAGGGACTGCGCGGCAAAGGCCTCGTTGGCCTCGATGAGGTCCATATCAGCAACCTTCATATCCAGCTTCTTCATCAGCTTATTGACAGCGGCAACGGGGCCTACGCCCATGATGGAGGGATCTACGCCGCCCAAAGCGCCGCCGATCCAGGTAGCCATCGGCTTAACGCCCAGCTCCTTGGCCTTCTCTTCGCTCATTACTACGATGGCGGCAGCGCCGTCATTGATACCGGAAGCGTTGCCGGCGGTGACGATGCCGTCCTTCTTGAAGGCGGGCTTCAGGCGGGCCAGGGTCTCCACAGTGGTGCCGGGACGGGGACCCTCATCGGTATCAACGATCACAGAGCCCTTCTTGCCCTTGACCTCTACGGGAACGATCTCGTCCTTGAACTTGCCCTCGGCCATGGCCTTTTCGCACTTCTGCTGGCTGTTGGCGGAGAACTCATCGAGCATTTCGCGGGTCAGGTGCCACTGCTCGGCAACATTCTCGGCAGTGATGCCCATGTGATAGTTATTGAAAGCATCCCACAGGGCGTCATTTACCATGGTATCTACCAGGGTAGCATTGCCCATGCGGTAGCCGTAACGGCCCTTCATCATGGCGTAGGGGGCGAGAGACATGCTCTCCATACCGCCGGCTACTACGATATCGGCATCGCCAGCTTCGATCATCTGAGCGGCCATATTGACACAGTTCAGACCGGAACCGCAGACGACATTGACGGTAACGGCGGGGGTGGTCACAGGCAGGCCAGCCTTCAAGGAAGCCTGACGGGCGACATTCTGGCCCAGACCAGCCTGGATAACGCAGCCCATGTAAACATGGTCGACCTGCTCGGCGGGAATGCCGGCGCGGTTCAGGGCCTCCTTGATAACGACGGAACCGAGTTCAGCGGCGGGAACGGTGCTGAGAGCACCGCCCATGGTGCCGATGGCGGTACGGCAGGCGCCTGCCAAAACGATTTTCTTCATAAGTGTGTGCCTCCTTGATAAAATAAAATGGAATTGAAAACAAAATTATTTTCACGGCCGGAAAGCAGCCGGATGAAACGGGGGAAGATCAGCTGCCTAGTTTTTCCTTTAAGCGAGCGGCTACGCAGGGATTGACGAACTTGGAGATATCGGTGTTATCGTAGTGGGCTACCTCTTTTACGATAGTGCTGCTGAGGTAGGCATAACGCAGGCTGGTGGTAAAGAACATGGTATCGATGGTGGGATCGAGGATGCGGTTGGTCTGCGCCATCTGCATCTCATGCTCAAAATCGGTGACAGCGCGCAGCCCGCGGATGATGATCTGTGCCTGATTGGCCCGGGCAAAATCGACAGTGCGGCCATCAAAGGTTTTGACTGAAACATTTTTGAGTTCTTTGACGCTCTCTTGGAGCATTTCTACCCGTTCTTCCACAGTGAAAAGCGGGTTCTTATCGCGGTTGATGAGCACGCCGATAACCAACTCATCTACTACGCGGGAGGCCCGGCGGATAATATCCATGTGGCCCAGTGTAACGGGATCAAAACTTCCGGGATAAACAGCCCTTGTCATATGGTGTCCTTTCGCCGTAAAACGGCTTTCACTTAATATTTATCCACATCAAAAGCAACTTCAGTATAACTGCAAAAAGGGGTGGTGTCAAACAATTGCTAAAAAATTAACAAATAAAAAATTGGAGAAAAGTGTAAATTAGGAACCCCGAAAATTTGAACAAAAAAAGACGAGTTGGAATTTAACTACAAATGAGCCCTAAAATATTGAATAAATGTATTATCTATTTGTTATATAGCACCAATCGCTAAAAACAAGTGCAAAAATTCCGCCTATTTTATGGTGGCAAAATCCACAAAAAGCAAGATTAAACTTTGGCGGGGGAAATCCGCAAAACGAACGGTGTTTATTGTCTTTCCATAATACAGACGCTATAAAAGAGCTAAATTTAATAGGATATTAGGCATATCGAAAGCAAAAACTTGTTTCTTCTCCATAAAGCGTGGGAGGGGATTTGCCAGCCGCGGATGCTTGTGGTACAATGACAATAGAAACAGAATGAAACAGCGGGGAGGGAAAGGGTATGATCCTTTCGACACTGTGTTACATCGAAAAAGACGGCTGCTGGCTGATGCTGCACCGGGTAAAAAAGAAGAACGATGTGAACCATGATAAGTGGATTGGTGTAGGCGGCAAGTTTGAGGAGGGGGAGAGCCCTGAGGACTGCCTGCTGCGGGAGGTGAGGGAGGAAACCGGCCTGACCCTGACCGAATATCGATTCCGTGGTTTGGTGACCTTTGTATCCAATGAAGCGCCCACCGAGTATATGCATCTTTTTACCGCAGGCGGTTATACCGGTACGCTGCGGGACTGCGATGAGGGTACTCTGGAGTGGGTGCCCATCGGGCAGGTGGAAAACCTGCCGTTGTGGCAGGGAGATAAGATCTTTCTGGAGCTGCTGCGGCGAGAGAAAGCATTCTTTTCTCTTAAGCTGCGGTATGCCGGAGATACGCTGGTGGAAGCGGTGCGGGATGGCAAGCCCCTGCCGCTGGAGGAGGACAGATGAAGCTATTGGTAAGTGCCTGCCTGCTGGGGGTGCTCTGCCGCTATGATGGCAAGGCGAAAACACATGAGGGCGTGTGCTCCCTGCTGGAAAAGCATACGATGATCCCTTTTTGCCCGGAGATCTATGGTGGGCTGCCCACACCCCGGCCGGCATCTGAACGGCTGGGAGAGCGAGTGGTGGCCAAAACGGGCGGAGAGGTTACAGAGCAGTTCCGCCGTGGGGCGGAAGAAGCGCTGCGCCTGTGCCGGATGTACGGCTGTGAGGCGGCCCTGCTGAAGGAGCGCAGCCCCAGCTGCGGGCACGGTGTTATTCATAACGGTCTGTTCAATGGCGGACTGGTAGAGGGGGACGGTGTAACAGCTGAGCTACTGCTGCAAAACGGCATTGCTGTTTATGGAGAAAGCGAGTGGGAAATGCTGCTGTGATTTTTGAGAGCAATAAAGCCGGGCTTGTCGAAAAGGACAGGCTCGGCTTTTCTATATAGTTTATATTCCAAGGAGGCTGTGAATGGCATGTGCGACGCCGTCTTCTTCGTTGGAAAGGGTGATCCAATCGGCAGCTGCCTGAACTTCCGGGATGGCATTGCTCATGGCGACCCCGATACCGGCGGTTTGCAGCATGCCGATGTCATTATCGGCATCCCCCAGGGCCATGACCTGTGCCGTGGGAATGTTCAGCATCTGGCAAAGAGCGGCCAAAGCGGCGCCTTTGCTGCCTTCCCGATCGGTCAGCTCCAGATTGCACTCCATGGTGCTGACGGCGCGTACCCGGTCGCCATAACGCTGCGCCAGCCATACCTTGATCTCGGCCTTTTGTTCCGGAGTCAGGTAGGGCATATTGATTTTCTCCAGGTGGGTGCCGGGCTGGCGGGCGCGTTCCATCAAATCATCGACAATGCTTTCTTCACTGGAAAAGAGCGTTTTGAGATGAAATGCCGGAAGATGGATGAAATCGCGGTGTTCCCAATCGGTACGGGAGAGATACATTTTTTGATCGGCATAAAGCTGCACAGCAAAGTCGCCCATGGTGGTCAAATGCTCCAGGATCTCCAAGGTGGTATCCAGAGGCAGCGGTGCCGCCCGCAGAATATAGCCTTCCCGGTCGGTGGTTATGCTGCCGTTACAGGTGATGAAGTAGTGGAGAAAGGGCAGTTCCAATACCTGTGGTGCAACAGCGGCAAGACTGCGTCCGGTGGCGATTACGACCTCGATGCCAGCTTTGGCGGCACTGGTGAGTGCCTCACGGTTGGCAGGGGAGAGCAGCGGCCAGCCCTTTTTCAGCCATATGCACCCGAATCTGATGGGTGCGGCCGGTGTGCAGAATGAACCCCCAAGGCGCAGCTTTTATCCGGTGCTGTGGCAAGGACTTTATACTCGGTTACGGCGCGTTCCCCATCGGGGGAAACCACACGCTTCATTTCCAGAGGGATCTCCCGTTCCAACGGCAGGTCGATGAGACCTTCGGGGGCTGCGGAACACCACTTACTACGGCAACATAACGCTTGGTAACGGCTTTCCACAGCTTGCCTGCGGCAATTTGATGGCGGGCGACTACTACGGCGCCAGTGGTGTCCTTATCAATACGGTTTACCGCCCGGAAGGTGCCGCTGCTGCCCTCTTTTCGCACAGGGTGGCATCTACGCTGGCCAGCGTGCCGAAGATGCCCGCCAGACTGATGCACCGGCATACCGGCAGGTTTATTGAAAACGGCGACATCCCGGTCCCAGTAGAGGCGGGGAACATCGATTTCGCAGGGAGGCAGTTTGCGGGC
>VOFG01000916.1_pt1 | contig 50001 bp, 71 predicted proteins | sample 5384171 | NCBI WGS metagenome assembly VOFG01 (sample SAMN12384726, study PRJNA508395) | human gut metagenome | isolation source: healthy gut F | host: Homo sapiens
AAGTTTAGGATTGTTCTTCTGATGACCGCCAGGAATCGGCGTAACCTTGCATTTAATGCTTTGCCCATTTACATATTTATAGTAGGTGCGCTCCTTTGTAGACCGAACAACTACATACTGCCATAGCCTCTTAAACTGCGAATCGGCCAGCGGTTGCCCTTTGCTGTCTGCAATCACATATTCGGATATGGATGTTGCTTTTACTTGCCTCAGACAATCTGCCAGACACTTTGGAATAGGAATGTCCCTCTGTGCCGCCTTCGTTTTCAATGTTGTCGAAATCACCGGCCTGTTGTGTTCCGTGCGCCATGCTCTCCTTACAGAAATATATGGCGTAGGTACATCCAGAAACACGCAATCCCACTGCAACGCAAGAATTTCTTCCCGCCGCAGGCCAGAATAAAGACCGATCATAATAAATACATACGGTGGCAGCTCTCGGACGGTTTCCAGAAGCAGCTTCACCTGTTCATCTGTCAAAGCATTTTTCTTTTTCCCCGGTTTACCTCCCTTTGCCGATATTCCCACACAAGGGTTATAGTCAAGGAGTTGATTACGCTCCGCCGAATAAAACACACACTTCAAAAGCATATTGACCGTGCTGTATAACCCTGCTGATTTTTGGGATAATGGTATGAGTGCCAACCGAATATCGTCTGCTGTCACTTCTGACAAATACATATCTCCCAGAGGTTTCACAATATAGTTGTTCATATTCTGGGTATAGCCTTTCAAAGTGCTTGAAGATACCTTGGCTGACTGCATGAGCAGCCACTTCTCACAATACTCAGCAACTGTCGGATGTTTTCTGCGGAAAACTGCCTCCTCTACTTGGCGTCGAGCTTCCAACTCTTTTTCATAAAGCTCCTCGCTCGTTTCAGCGTATAAGTCTACTCTCTTACCGTCTGCGTCTGTAATCCGCGTCCTATAATACTGGATTCCTCTCCTCATAACAGTTCCATACTGAGGAATACTCACTTTTTTCTTAGCCATGCTTTCAGTTCCTTTCCTATTATTATGTAGTTCAGCGCTGATACTATCTTTATACTGAAAATCCATGGCTCTTTCAAAGGTGCGATTTATGTAATAGCAAAAGGCGAGGGTTCCCCCTCGCCTTCGCAATGTTTTCATTTTTTACTGTGCTGTTCCATATTCGGCTTCGTCCCATTGAGCAAATGCGTCCGTTAAAACTCCTGCCAGTTCATCCGGCTTGTTATATTTAACTTTTGCATATATGTCCATGGTAATCTTGCTGCTCTCATGCCCTGCCAAATATTGAACTGTTTTAGGGTCTACTGATGAATGAATCAAATTGGTGATATAAGTGTGACGTAGTTGGTGCGGTGTAACATCAAAATCGAGGCTGTAAATCACTTTCCCGTTATGTGCTGCTTTTTCTCCGAGAACCGGATTGACGGTATGCTTCACACGTTTTCCGTTCTCATACCTATAATATACTCGAGGCTTTGCTGTTCTGGTAACGATATACTGCCACAATCTCTTAAACTGCGTATAGGAAAGCGGCTCCCCATCCCGATTGGCGATCACATATTCTGATGTCGATTTTTTCTTTGCCTCTCTCAAACAATCCGCCAAACGATCTGGAAGGGGGATATTCCTTTCCGCAGCTTTTGTCTTTAACTCTGTGAGAATAATTGGCCGGTTATGCTCTGTATGCCACGCTCTCCGAACCGTCAAATAGGGAGCCTCTGTGTCTAAATATACCGAATCCCATTGCAGCGCAAGAATTTCTTCACGCCTCAAACCGGCATACAAACCAATCATAACAAACACATAGGGCGGTAATCCCTGAATAGCGTCTAAAAGCCGTTCTGCTTGTTCATCTGTCAACGCCTGTTTGTCCTCTTGAGGAATCCCGCCGCCTTTGGCATTGAGATATATTGTTGGGTTCGTATCAATGACATGACTTTCCTGTGCTGCGCGAAAAATGGACTTATACAGGATGATAACCGACTTATACACAGATACGGATTTCTTTGAAACCGGAACAAGCGCAACCTGGATGTCGTCAATGTTACTTCTGCCATCCTCTTTTGGCCCAGCTCCTTAATAATATGTCGCCGTACCTTGGATGTGTAATCTGTCAATGTCGTATTACGAATATGGACAGACTGCATAAGCAACCACTTTTCACAATACTCTGCGACAGTAGGGATTTTTGACGGAATGTGATGTTGTCAACCTTCTCCAATGCCGCCATTTCCTTATCGTATAGTTCTTCACGAGTTTTGCCGTAAAGGATTACACGCTTACCCTCTGCGTCCTCAACATCGGTTCTATAATACTTATGACCGTTCACTTGAACTGTACCATATCTGGGGATTCGCTTTTTCTTAAAGCCATTCCACCACCTCCAAAAATAATTTTCAGCGCCGTACTCTTGTTTTATCAGAACGCGCCTATTTCATCAAAGGTGCGATTTTTATCTTCGCACATTGCGATATGTTGCTCTTTTCTCTATTGGCTTCGCTCTGTGCGTACTTTTTGCGATATACTCCTGAAGGCTGGTATGGGTAAAATAGACGCAGCCATTAGGCACATACTGAATATAGGAAATCAAACCGCTATTTCTGGCTTCATCCAGAGTGGTCAAACTGATTCCTAATATTTTTGCCGCCTCTTTACGGGTAATCAGTTTTTCCATATTCAATACTCACCTTCTCTCTGCTCTTTTGACAACTTCATAGTCAAAGCCGGGGCGCTGGCTGCAATAGGTGCAGATGTCCGTTTCTGCTGCGCGGGGTTTACTCTCCTCAAATAATAAGAGCCTGTGCCATAAAAGTTATTGGCACAGGCCGGGCAAAGGCACATGATTAAGTTTTCGGGAACCTCCTCGATCAGCCCCACACTGACGGCCAGGGCATGGTCGATCCTGCGGATGTGTTTTTCCTCCAGCCTGCCGATGTACGTCTCCAGCCGCTTTTTATCAATGGTGCGAAGCTGCTCTAAAAGAACAAGAGAGGGCAGCTCCAGGCCGCTTTCTGCTTTTAACAGGTAGTGGGTGGGGAGCTTGGCCTTTGCGTCCACCTTGCTGGAGATAGCAGCTACAATGACGGTGGGGCTGTATTTATTCCCCGTGTTGTTTTGAATGATGACAACAGGGCGATAGCCTTCCTGTTCAGAACCGATACCCCGGCCCAGATCGGCATAGTACATATCGCCGCGCAAGTATGTTTTGTTCATGGTATTTGACCTCCCTTTTAAAAATTAGGCGGCAAAGGCCGCCTATGTAGAGGCCGTGCAGCAAAACAGAATGAAGGCCGGGGAGAGATAAAACAATTCTCCTGTTTTCATTGGCCTGTCCTGCTGTACGGCCCATATTTCAAAGCAAACCAATTTGTCCTCGACACCCCGGTTTGCTGCGGGAAGTCATCAAACGGCTGGCGGCTTGCCAGCTCCACGGGGAATCTCACCCCTCGCGTGGTTCTCACGCAACCGCCCCCCATTGCCTGCGACGGATCACGGCAAGAGCCGCTTCAACGCTCGGACGTTAGGCTGGACGGGAGTATCATTGTCCCCGCTGCTGGTCGTGGCCGTACCGGGAGCCGCCCGGTACTGGCAGCCTGCTGTTTCTCGCCCTTGCCGGGAAGAACAAACCAAAGACCTACTTCTCTTTTTCGGTGGTGTCTCGTTGTTTTCTTCCGGCAGATCGCCGCGCAGCAGCTACCTGGGCTTTGGCTTTCGCCAAAGCAGCGGGAATGTGCCTGATGAATGGGTATGCAGTTTTCAAGGTGCCTGGTGAGGCCATAAAAAGAACCTCTCACTCTATTTGCCGCTGAGTGAGAGGTTTGACACCCTGTTTACTCAAAAATTTTTTTAATTTTTTGAGTATCCTGTTTTTCCGCTTCTGTATGGCCTGCCGGGAAACGCCCAGGTGCTTTGCCACTTCGCTTTCCGTTTTCCCGTCAAAGAACAGGGCATAGATCAACGCCCGTTCCTCTTTAGGGAGTTGCAAAAGCGCGGTATGTAGCTTGTCCAACGTAAGTTTTCGGAACACCACATCCTCCACGCTTTCTGCATTAGCTGCAAACTGACGGGCGTTTTCTTCCATGAGCCTGTCCAGGGAATCTTCCCGGCTGGGAATAACCTGTTTGATTTCACCGTTGCTGCCATAAATAAGACGTTCACACTTCAAATCTTTCTCAAAGTAACGCATTTTCCGGTCGCCCTTCATATAGGCGGCATACACTTCATCCGTGACCTCGATAAGTTGGCCGCGAACCCATATTCTTTTTTTTTGCCAGCGTCCACGCTGTGTACCTCCGTTTCGTCTGAATTTCGAGAAGAAGTCCAGACGGACGGCGGCCCTCTGCAACATGGAAGGCTTGTCCCACCGGGAAATACCAGAAAACCGCATTTACCGACAAAGTAAAAAGCGCACACACCAAAAAGGCGCGTGCGCTCGGCTGTTGGTTTTGCCTGATGATGGGTAAGACCCGGAGAAAAAAAAAAGTCTGTCGAACAAAAAAATCCCGCAATCCCCGTAAGGACTGCGGTATGTACGAAATATGGTTTTTGTTCGGTTGTGGGCGGGAAGCCGCCCGGCTTTTCTCTTTCTGGCTCCATGCTATCCCCTTATGGGGATAAGCTGACAAGCACCACCACCTTTCCCCAAATTGAAATGTTGATAGGGGTAGTATAATGTATAAAAAAGAGGAAACAGCGAGGCTTCAAAGAGGATTTGCATAGTTTCATCGCAAGTTTAGACACGTCCCGTGTGTGATTTGTCAAACACAAGCGACAAGATATGAGATTTGAAAAACCGTCCCGAATGACCTCGCTTTATGGAAAGGAAAAGCGCAGCCTCTATCAAGACTGCGCTTTGTGGATATTATGAAGTTGTTTGAAAGCGATACCCGATTTCACGAATACTCTCGATGATAAAGGGATGGTGCGGATCGGCGGAATAGAGTTTTCTGCGTAGGTTTCGGACATGGTAGCCTACGGTGCCTCGTTCATTGACAGTTAGAGCTTCGCCCCACACCTTTTCATAGATTTGGGAATAGCTTAATACCCGCCCATTATTAACTGCCAGCAGACAAAGGAGATTATATTCTTTTGTTGTTAAGGCCACTTCTTTCTGATTACAGCGCACCAGCCTTTGGCTGGGATCAATCTCAAGATCGGAGAGAGATAGCACCGGTTCCGAGGTAAGCTCCCACTTTTTCAGCTCTGGATGAAGCTGCAAAAATGAAAGGAAATCTTCAAAAATCTTTTTTTCGTCCTCGTTCAGCTTCATAATGATTATTTCTCCGATGGTATCACCTCCTGGGCATTTGTCCAGGCAGCTTCTTTTAACTTGTTTCACTAATAACGTGTTCCAGCCTGCAAGCGTCCTGTGCTGCAATATCATGGGGAACACCGGCCTCAATAAGCTGTCTGGTAAAAAACTGGTGCTTTTCATAGATTTGCTGGGCGATCTGCCAGCCTTGCTCTGTGAGGGAGAGTGTGCCATCGTCCTTTTTAGTAGGCATTTCTTTTTAGACAGTTCCTTGACCGCTCGGCTCACGGAAGGCTTTTTTACATTCAAAAGCTCCGCTACATCTACACAGCGGGCATAGCCCTTTTGCTGCTGAAGCACCAGCACAGCCTCCAAATAGTCCTCCATAGATGATGTTAAGGGCATATGGCACACCTCCTTTTTCTGAACAAATAAAGTTATTTACACCATGCCAGCTTTCTGGAAATGTTTTTGAGTAATTTCTTAGCAATAATCGCACCGATAAAAGCGCAAAGGCCAACAACAATAAGCATTATAATAGCCGTTATAGGCGATACCAACGTCTGCAAAATCCCCAAATAGCTTTCGCCAAACATTCCTGCGTACTGCTCAAGTGTTTGATTTGAGAAAAAACAAGAAGGGAATATATGTACCACTGAATGCTGCTAAAACCATATAAATGATATAACTGATCGTAAGTGTTTTTCCATTAGTGCAACCTGTTTTCCACGCGATCAACGCAGAAATAATGCCAGCAATAATGCAGCAAATTATCATGGGCGGATAAAACATAAATCCCTGTTACTGCACAAAAAATGAATAATGCCCACGGTTTTTTCGTCTTAGCTGCCACAAGGAAGTATGTAATAGCTGCCAGTAATGCCCACAATGGGCTTACTACTAACATAGTATAGGGAGAAAAGGACAAAAACGCACAAAGAATATAAATGACAAGCGCACATACAGATAAAAGAGCTGTGACGATCAAGTCCTTTACTTGAAATCCTTTTTGTTTTCGGTTTGCATGAAATAAATCCTCCTTAAAACAATGATATTGGTTGGAACGATGTCCATATGATAACCGCAAAAGAGCAAGCATACCTATCAATAAAATACTATCTCTTAAGCGGAAATCAACTAATATATAGTGAGTTTTTTACAAGGATAGCTGATGCCTCGCGTTTCCGCTGATGCGGATAATTCTGTTGCTGTCATCAGAAGGCGCATAAGTATAGGGACTAAAAAGCCTTCGTATGTCTGCGCCGGATGACTTAACACTCGCCAGAAAGATAATCCCACACCCCTCGTTTTCATTCCCTGCTTTATATAAATCGCATCCTGTTTTAGAGATGGGAGAAACCGCAAAATAATAGCTATTGGAATCACAATGGCCTGGGGGATATGGCTCACTTGAAGCGAGGCTATCAATTCCGCTATTTCCGTAGTCTGAAATAAGATGTTCAAAGCAAGTGCAATAGTCAAAATTCTTAGTAAAAAGAATGTTATCACGGAAGATAAATGGATTGGAAGGATTTGTGCCAGCATAAGTAAGGCTATATAAGCCGTTAAAAATTTAATACTTGTTTTCCAAAGCCCACTCAGGAAGGAAAATAGGCAAACAACACCAAAAAGCAATAGTCCTGTCAGACCACCACCTAAAGCAAATGCCAGCGCCGACGTCAACAAAATCAAAAGTAGTTTTATACGCGAATCGTAATATAAGCCATGATGTGTTCTCATTTATTCACCACCTTTCATCATGAAATCCTTTACAATTTTGAATGTACTTTTCCTGTCATTTGTAAATCATCTTTGATAATCCCTTCCTTCAAAAGCAAAGTGCGCGAGGCGGTCAGACTGATAAACTCCAGATCATGTGTAATAATAAAAACCACTTTCCCAGACTTGCGCAGAAAGTTAACAGCATTGGCAACAGCGCACATATTGTTCCAATCTAATCCACTTGTAGGCTCATCCAAAACGATGATTGGTTTTTCTGAAAGCATTGCGGCCCCTATTGTCAACCTCTGCTTTTGACCACCTGACAGAGCATACGGATGGCAGTCTTTGAAATTTTCCAAATGGAGCATTTTCAAAATTTGAGACACTTTTTCATCTATGCTTGGAATCTTTTTGTTTCCTAACCTCAACTCCTCTGTCACACTGTCTGTATAAAGCTGGTGATCTGCTTCCTGCATAACAAAGTACACATAATCGGACAATTTTCGCTGCTTCACATTCTTTCCATCAATAAAGAACCCCCTTGTCGACAACGAATCAAGCCGGACAGGATTTTTCCAAATGTTGTTTTTCCGCAGCCGTTTTCTCCAACCAGAGCAATCGTTTCTCCCTTATGAGCTTCTATTGAAATGCTGTGAAGAAGCTCCGGCATAGCCTTATGTGAAAAACTCATGTTTTTAATTTGGAGAAATACTTCTGAATGCCCAATCGGCTCTATCTTTTCTATTTGTATCGTATTGAGATTTAACGGACGAAGCCTCCTGCTGCGCATTTGAGAAGCAGATAGCTTTGCCATTTCCTCACCTGTTAATTCTTCGCAGATTTGACCATCCTCCATAATTAAAAAGCGATCTGCGAGTCCGTATAGATAGAATAGCCTGTGTTCGGAGACAATGATTGTGTGTCCTGCGGCTTTCAAGGCAGAAAGGATTTTCCTCATCTGTAAAATTGCATGAATGTCTAAATTAGCCGATGGTTCATCCAGAACATAAATTTGTGGATTAAGAGTAGTCGCTGCGAGAAAAGCAACTTTTTGCCTTTCTCCACTGGACAGGGCAAAAATATCTCTGTCTTTTTAGGTTCTCCATATTCAGTGACTGAAAGGCGCTGTTAACACGTTTAACGATTTCTTTATGTGGAATTCCATAGTTTTCGCAGGCAAACGCAACTTCGCTGGAACTGTTAGTAGTAAAAAACTGACTGCGTGGGTCTTGAAAAGATTGAGGCAATCTCCTTTCCAGCCTCACCAGCGTCTGATTCCTTAATGGATCGCCCTGACACAATAACTTCACCGGATAATACACCTTCAAAAAAGCGTGGAATCAAATTATTGATACACCTGGTTAACGTGGTCTTTCCACATCCACTTTGCCCGGTAATAACAAGAAATTCTCCCGATTTTATAGTAAGGTTTACATCCCTTAGATTTTCCTGTGTCTGTCCTTCATACTGAAAAAAAGAGGCATGTTCAAAAGATATAATTGGAAATTGTTTTTTCATGGCGGCACACCTCATAACTTCCAACTGATGGATTTTTCCCGGCATTCCAGAAAAGTACGATAAACCCCTTCTTTTTTTGCCAATTCCTCATGAGTTCCGTGCTGAACAATATGCCCCTGGTCAATGACAACAATTTGATCTGCTGTCCGAACGGTGGATAGCCTGTGAGCAATGGAAATCAATGTTTTGTTTTTGGTTAGTTCAAAAATTGCGTCCAAAAGGGCTTTCTCATTTTCCGGGTCTACGCTGGATGTCGCTTCATCCAAAATAATGATGGGTGCGTCTTTCAATATTGCCCTTGCTATTGAGATTCTCTGTTTTTCACCTCCGGACAGGGTTGAACCTGCTTCTCCTATCATCGTTTCGTATCCTTGAGGGAGTGCCTCAATAAAATCATGGCAACAAGCTCTTTTGGCTGCCGCCACTACTTCTGCATGAGACGCATTAGGTTTGCCAAATTTGATGTTGTTTTCAATCGTATCATTGAACAGGTACACTTTTTGAAATACCATGCTTACATATGACAAAAGACTGTCGCAGGTAAATTCTCTTACGTCATGCCCTCCAATTTTAACACTGCCGGACTTTACATCCCAAAACCTTGCAATGATATTACACAAAGTTGTTTTTCCAGAACCTGACGACCCAACGATAGCACAGGTAGAGTTTTGGGGAATTTTTAAGTTAATTCCATCCAAAATGGAACGGCTGTCATAAGCGAAAAAGTAACATCTTTCAGTTCAATCTCATATGATTTCAGGACAATATCCTTTCCGTCTCCATCTAAAACCGGTATATCTGAGATAAAATCCAGCCGATCCAACTGCGTAGCGAGCATTTTACTCAAAAAGGCCCCGTCATTCATCAATTCCAATTCCATGAACATTAAAATGCACAGATGATAAATAAAAGGCAATAGGGCAATGTGATAACTCCCCACAAATAGAGCAAAGCTGACAATAAAAATAACAGGCAACTTGTAATCTTAAATACGGCTTCATACAGCTTCATAATTCCGGCAGTAGAAATTGTAACCGCTATATCGCTGCGACACTTATTTTCAAAGGCTTGATCCACCTTTCCTTTCCCTTCTTTGCCTTTCCCAAATATGCGCAGAACAGAAATACCTTTTATATATTCTAACGCGCTCCCCACCAGCAATTCCTGAGCATTTTGCATATCTTCCGTATGCGCGCCGGCCCGCTTTTTTATCTGGCCCAGTACAAGAATTCCCGCTAAAATTCCTGTTAAAGCCAAAAACCCAATCTGCCAGCAAAATATACCCAACATTAGCGTCATGGCAAGCGCCTGTACAAAGCCCCTACCAAAAATGTTAGTGCAAGCATACAATTCCCTTCCAGATCGGAAATTGTTGTTGTCAATACTGTTTGTACGGTGCCGAGATTGTTTTCTGTAAAATACCCCATCGGTGCCCGTTTTAGCTGATTTCCAATCTCAAGACGCTTTTCCCGAAAAATCTCATATCCAGACGCACTCATTAGCACATCGCTTAGGTACTGAAACAAAAAGCGGCCCAAAACACTAAGTGCAACAATTCCAAATGCCTGTAAAATGACAGTCTCTGTTAAGTGTTCGATATTCAACATTACCAATAGCACAGCAAAAATACAAAGGCGGCGCAGCAGGATTTCAGAGCATTGAAGATCAGTCCGGCAATTACACGGGAACGATATTTCCCAGATAACCGTAAAATCCTTTTTATAATTGAAAACATATTAAAATCCTCCTTCCACTTGATCAGCTGAACTCACATAATCACTCCATAATCTTTGATAAAGTGGGCATTCTGATAAAAGCTCTTCCTGCCTGCCGCAGCCAACAATCTTTCCATTTTCCACCACAAGGATTTGATCAGCCTTCTGGATGGTCGCAAGACGATGAGCTACTACGATGAGGGTTTTTCCTTTTACAAGTTTACTGATAGCGTTTTGAATGAGATACTCATTTTCTGGATCAGCATAGGCCGTGGCCTCATCAAGAATAATCACTCTTGCATTTTTAAGAATCGCCCTTGCGATAGTAATTCGCTGACGTTCTCCGCCAGAAAGTTTTCCTCCTGCGTCTCCGGCATTTGTATCATATCCGTTTTCCAACTTTACAATAAACTCATGACAGCAGGCAGCTTTTGCAGCAGCTACCACCTCATCGTCTGTCGCATCTGGCTTTCCGAGACGAATGTTTTCACGGATACTTTCATCAAACAAAAAATTGTCCTGAGCCACATAACTGACTTCACCCATCAACTGGGCAAAAGGAATCTCTTTGATATTTTTTCCACCGAAAATGACCTCTCCCTTTGTAGCATCCCAAAACCAGCCATGAGTTTTGCAATCGTTGATTTGCCGGAACCAGAAGGGCCGACAATCGCTGAAACAGTACCTGGTTTGATTTCAAAGGATACATTCTTCAGAACTTCCGTCTCGTTATAAGCAGAAAGAAACATTTTCAAAGCGATAGGCTGTTTCATCCAGTACAGCATTTTTTTCTGGACGGCTCAATTCCGGTTTCTCAATAAACTCTCGTATTTGGTCGAGGCAAGCTTTCACCATATTAAATTGTTCAGAATACTTCCCAACTCGCATAAGCGGAGCAATAAATCCAATAGGAAGGATAATGCAAGTGATAAAATCCGATAATGGTAATGTTCCAGTCATATAAAGCCATGCGCCAATCGGAAGCGTTCCCAGCAATGTTGTCGGCATTACAGCCTGAATGACTGCTGACCAAAGCCAACTCTGCTTCCACCATGCCAGAGTACTGTCATGGAAGAAGTTAATTGCACCTGTAAATTTACTATAAGAAGCACTTCCTTGATTAAATGTCTTAATAACCTCTATCCCGTTTACATACTCAACCAGCGTACTGTTCATCGCGTTTTGCGATTTCATGTAAGTAGTACTTTTGTTCACATAGTCTTTCATCATTCCAATGTATCCCAAAAGTCCGAGAGGAATTGTTATCAATGCCGCTAATCCCATGCGCCAGTCAAGAATAAATACCAGTAGTATACAGCACAGGGGAGCCACTATTAGAGGTTATTTCAGGCATAAAATGAGCCATCGAATCCTCTAATTTTGAAACTGTATCTGCCATTAAATTTTTGAAATTTCCGGTCGGCGTATCCAACATGACGCCCATTGGAACCCGAAGCATCTTATCTGCAATCATACTACGGATATTTTTCAATATTTTATATGTCGCCTTATGCGACATGAAAGAGGATTGATATGTAAGCCACAGTTTTAATATTTGCCCGCCCAAAGCGACTGCAAACAAGATACATACATTTTGAATAGTAGCTGTTTTGTTAAATAGTTCCGCGACTAATAATGACACTGTAATAAAGGGGGCCATCCCGAATAGTTCGCCCAGCGTTGCAAGAAAGGTTGAAAGATATAGTTGCTTTTTATTATTTCCGGCATAATCCAGCAGTTGATGAATTGCTCCAGGATTTCTTTTTTCTTCTCCATGAAAGAATCCTCCTTAAATAAGTTAGCAAAAACTAACCATTTGGTAAAAAATAAATGGCCAAAGCCACTTATTTTAGCGGAAGCCCTAATACACCATACCATCCATAATGCTGGAATTTTATGATGTTTTTTACGTAATCCTCCGCTTTTTCATAAGGAACATCGTGCAAAATACACTCGCATAGTGCAGTAATATAGCCATGTGTCAAAATATGTATTTCTATATCGCTTGGCAGGTATTTTGTATATCCCGCTTCATATGCCGCTTTTACAAATTCGGAATTCTGCTTCGCATATTGGTTTGTAATTTCTTCTATAAAATTTTCGACGCGAGAGCCTTTGCTGCATTTCAACAAGAGCTGAAATTCCTCTAAATGATCGTACATATAGTTAATGTATGTCATGGCCTGCATATATGACGCTTCAACAGAATCCCTCTCAATGGCTTCTCTAATTCCAACTTTATCGTAAGGCTCTGCATTATCCATAAAATCTAATGTATAATGGTAGACATCTTCAATCAAAGCCAAAAATAGCGCTTCTTTATCCTTGAAATGTCGATATATTGCACCTGTTGTAACCTTTGCAGCGGTAACAATATCTTTAAGCTGCGTTGCCTGAAAGCCTTTTTTTAGGAATTCCACTTTCGCACATTCCATAATTCGCTCTCTTGTCAAGTCGGAGCAATAACTCAAAATATTTCCTCCTTTCTTAGATAAACATTTTATTTAAGATAATCGGATTATCAAACAAAAGTTAGAATAGCATATTTTTGTTTTACTGTCAAGTGGAGCCTACTCTTATTTTGTTATTTCGCCTGATTTCTATGTACCCAGCCGCGCAGGCGGCTGGGCTTCTTCTTTTTTGAGGCTGTTAATAAGCAGGGGTGCCGTACCCATAAATCTCATAGTATCCCACGGGGTAGCTGTTCTGTCGCACGGAGTCACCGGAGTTGCCCTCCACGGTGTAGACGCGGCCATTCTCCACCTTCTCCACAATCCCTACATGGTCGGATGAACCGTCCTGGCCTCCATCATCCCAATCGAAAAGATGATGTCGCCGGGGCGCGGCTCATAGCTGTTGTCCTGCCACAGCCCGCGCTCCTTGAACCAGGGGACGCCTTGGGACGCACAGGCCGCAAACTTCGGGATCACGCCGGCGTCGATATAGCCGCACTCATTGGCGCACCAGCTTACAAAGCAGGCGCACCATTCCACACGGCTGCCAAAGCCGTACCAGCTCCAATAGGGCGCACCGCCCGTATTCCCCGCCTGGGAGAGCGCCACGGTGACGATCTCGCCGTCGCCTCCGGTAATGCCATAAAGCACCTGGCTCCAGAGGGAACTGTTCTCATCGGCCAGAAGCTCTGCCATCTGTTCCCGTTGATCTTCGTGAAAACTGAACTGATTGGCCATTTCCTCCGCCGTCTTGTGGCTGACCGTGATATACAGATAGGTGCGGGTGACGGTGACTTCCGTTTCCACGATGTTCCCGTTCCCGTCGTCTGAGGTTTCAATGATGGTTTCCGTCTTGGTAGAGGTGCTGGATGAGATCTCATTCATCTGCCAGAAAATATCCTTTAAGAGCTGCTTTTTGGAGTCATCCATGGTGGCGACTTCCTGGGCAGCGTCCGGGTCGGTGGTGGTTTTCACCGCATAAACCGCAAGCACCTCTTTCCAAACCGCCCGGCTGCCGGACATCTCCAACACATCGTAGGTGTGGGAAGTTTTGATTTCCTCCAGCTTTTCCTCGTACTCGGCGTTGATCTCCTGCACAGCGGTCTGCATGGTCTGCCCGGTGCCGGAGTCCTCCCCGGAGAAGAAAATCCCAAAGCAGGAGCCGATAATCATGCCAATGAGGCAGATCACAATAATCACCAGCACCGCAACCCAGCCGCCCGCAGCGATGGCAGCAATCAGCGCCTTTGTTGCTGCTATGATGGCTTTCACCGCTGCGATGGTGGCCTTGACCGCCACCTTTGCCGCAGTCACAGCCGCTTTCGCCGCAACGCGGGCAGCATGGGCGGCAGCTCTGGCGGCCCTGGCTGTGGCCTGGGCTGTTTTTTGAGCCGTTTTTGCTGCTTGCTGGGTAGTCTTGATACTGGCTTTGGCTGTCTTTTCCGCCGTCTTGATGGATTTGCTGGCGGTTTTCACCGTCCCTTTGGCAGTAGAGGACGCCTGCTTGATGGTCTTGCGGCTCCTGTCCACTGTTTTAATGCTTTTCTGGCCCCGATCCAGTGTCTTGACAGCCCCGCGCTCCTGCCGGATGGTTTTCACCGGCTCCGAAAGACGGTCTGCGGCCTGTCTGGTCTGTCTTGCCGCCTGCTTCTCCGCTTGTTTTTAGGCTGTTCGGCTGCGGCCTTGTGCTTCTGGATTTTTTCTTTGACCTTGGAAATGTTCTCTTTGGTGGTCTTAACCCCTTTGCGGCCCTGCTTGTCAAATTGGTGGACAGCTTCACGGGCCGTGTTTTCAACCCCGGAAGAAATGCGGTCGGACGCATACTCGCCGGGAGAGCCTTCCTCTGCATACAGGCCATGCTCGCCCTTGTCTTTGGTGCGGATATATGCTTCTTTCATCCGTTCTGAAGCAACCGCCGCTTTATCAATCGCCTTGATCGTCTTATCCGCAACACTCCTTGTCTTAATACCCTTGCCCATAGGCTTCACCTCCTTCCCAGGGCGGGCGCGTCCTTATGCGTCAAGCAGCTTTGCCACCACAACCATCCTGCCGTTTGTCCGGGAATATTCACAGGTGGAGAGGGTAATGAGCTTGTCGCCATATTCCGCAGTCACGCCCGTATCATAAAGGGCCAGCGCCTTGCACTCTGCAATATACTCGTCAAAAGCCTCGGCGCTCTCCGCATTGACAAAGTGGTAATACTTGAAACCCTCCCGGAATAGGCCACCGTCTTAAAGGCGGCGATCACCTCATACTCGCCAAAGCTGTCCAGGGTATCAAAACAGATGGTCTTATGCTCCCGGTAAAAATCCTCGCTTGCATACTTGCACAGGTCTGAGAACATACTGCCGTTGTTCATGTGATGGCCATACAACACCAGATTGTCGGAAATGCCAACGTCGCAGTTTTCGGCCAGATAAGGCACCCCGTAGCTGCTGTACGATTTGTCAAAGGCGTGTTTGAGGTAAAAATCCGGGCTGTCTTTGGTCTGCATGACAGGGTAATCAATCCGGGTGCCGGGGATGGAAACCCAGCCCACCAGGTCGCTGTTTTTGGCGTACACATCAGCGTATTTCTCAAACGCAGTTACTTCTTCCGTGGCCGGGGCGTTTTCCAGCTCCAGCGCGGGCAGCTCCACATCCTCCTTTATCAGCTCCGCCACTTCTGCAAAGGCTTCGGCGCTCTGCTTCTGGTCGAGATATTCACGGGCCAGCATAGCCCCGGAGAAAAGGAAAAGGGCGGCACAAAAGGCCGCCCCTGCGATCATCCGTCTGGTTTTCACTTTATCACTCATTTTCTTTACCCTCCTTGTCCTTATCGCGCTTGCTCTTTGCTGGCTGCCTGCCGGTGCGGTGCGTCCGGGGCCGCTTTCGGTTCCCGCAGCTCCAATTTTACGGATGATTTCTCACTGCCTGCTTTTTCAGCCAGCCGGGCCGCGCCGCGCTCCATCCCGGAAAAGGTCTTGCCGCAGGACAGAAACAGGCCCGCAGCTTGGCAAGCACGCCTTTGTCGGCCTCCAGCTCCTGGGCCTGCTGTACTTCTTTGCCTGCAAGGGCGCGCCCGGCGCTTTTTTTCATGTGGATTCCCGCCTGATGCAGCTCCTCCCGGAATACATCCAGCTTCCCGGCGCATTGCTCCATCGCCTTGCCGGCATGAGAGAAGCCGTGTTCCATGCGCGAGAGAACGGCGGGAATACGCAAAGCCTGCACCGCATGACGCAGGGCGGAGCGCCCCTTTTCCTGAAAGGTCTGCACCATGCGCCCGGCAGAGGAAATGAGGTTTGCCTTGGCGGTGGAAACCATCGCTTTTACCTGCTGGATTTTGCCTTCCGCCGCTGTCACAAGCTGCGCGCATTTGGCCCGGATTCCCTTGTCGTGGAGCTTGCCAACCTCCAAACGGATTTCTTTCATCTCCTCCATCATCTGGGCCAGCTTATCCTCCATGCCGTCGATATACCCCACCAGGGCCTGCACTTCTTCCTTCTGCCTTTGAAGGTTGTTTTTCTCCAGCACAGAGAGAAGCTCGATGATCTGGGGATGTTCCCCCAGCGTATAGGTCAATTCAGCCATCTTATTTTCCTCCTATCAAAGCCATTATCGGGCTGGTTCCGCCTGCTTTCTGGCAGGCGGCAGCTCCCGGCAGTATTCCGGGTAACGGATTTTCATGCCCTCCATGAAATAGGGGGCAAACTCGCAGCAGAACAGATCTTCCGGGAATAGGCGTTGCTGTGTTCCGGCTCGGTATAGCCGTTCCAAAGGTTAAAGGCCAAACGGCACACCCGGACGGTGCCGCTGGTCTGCCAGCCGCCGTGCATACCATCCGGTTCAATACAATCCTGCTTGAAATCAAACATCTGGCGGATGTTTGCCCGCGTTTCCGGGCAATCCCCATCACATAAAAAGAAAGACTGATGATAGCAGTCATTTTTCCGGGCCTCACTCATCATCCGCAAAAAGAAATCGCGGTGTTCTGCGGACGCAAACCGGATATTGAGCCTGTTCATACCAAAACCTCCTCGCCGCCGAACACGCCCTCACCGGGCTTGGTGGTCACCACGGCATACAGCTTTGTATTGCGCGGGAAACGGTTGACAAAAGGCACCAGTGCGCTGCCGTAGCGGATGAGGCCGCAGCCCGCGTCCGCGTTGGTGACATAGCTCATCTGCTCCTTAGAGATATTGAGGAGCTTGAGAGCTTTTCCCGGTCGGAAGCCGCCTGGTTGAGCATGACGATAAATTCCGAGTTACTGAGCATGGTGCTGGCCTGGACGGAATCCAAAAGGTACTCCACGTTCTGGGTGATGGCCGTAGGATAAGCGCCGCGCTTTCTGAACTGCCGCCATGCGGAGTTAAAGAAAATACCGCTTTGCTCGTTCTCAAACACCACATGGAACTCGTCAAGGAACACATGGGTGCGCTTGCCTCGTTTCCAGTTGAGGGTGACGCGGTTGGGGATGGTGTCGGTGATGACGAGGGAACCGGCTGGCTTTAGCTGCTCGCCCAGGCCGTGGATGTCGAACACCACATAGGGCTTGTTCAAATCCACCGTGCTGTCGCGGCCAAAGATGTCCAGGGAACCGGTGGTGTAAAGCTCCAGGGAAAGGGCGATCTCCTTTGCCTTTTCCTCCGGCTGCTCCAGCAGCTTGTTCCGCAGGTCGCAGAGAGTGGCGGCCCGGCCCTCTTTTTCCGCCTCCGGGTAAACAAGGGCGGTGCAGCGGTCGATGATGGATTTATGCTGCGGCCCCACGCCGCGCTTGTCGATCTGCTCGATGAGGGACATAACAAACTGCGACTTCTCCACAATGGGATTCTGCTCGCCGTAACCCTCCACCATATACATGGAATTGAGCTTGTCTTTTCCGCCTGCCACCAGGTGGGCCACCGTCGCCTTCTCCCGGCCCAGGGCTTTGACGAGTGCGCCAAATTCTCCCTCCGGGTCACAAATGAGGATTTCATCATTGGCGTAATCTGGGTGGAGCATAAGGAAGGCGATCAGCTCTTTCACCGCAAAAGATTTTCCCGCGCCGGGAACGCCCAGGTAAAAAGCCGACTGGTTCAAAAGGTTCGCCTTGTTGCACATGATGAGGTTGTGGGAAATAGCGTTCTCCCCAAAGTAAATGCCGCCCTTGTCCTGGATCTCCTGCACCTTAAAGGGGATGAACACCGCCAAACTCTCGGTGGTGAGGGTACGGAAGGCGTTGATTTTGCGCACCCCAATGGGCAGGGCCGTGTTCAGCCCGTCAAGCTGCTGGAACTTGAGAACCGCAAGCTGGCACATATGCTTTCTTGCCACGGAAAGCACCGCCTCGGTGTCACTGTCAAGCTGCTCCTTGGTGTCGGCGGTGATCGCCAGGGTAATCACCGCAAACATCATGCGCTGGTCACGGGTGGTGAGATCGTCCAGGAACTCCTTGCTCTCTTTGCGCGGAAGCTCCATGTCATAGGGCACCACGGCGGAAAAGTTGTTATTGGCATTTTGGCGTCTTTGCCAGTTGGTGATGTTCGTTTCCACGCCCAATAAGCGGTTTTCTACCTCCCGCACAGCCTCATCCGTAGGCACCGGAACCACGTCAATGGAGAACATCAGATTTCGGTTGAAATCGGTAAGCTCCGTCACCATGTTATCCTTAATATAAGTGGCAAAATCCTTGAGGAACAACACCCGGCAAAACTTGTCACCCAGCTTCACATAGTCGCTGTTCTTCTCCATGCTGTCGGGGCAGATATAGTCCTTGAAATCGTGGCCGCGCTTTGCCATAGCCGCCAAATCAAAGGAGAACTCTGCCTCCTCGCCTTGGCGGTAGAAATCGTGCAGGATACGTAGCCTTTCGGAAGCGTCCAGCTCCACGCACTTGGAACCCAGGGCGGCAAAGTGAGAAATGAGGTCGGCCCCCACGCGGGAAAAGTAGGCGCGGGCCTCCTCAATATCTTTCTTCACCACAGAGATGGTGATATATTTCTCCTGGGTGATTCCATTGGCCCCGGTGGCCTTATCGAGCAGCATTTGATTGTATTCCCTGCGGTACTCGTCCCGGAAGTCCTCCTGCATAGGCATGAGGATGGAGTTTTCAAAGTTTGCCTTATTCGTCCTCCGGTTGTTGATGGTGATTTTCGTCACCGCTCCAGAATCCAGGGAGTTGAGAAGCTCCGAGTAGATGAGGAACATACTCTCTTTATCCTCGCGGCTTGCCACCAGATAATTGATGTCGCTGAACTGATAGGTTTTGGAGAACTTGTTTCCGGTCAAAAAAATGCCGTCCGGCCAGATACGGCGGACTGGGATCACATCCTGCACCTTCCGGGGGACGGTGTAACGCTCCTTTTCCTGCTTAGACATGGTTTTCAACGTTTTAATCATGGGTTGCCTCCTTCCGCTTGTAAAACTGTTTCGGCTCTTTGGGCTGCTTTCTGACGGGCCGCCCGGTCTGCCGCCCCTCGATCACATCTTTCAAAGCAGCATAGTAGTAGTTGCTGTCCTCGAACTTAATCTCCTTCGGCTCCAGCATTTCCGAGCGCAGCCACGCCCAGATAAATTGTTCCGCCGTCATACCGTGGTAGGTGATAAACCCCAGCATGGCAAAGGGGGGACGCGCCCAAAATGCAAACCCAGGAAAGGGTTTCCACGCCAAAGTAGGGGCGCAGGAGAAAGTAAAGGCCCACGGCCACGCCGCAGGCCAGAATGGAAAAATGAATTGCCGCATACTCAAACCGAAAAACATGGATTCGGTGTAGTTGCGGATTTCGCGGTTGATCTTGACTTCCAAAATGCCACCTCCCGTTATCGCTCAAACTCTTTTTTCTGCTTGCCCTGCGCCCCTCTGACAGCCTGCCGGTCATAGAGCTTCATCACATCCATGCCGTCATAGTCCGCCAGACGGGCCAGTTGCACCCTGGTAACGCCGTGCTGCTTGCAGTAGTGCAAATAGCTCTGCATACCTGCCTGGTGTTCGATCCCGCCCTGTAAATCTTCGATTTCATACCAGGCGCAGGCATGGGCCTCCGGCGACATACAAGCCAGGGAATATCCTTGCTCCAAAGGCTCAAACAGGTCGGAATCGTAAGTGAAGCACTCGCCGTAATGCGCAAAAGGCTGGTCGTTTTCCCGCAGCGGATGGAACCGCACCATATCGTCCTCAAAGGACGCATAGGCTATCACGTCCTCCGGGGAAGCCTTGCTGCCCTTGACCAGCAGATAGTCGATTTTGTAGTTTTCCTCATCCGGCACATCCAGCCCCCGGTTCCATTGATAGGATTCGGTACGCTTTAGGGCGCGCCCGGCAAGCCTCATCAGCTTTTCTTTGCTCATGTTCAAAACATATCCCTCCGTTTTTAACGCTCCCGGCCCTTTTGCCGGGAAGATTTCTAAAACAGCCGAGAGGCAGCTTCTTTCTGTTCCTCCAGCCGCGCCATTTTCCATTCCTCCCTCAACGTCTTTGTGCTTTCGGGCTGTTTTTCGCCGGGGAGAAGATAGGTTTTCCCGTTCCGCTCGGCAGCGTGGGTGGGATAGCCCATGACTTTCAGCGCCTTCTGCACCTCCAGGACGTGTTCCGGCTTGGGCTGGCAAACGCCCAGATTGCGGTAGATCTGAAACTCGCCGTACCACGGCTCATTCTGAAAGTTGTCGGCGCGGAAGAACACATCCTCCCGGATGTCCTCAAGAGGCGTTTCCAGCACCTTGCGGCAAACCTCGTTTCTTGTATCGTCCATTGACTTTTCCTCCTTTACAGGCCCATCATCTCGCGCACCACGCGGTCGGCCATCTTCACAGCGCCTACAAGCACCAGCATATTGAACAGCAGCTCGCCCACATAGCTCCACACCTGGGTAACTGCCGCCGCGTTGGGGTCAACCGCAGGGGGTGAAGCCGCGAACAGGGAAAAGATAATGCAGGCCAGCACGATGATTGCCCCCTCCAGGCACACGGCGGCATAGCTTTTGATGAAGCTCTTGCCCACGTTCTGGCTGGGTTCCCCGCCAAAAGGTGGACAGAGGCACGGGGGCGATGGCCGTGTATAAATAGAGCTTAAAAAACCGCCCGTAAACGGTCATTATCATAATGAAGCTGAGGACTGTAATGAACAGCCCGCCAATGAGCGTCACCGCCCACAAAGGGATACTCTCAAAGAAGCCGCAGCTTTCCACCGCGTCAATGATCTCCTGTGGGAGAACGGTCTGCTGTGCGGTTCCAAAGCCCGCCGCGTTCATAATGGTGGAAACAAGGCCCTGGACAATGTTAAAGAGGGCCATCATCAGCTCCAGCCCATAGGTCACGACACCCTTGGCAATGGCAAACCGGATGAACAGCTTTAAGGCGTGTTCCGGCTTTTTCACCTCGGCAAAGCTGCCGCAGGTTTTCACAATCCCGATGACAAAGAACAGCACCAGAAGCGCAAGGCCGATAGCCCGCACCGCGTCGTGGATGTTGACGATCACACTCCAGATGGAGCCGCCCTTAAACTGTTCCGGGCTTTGGGTGATGAGCTGCCAGATCTCGGACAGGTACTTGTTCCAGGTGTCGAGGGCATTTTGCAGATTTTGCACAACCCAGTTATCGGACATTCAACGACCTCCTTTCCGGCAGAAACAGGGGCGGGCCGCTGTGGCCCGCCCCTATGCCGCCGTTTTTCATCAGCCGGTAATCAGGGTCAAAATCTCCTTCGCAAACGTAATCACAACACCGCCGGCCAAGGTGAGAAAGCCGTTAGCCCTCTGGCTGGGGTCATGGGATTTGAGAGAGAGGCCGATCTGCACGACGCCGAAGCCCAGCAGGATCATACCCACGGCGCGGATCAGGCCGAAAATGAAGTCGCTGAGGTTGTTGATAACCGTCAAGGGGTCGCTGGCAGCAAAGGCCGTGGTGGTGCAGCAGCACAGCATAAGCACCAGGGCCGAGTAGACGGTAAGGGCGCTTTTGCCCTTTTTGCTCATAGGCAGGCTGCGGGTTTCCTTGTTCTTCTTGCTTTCCTTGTTAAACAGTTTCATTTTGCTTTTCCTCCTTGAATTGAAAGATTTTCTCCATGTCCTCGTCGGACAGAAGCTCACAGGTCACATCCGGCTCCTTGAGATTTGCAAGGTCGCCGGGGGTAAGGCGGCTGATGGTCAAGCCCGCCACAGCGTTTTCCGTGCCGCCGTGGGCATAGGCTGGCGCGCCGCCATCGGTGGTGTATTTCACATTGGGGTGCTTTAGCAATTCGTACTTTTCATCCATCAGCGGCGGCTCGCCCCGGATAAAGAGCAGGGCCAGGCGGTTGTCCAGCATACGCACCTCGTCCGGGGTCATCAGCTCCCGGCCCGTGATCTGGTTGTTGGTAGAGTAGCTGCCCGAATGGCCGGTACTCTTGCCGTAGGTGTCCAGCCAGAGGGTGCTTTTGCCCAGATAGCTTTCCGAGATGAGCTTGTGGGTGGACGTTTCGTTGCCGCCCAGGTACAAAAATTCATCGCAGTTGCCCATGATGGATTCCCATTGCTTTTCAAACAGCGCCTTGAGCTGGGCGATGTTCTGGATGATGATGGACACAGAAATATTCCGTGAGCGCATGGTAGCCAGCAGCTTGTCGAAATCATCGGGCAGGCTGACATTGGCAAACTCGTCCATCAAAAATGCACCGGCACAGGCAGGCTCCCGCCGTGTACCCGGTCGGCGCTGTAAAACAATTCCTGAAAGGTGCTGGCATACAAAAGGCTCACCAAGAAATTGAAGCTGGCGTCGTTGTCCGGGATAAGGGCAAAGAGCGCCACCTTCTTTTCTCCCAGGCTGGCCAGCTCCAGTTCATCGGTAGCGGTGAGGGCCGCCACGGATGAAAGGTTGAACTTCTCCAGACGTGAAGCAAGCGTGATCTGGATGGATTTTAAGGTCTTGGCGCTGCCGGAGCGGTAGTCCTTGTAATACTTCACCGCGATGTGGTCGGGGGAGCGCATTTCCAGCCGCTCAAACAGTTCGTCCAGTGGCGATTGGTAGGAATCATCGTCCTCCCGCACTTCACCGGCCCGGAGCATTTCCATCATCATCGCAAAGTTTTTTTCGTCCTCCGGCGCTTCATAATGGAGATAGAACACCAGCGCCATGAGGAGCATACTGGCCGCCGTGTCCCAGAAGGGGTCGTTGGACTGGCTCCCTTTCGGGGTGGTGGCTTTGAAAAGGTTCGTCACCATCTTCTGCACATCGTTGTCGTTTTTCAGATAGGCAAAGGGATTGTAGCAATGGCTTTTCTTCATGTTCAGAAGGTCCACCACCTTGATCTCATAGCCCTGCCGTTCCAGCAGGCCGCCGCAGTCCCGCAGCAGCTCTCCTTTGCAGTCCAGGATGAAAAAAAGAGGTGTTGGCCTGGCAGATATTGACCTTTGCATAAAAGCGGCTTTTTCCCGCGCCGCTGCCGCCGCAGACCAGGGTGTTTAACGTCCTGCGGTGCTTTTTTCCCGTCCAGCCCCATGCGGACGTGCTGGGTAAAAATGCGGTTTTGAAACGGGTTTTTATCCCGGTATTTCCGGTTCACGGCCCGCGGATCGCCCCATTTGGCGGAGCCGTGTTCCTCGCCCCTGCGGTAGTTGCGCCTGGATGAGAGGTAAATGCCAATGCCCAGCCCATAGGCGGCAATAAAAATGAGGACAGTTTTTACACTGTCCTCACACCATGCAATCTGAAAGGGATGGTTCATTGCCGCAGGCAGGGCCTCCAGGATTTCGGAAAGCCCCCCGGAAAGAGAGGGCGCAATGAGCAGGGCAAACCAGACCACCGGGATCAGCCCCAGGGCATAGAGCCAGGAGCCGCCCGCCTTGTTATCGGGCTTCATCCCGCCGCTTCGCTTTCCTGTCTTTTTGGGATGGGGCGTCAATGGTTTTGAGAAGCACGTCCTCCACCGGGCCGGGGTCGCGCTGTTCCTCCAGCAGATCGTTTCGCAGTTCGTTGAGGGCGCGAATCATGATGCCATGCTCGTATCTGTCCAGCGTGAGGACAACCTTTTCCTGTCGTTCCATTCATTCAGCCTCCTTTACCGTTCCTGTTCTTTCTGCCTGCCCGCGCGTGAGAGGCCCATGGCCCTTGCCATGCGCCCGTTGATCTCCTTAAACGTGTCGCGCATATCGGTGAGGGCTGCCGGGATTTCCTCCTTGGGGTCTTGCCCTGAAGCACGCCGTCCAGCCGGGAGATGTTGTAGCCTCCCGCTTCCACGCCGTACCTCTGGCAGAGCATATAGCTGACGGCATAGGCTTTGTAGCCTTCGGTTTCGCGGGAATACTCTGCGTTGCTGCGGGCAAGCTGGGCATTGGCAAGCTCCAGAGAAACACAGCGGAAGATGTCCGGCGCGTCCATGCCCTTTTTCACCAGGATGGCGTTCTGTTCCGGGTCGAACATGGCCCCGCGCCCCTGGCCGGGCAGCTCCTCCACCGCGCGGATGGGCACGGGGGAATTGCTGATGAGGGCCTTTAAGAGCAGGCGGTCGTCGTAGCTCACCTGGGGCTGGGCCTCGTCCCGCGCCGTGGTCTGGGAAATGTCAAAGACCTCCTTGGCATAGAAGTTCTGGCCCACGCTGCCGTCCTCGCGGCGGTATGCCTTGCCCGGCTCTAAAATGATGATGGGCAGGCGCTTTTCCTCTTCCAGAATCTCAACGCCCTGGGAAGCCCACTCCTTGTAGCCGCCCACACGTTTAGCGTTGGGGCATTGCTCCCCGATGAGGATGGCGTTGCGGGCGGAGTGGAAGGGGAAGCGGCTCTGGGTGTCCAGATATGCCTTCATGTCGCCGTGCCCTTCGGAAAACGCGCCGAACACCCTGTCCAGGGTGGCGTAGGCTTCCTTGCGCTGCTTTTCCTCGCGGATCTGCCACCACTGTTTTTTCGGCTTCTCCTTTTGCGGCTCCGGCTTCTCGGTGGCCTCCGGCTGGGGCTGCTGTTCAAACAGATCGTCAAAGTTATTCATGGCCGATTACCTCTCTTTCGATTTTGGTTTCTTTTTGGGCTTGGGCGGCTGGTGCCGCGTGGTTTTCTGGGCCGCCCTCTTTTTGGGGTGCAGCCGGTTCCTCCCTCTTTGCAGCCTCCGCCTCTTTCTTCCGCTGGGCCTGGATGTCACGAAGCTCCTGACGGACAGACGGCTTCTGCGGCTCATCAGAAGTACCCCTTGCGGACTTGCTGCTGTTCTCTGAGATAGGCGCGGACGGATGGGATTTTTCCTCCGCTGGGGTAAAAGGGACGCTTTTCTCCGCAGAGGGGTTTTCCGGCTGGCTTTTCTCTTTTTGGGCTGGTTTTTCCATCAGCTCGTCTAAGAGCCTGTCGTCCTCGCTCTTTTCCGGGGCGGCTTTTTCCGGGGCCTGCGGCTCGCCGCCGCGCTCCTCGCGGGATTTTTCGATGTCCTCCTTGATGGACGCCGTATCCACCACCGTGAGGTTGAACTTATCCACGATCCGGTTGGCCCTCGCCGCGTCGTCCTCGAACACCAGGATGTCGATGGTATCGTCCCCCTTCCTCACCGGGATGGGGGCATACAAAATGCCGTAGCCCTTGGCCTGCCTGGCAAACTCCGGGCAGTCCTCTTTTTTGAGGGTGTAAACCTTTAAGGGCCGCTTTTCCCGCAGCATGGCCTCAATGCGGGCCTTGCCTTTTGTTTTCTTCTGGTCTTTCAAAATGGTATAAAGGGCTGCGGCCAGATTTTTAGCGGCAACGCCGGTGATCTTAAGGGCAACCTCCGCGCCCTCAAGGCTCATGCGCACCACCTGCTCCGCCGCGTCGCCTGCGTGATTCATAACCGATCATCTCCTTTCCAGCCGTTTCCTCCGGCCTTGTTCCTCGCGGGTTTTCTCTGTTTTTCCAGCCTGCTGTTCCTCGCGGGCAGCCCGTATCTTTTCTTTGAGGGAGAGGGAGCGCGCCGCAATGTCCTCACACAGCTTCACCTCCCGGCGCAGGGCTTTGATCTGCGCAGAAAGGGCGGAAACCTCCGCCCGGATTTGTTCCTGCCGGGCAGGGTCGGCAAGCGCCTCCTTGGTGCGCAGCTTCCGGTACAGGTTTTTCCGCTGTTCGGTCAGGCTGACAAGCCGGGCTTCCACATCCGATTGGTAGGCGCTGAGTTGCTCCAGGGTGTCAATGCGATGGCGGGAAAGCAGCCGCGCCTCGTCGGTAAGTTCCTCTGCCCGGATTAAATCCTCCCGCAGCGCGTGGGGCACATGGCCCGTCTGGCGGTTCTGCTTTTGGGGAACACCCCCAGCAGGTAGCAATAGTGGAAGTAGAGGGCGCGAAAGCCCGTGACCTTCCTGGCCTGCTTCAAGTCCCCCAAAGCCTACACCGCCTCGGCTCCGGCGTTTCCACCCTCTGAGGGCGGCGCTGGGCCAGAATCCGTTTGCGGATGTTCTCCAGAGAGTAGTCCTCGCCTAAATTGCGCACCAATTTCCTGCCATGGGGCCGGTCGTAAGGGCGCACCGTGATGTCTTTCCCCACCTTGATGTCGTAGCCCATCTGCCGCAGGCGGTAAAAAAACTGCCGCTCCGTCATAGACTGGCGGATGGCAGTATCCACATCGGCTTTGATGAGGGAGAGATAAGTGGGGCGGCCCTCCTGCTCGGCCCGCCATTCCCCGTAGTGTTTGGATTTTCCACGCTTTGGATTTTCAATGACAGAAAGCCCATACTCCCGGCACAGCCGGTCAGATTCCCTCTGCATATCGAAATAATCCTGTTCCGTGCGATGGTACTTGATTCCGTCGAGAAACGAAACCGTGTTCACCACAAAATGGTTGTGCAGGTGGTGGGCCTTGTCTAAATGGGTGGCAACCAGCACCTGGTATTTCTCGCCCCACAATGCCTTTGCCAGCTTCAGCCCGATCTCGTGGGCCATTTCCGGGGGTGGCCTCGCCGGGGCAAAGCTCTGATAGCCGTGGTAGGCCACGGTCCCGTCCTCCTTGCCGAAACGCTTTTTTACCGCTATCATCTCATCGCGGGCCGTAGAGGGGCTGCAATTCACCCCGGACACAAACCGCTGCATGACGGGCACATCCTCATCGTCCACCGCAATCTTTCCCGTTTTCTTCTGCTGGACGGCGTACTCAATCACATCGGAGAGGCCCTGGGCCTCCTTGCCGTCCATGCCCTGTTTCTCGTAGGCGGCAGGGTTTTCGGTCTTATCCGGGTTTTCGATATAGATGAGAACCTTGCCCAGCCAGCCGTTCACCCGCCAGATAGACGTGGTAGCCATTGCTTTACTCCATAGGCTTTGGCAAAATCACCGCCCTGGTGATGTCCCGGATGAGCTGGTCAAACTTCCGTGTTTCTTCCTCGTAGCGGCGCTCGTCTATGACGCCCAGCACATGGGCTTTCTGGGCGATCTGGTTTAAGTTGTTTCCAATGCCGTGCAACTCCCGTATAAAGTCAAAGTATGCCGGGGGCGGCGCGTCCTGGGGAACCAGGCCGTTTATCAGGTGGCGCAGGTACACCTCGCGGGAAAGCCCGCTGCGCTTCACCTTTTTGTTGAAGGCTTCCGCCTCTTTTTGTCCAGCCAAAACTGGACGTGTACGTTGCGTTTTCTCATTCCTCCGAATCCTCCTTCCTGCCTAAGCGGTTGATTTGAAGCAGGCACATAATCAGCACGCCGACCACACCGCCCAGCAGAAATCCAATGGCGAAAAACAATCCTTCCATAGAAAACCTCCATCCTGATAAAGGGGTATTAGGGGCGTTCCCCTAACAAGCTGCCTTTGTGGTATCACAAAGGCGATGCTTGCTGGTACATATACATTCCATTCCCCGCAGGGGAATACCGAACGCCCGAAAAAACAATTCATCGTTCGCCCCGGTCGCGGCTGCGGCCTCTGGGGTAGAACTCCACATCCCTGAAGCTGTCTGCGTCCAGGATATATTCGCCGTTTTTCCATCGCTCTTCCACCATCCGGCGGTCCTCCTCGCGGCTCGCTGCCTCCACCGTGACCGTCATTTCCATCGTCTCTCGAATTGCAATGTCATACTCGTTCATTGGCCTGCACTCCTTTCTGATTCTAAACTTGGGCAACAAAAAAAGAGCGCCCTTTTTCAGAACGCTCTCCAATCGGATGTTTTAATTTCATCTTGCCTTTTCCTGTTTTTGACGGCGGCGGGTGGGGATGGCAAGGAGCTTCCGCACTCGGCCCTCCAGGTGCTTCTCAATGGCCTGCAAGTGTTCCTCCGGCAGATTGAGGCTTTCATGCCGTTTGAACCGGAAGCCGATCATCCGCCGAAGCTGCTCTTTCTGTCTGGCCCCCATGACCTCCGCGCACACCTCCTCATAGGAGATGTTGTAGGGGTTGGAACGGGTTTTCGCATACTCGTCCAGATGGGCATAGTCCTCTTTTCCCGCATAGCAGAACAAGGAAAGCCCGTTGTCAAAGACAGGGGCCGGGGCGATAATCTTCCCACTGTGGTTGTCACGCAGAACGCCGAAGTTGCCAAAGTGCCGATCCTCGTTGTAGATCAGCGCGTCGAACACCAGCATACTGCAAAGCTGCTCGGAAAACTCCGTCCCCAGCTTCTCGTACCAGGCAAGGCAGGCAGCTATTCCTCCGGTGCGCACAATCCGCCCAATGGGGATATATGCCGTGTCGATGTTCGTAAACAGCTCACACTTCGAGGCCGTAATGCCTTTCCAGTTCTCCAGATCGTAGTGGACGGCGTTTAACCCCATGGTTTCCGCAACCTGCGACGCATAGTATTCGCAGTAGGGTTCCCGGCCTGCGTTGGACGCGCCGGTGGTGCCGCCTTTATAAAGATAAATCCCGTCCTGCTCCACATAGCGCCACGCTTTGGGCAGCATACCGCCTGTGGTAAGCTCCGGGAAGTGGTAAATGCCTGACGGCTTCCGCCCGCGCCGGTGTAGGCCACCAGGGCCAGAATCTCGGAAAAGCGGTTTTCATAAAGGTTGTATTGGGAAAACTTCCCCTCAAACCCCTCCGGCACCACCCAATAGCTGTCGTTCAAAGACAGCCCCTTGCAAACGTCAATGATCCCCTTGGTATCGTTATGGCTGAGGCCAAGGGTTTTCAGAATCTCATCCACAAAGGCGCGGTTTTTGGGGATAACCCGCCGCTCCAGCCAGTGAATGACGCCCTCGCCGGTGCGCTCCATATCCAGGGGCAGTAAGTGGGTCTGTTCCTCATTGGTATAAAGGATTTCGGCCACCAGGCCGGACAATCCCTGCTTCTCCATTGAAAAGCGCATAAGCTCCGTGTCGTAGATACGCAGACTGTAAATGTTGCTCATAGGTTCCTCCTTGTCGTCCAAAAGAAGGGAAACGTCTTTCCCCAGCGCGGACGCAATCTTCAAAATCATATCCAGCGTGGGATTCTGCACACCGCTTTCCAGGCGGCAGATATTGGAGCGCTGGGTTCCCACACGCCTTGCAAGCTCCGCCTGAGAAACGCCCTGTTCCAGCCGGGCCTCTACAAGCTGGGCAATAATTTTTTGCCGTCCATGCAGTTCATCCATGTTCTCACCTCGTCTATAATGTTATCATAAAAGATAACATTATGCAAGGCGAATGACAATATCACCTTTCGCTCATCGTTCTTGCTCCTTTCCTTTCGCGCCCCGGATAGGAATACCCAGCCTTCGGCACAGGTAGTCGTTCACATCCTTTCCCCTGGGCGGCGGGCAGTTTTTGACCTCGTATTCTTTGGAGATCACTGTCTGGATGGCTTCGGCGGCCATCCTGCCGGGGCCGTCGTTGTCCAGATGGAGATAGAGGGTTTTCACATGGGGGTGATCCTCCAAAAAACGGGTGAGGGCGGCGGGCAGCTTGCTTTCCTCGATCTTTTTCTTCGGCTGATATACCCCGGCCAAAGACAGCAGGTTGTGCTGTTTCCAGTCGATTCCGTCCAGCCTGCAAAGGCTGGCATAGTACATGACATCAATGGCGCACTCGCACAGATGGACTGCTGGATTCTCCCTGCAAGCGGGCAGGGCAAAGGAAAAGTGCTTATCACTGCCGCTTAAATCCCCGTGGAACCGGCCCTCGTTGATCCCTCGCAGGCAGCCAAACCGCGCTTTTCCGGTTTTGTCAAAGCCGACGAACACCACATTTCCATGGCCCTTATTCCGGCTCTCATAAATGCGCCCGGTCTGGACGCAGAAGTCCAGCACCTCCATGGAAATCCCACGGCCTTTGAGGTAGTCCAGCATAGCCTGGTTGTTTGGGGCGGGCGGCGGCAAAAGCAGGTGCTTCGGTTTTTCTTCCCTTGGAACGGACGTAAAGGACGGCGGCGGGGCGGCAGCCCTGCCGGCAACGGCCTCCATTGCCTCCATGAAAGAACAGCCCTTGACTTTGATGAGGTAGTCCAGCGCGCTGTATCCGCCGATCCCACGGGAAAACCAGCACCATTTGCCGTTGGAAATCCGCAGGCTGTCATGTTCCCTGGTACAGTAGACATTGCCGGAAACATGGACAAGCTCCTGCGGCTCACAGGCTTGTAGATAGGTGAACAAGTCCACCTCCCGCGCTTTTTCGATCTCCTCCTGGTTGTAAAAAGGCATAAAAAAATACAGCCCCCTTCCCATAGCCACAAATTAGCTGCCCGCATGGGGCAACCGGCTATGTAAAGGGGGCTGTATTCTTCGGATATGTAAAAGGCCGACTGGACTATTCCAATCGGCCCCGTGAAAGCGTACAATTATTTATTTCATCGCCATGATACAAAGCCGATGCTTTGTTTCGTCATGGTCAACGATAATCTTTGAAAAGCCAGCGTCTTTCAAAAATTAGAAAGCTGTGCTTTATCAAAAATCTGCAAGCCCTCTATGACATCCAGCCACTTTTCATCACTTCTATTTGTACCGTCAGATTCATTTACAATCAAAAACAAGCCATTCGGTTTTAATACTCGACAGACTTCCCGGAAACTTTCTGTAGGCCCCGGCCAAAAATAGACGGTTTCAAAGGCTGTGGCCAGATCAAAACTATTTTCTGAAAAAGGCAGTGTAGCGACATCTCCCTGCAATACCTGGCACCTCTTATGTTGGATTTCCCGCCGATTGACCTGTTTTGTTTTTTTCTACGGACACCTCAGAATAATCCAACGCGGTCAACGTCGCCTTTGGAAAATTATTAAGCTGGGCCGCATTCCGTCCGCCACCGCAGCCTAATTCTATGATCGTCTGGGGCTGGATAGAAGATAAATGCCTTATGCCCCAGTCGGACACCCCCGCATGAGCTTTATTCATTCCGCTTACCATCATCTTTCCTAATATCCCGTCCGGCTTCCGGGTATTACTAAAACATTTTTTATCAGTCCCATTTTCCTTACCTCTGAAATGAATTAGTTGTAGCTAACCGCTTTTATTATACAGCACTTTTTTGAAAAAGTCCATCTTGGTATGTAAAAGGCCGACTGGATTGCTCCAATCGGCACAGGGGAATCAACGCTCCAATCCCACAACCTTCCGTTCCGGGACTTCTTCGCCCTCATCGGGAACGCTGTCAATGAGCGTCTTGTCTTTCTCATCCACTTTCAGCAGGACGTTCAGTTCATTCAATCGGGCGGTTTTTTCCGCCAGCTCCTCCTCGCGGGCAAAGGGCGCGCCCAATTCAGCGCGGGCATTTTCAAGCTGCCCTTTTGTTTCCTCCAGGCTGCTTTGCTCTGCCTGCAAGCTCCCCGCAAGGTTTTCAAGGGCATTGTCCAGACGGGCGATATTGCCGAACACATCCGCGCCCAGCGTCACCGTATGGGAGAGGGTGCCTTTCAGGGTAATGCGGTACTCGTTGCTGATACCATCATAGGCCAGCACCATGGAAAAGCCCCTGTATTCTCCCAGCAAAACCGCGTCGGAGCCAGTCATTTTGCTGCAAACGTCGATGATAGCTTTGCCAGCGTCCTCTTTTTTTTTCGGCATACTGTTTGCCCTCGATCACCATGCCGCAGAAGCCCTCTTGACCTTTCGGATGGGCGGCTGCCAGCGCCACATCCTTCTCATAGCCCGCAATCCGTTCTGTAATCCGAGCGATGTCTGCCGGGTATTCGCGCAGCACCAGCTCCTCCAGGGAATACCGCTGATTGAGATAGCTGGCCTTGAGCATATTGAGCTTTGCCACCTCCATATCCAAATTGCATTTTTCAATGATGAGAGGGTTGCCGGTGGCCAGCGCCTTGATCTCGGAATAGCTGAGGGCCGTTTCGTCCACATCCTCTGCCACTCGGACAGGGGCCTTGCTGGTCATGATCTGAGCAATGAATTTCTGCTTGTTTTCCACAAGCTGGTAAAGGTAAGCGTCAAACGTACCCTCGGTTACATAGCGGAAGATTTCCACCTCCTCGTTTTCATTCCCCTGACGGACAATACGGCCCAGCCGCTGCTGAAGGTCGGAAGGCCGCCAGGGGCAATCCAGATCGTGCAGGGCGATCAGCCTGTCCTGTACGTTAGTGCCAGCGCCCATCTTCTGAGTGCTTCCCATCAGCACTCGTATCTGCCCGGCACGGACTTTCGCAAACAGCGCCTTCTTTTTTACCTCACTGTCGGCGTCATGGATGAACGCGATCTCATCCTCCGGGATACCCTGCTCCATGAGCTTCTTTTTTCAGATCGTCATATACGTTGAAAGAGCCGTCTTTGGTGGGCGTGGACAGATCGCAGAATACAAGCTGGGTCGAACGCTGTTCTTTGGTCTGTTCCCAGATTTTGTAGACGTTCCGGGCGCAGACAGCCACCTTGCCGTTTGGGTCGTCGGCAGCCAGCGGGTTGATAAGACGCATATCCAGGGCCAGCTTGCGCCCGTCATTGGTAATGCGCAGCATATTGTCCACATGGGGGTCAACGCCTCCATCCCGGATTTTTTCCGCCCGTTCCGCCAGCCCTTTCACCATCTCCTGCTGAAGCTCGGACGGCTTGATAACCTCTGTGTGAAAGTTGGCCTTTGGCACGGGAAGATGGAGCATATCTGCCGTCTGGATCGGCCACCTGTTTGAAAGCGGCCATCAGCTCCGGCAGATTGAAAAACTTGGCAAACCGGGTCTTGGCCCGATAACCGGTGCCTTCCGGGGACAGCTCGATGGCGGTGATGGTTTCTCCAAAGTCGCTGGCCCAATCGTCAAAATGGATGAGGCCCATTTCCTGCAACAGCCCGTACTGCAAATACCGCTGGATGGTGTAAAGCTCCACCATACTGTTCGAGATGGGGTGCCTGTGGCAAAAATTGTGCCGCGCCCTCCGGTGAGTTCATCCAGATAGCGACATTTCATAAAGAGGTCGGAACTTTTCTGCGCTTCGGTCTGGGCGATCCCGCCTACGTTGCGCATTTTCGTCATTAAAAAGAGGTTCTTAAAATAATGGCTCTCATCCACAAACAGGCGGTCAACGCCGAGCTGCTCAAACGTCACCACATCGTCCTTGCGGCTCTGGTCGTTCAGTTTTTCCAGCTTTGCCTCTAAGGATTTCCGGGTGCGCTCCATCTGCTTGACGGTGTAGCGTTCCGCCTTCTGTGCTTTGGCCTGTTCAATGCCAAACAGGATTTCATCAATCTGCTGCTGTAAAATGGCCTGCTGGCGCTCGGCGCTCATGGGGATTTTCTCAAACTGGCTGTGGCCGATGATAACCGCGTCATAGTCGCCGGTGGCAATACGGCTGCAAAACTTCTTGCGGTTTTGTGTTTCAAAGTCTTTTTTCGTAGCAACCAGAATATTGGCGCTGGGATAGAGCTGGAGCCATTCCGCCGCCCATTGTTCCGTGAGATGGTTTGGCACCACCACAAGCGACTTGGTGCAAAGCCCCAGCCGTTTCATCTCCATGGCGGCGGCCACCATTTCAAAGGTTTTGCCCGCGCCTACCTCGTGAGCCAGCAGGGTATTCCCGCCGTACATAACATGGGCGATGGCATTGATCTGGTGGGGCCGCAGCGTAATTGCCGGGTTCATGCCCTCGAAACGGATATGCTGGCCGTCGTATTCACGGGGACGGCTGGAATTGAAGGTTTCGTTGTAGATGGCGCACAGCCGTTCCCTGCGGTCGATGTCTTTCCAAACCCACTCGGAAAACCTCTGCTTGATAAGCTCCTGCCTGTCCTGGGCGATAGCGGTTTCTTTTTGTTGAGAACCGGCTTTTTATTGCCATGTTCGTCCTCGATATAATCAAAAACCCGCACATCCTTCTGGTTCAGGGTTTGCTCCAGGATGTGGTAGGCGCTCATGCGCTTGGTGCCGTAGGTGGTGTTAGCCTTGACATTGGCCCGGTCAAAGTTTTTCTCGGCGATATTCCATTGGCCGGTGGACTCGGAGCGCAGGATTTTGATACGATTCTGGGCCTGCCCATAGGGAGTGAGCAGCTCCACCATAAACTGCTGATATACGTCGATAGGAACCCAATTCGCGCCAATACGCACACCGATCTCCCCAGCGCCCAGGTCGTGAGGCTGGACAGCCTCCAAAGCCTCCACCTGTTTACGGGCGGCTGCCTTTGGCTGTCCGGGGCCGCCTCCAGAAAGGCTTTTTGCCATCCGCAGCTTTTGGCGTACATTCCCCGAAAGGTATTCGTCCGCCGTCACGGGGAAAAGGCTTGCAGGCTGAGGGAAGCTCCCCGCAGCCTGTCCGGGTTTTCCGGGCCTTCGATGTTGCGGAAAATCACGCCGGAAAGCTCGGCCTCCAGTTCCTCCGGGGATTTACCCGACAGCTCTGCCATATAGTCCATATCCACACGGGCTTTTCTGCAATCGAAACAGCCAGGGCCTCGCTGGCGGTGTCCACGCTGGTCACAGCCACATGGGGCCGGATGGTGCGTTTGGTGAACATATCCGTTTTTCTTTTTAGGCTGCCATCTTCGTCCAGCACCTCCAGAGAACACAAAAGGCAATAGCTGGAGTCCTCCGAAAAGGCCAGTTTATTGCCCCGGCTGCTGATAAGGCCGTATTTTTTGTGAAGCTGTCATACAGGGTATTGAGCTTTGCCTGCTCATCTTTGACGTCTGCGTCCGGATAGCCTTCGGTCTGGTAGTCGATGAGCCGGCGCACACATTCCCGCAGCTCGATCATGCCCCGGATTCGGTTTTCCGCCGTCACGGATACCTCCAAAGGGTGCATACGGCTGTTTTCCCGATAGTACACCTGTCCATCCACAACGGTATAACTAAAGTTCCTGACATTCGGGTCGGCGGGGATGGAGCGGTCTTCCTCCTCGTCCAGTTCCTCCAGCTCGTAGGGCTTGATCTCCGCCTGCAAAAACTGGACGGCTTCGGCAAGCAGCTCTGACAGGTCGGCCCCCTCGCGGGCTTTGCAGGCGCTGTCCGGGCCAAACCGCGTGGATTCCATCACCATGTCGCCTAAAACCATCTCCGGGTGCTGCACAAAATAGCTGTTCATGCGGATGCCGTTTTCATCCGTATCCAAATGCAGCCAATCCGGCTCCAAATCGGTGATGTGGTCGCGCTTTTGCAGGAAGATGATGTCGCTGGTGACTTTTGTTCCGGCATTTTGCTTGAAGGTGTTGTCCGGCAGGCGGATAGCGCCAATCAAATCGGCGCGCTGGGCCAGATATTTGCGGACGGCAGAGTTTTCCTTGTCCATGGTTCCCTTGCTGGTAACAAAAGCAATAACCCCTCCGGGCCGCACCTTGTCCAGCGCCTTCCCAAAGAAATAGTCGTGGATGAGCCAGTGGTGCTTGTCGTACCGCTTATCTATCACCTTGAAATCCCCAAAGGGGACGTTGCCCACCGCTACATCAAAGAAGCTGTCGGGCATTTGCACCTTTTCAAAGCCGTTCACGGAAATGCTGGCATTCTGGTAAAGCTGCTGGGCGACTCTGCCGCTGATACTGTCCAGCTCCACACCGTAGGTTTTGCTGCCTGCCATATCTGCCGGGAGAAGCCCCAAAAAGTTGCCGGTGCCGCAGGATGGCTCTAAGATATTGCCCTGCTGGAAGCCCATCTGGGAGAGAGCCTTGTAGATTCCCCGGATGACAACGGGCGGGGTATAAAAGGCGGTGAGGGAGCTGGCCCTTGCCGCCGCGTACTCGTCCTCGTCCAAAAGGCTTTTCAGTTCCTGGTAATGGGGGCTGGTTTCTTCAAAGCAGTCCGCAAGGCCACCCCAGCCCACATAGCGGGATAGCGCCTCCTGTTCTTCCGGGGTAGCCAGCCGTTCCTCGGCCTCGATCTGCTTCAAGGTACGGATGGCGGCTGCGTTAGCTGCATATTTTTCGCTGGGTGTGCCATGCCCCAGGGCGTCATCAGTGATATGAAAATCATGGCGCTGTTCCCTGGGGATTTCCGGGTGTAGAGGGGCAAAGGTCACGCGCTCACGGCGGGGGCGCTTGGGCAACTGCGGGAGCATTCTTTCTTTTAGAGGTTGTAATTCTGCCTGTTCCTCTGGGGAGAGAGCCTGTGCAGCTTGCTCGATTGCATATTGATTGGGGAAGTTCCTGAAAACGCACAGCCATCTGTTTTCATGAATGTCATAGACGGCAGCGCCCTCGTAGGCAAAGTCGCTTTCCCCTCCATAACGCCGTCCACATACTTCTGTGCAGCCTGTTCCGCTTCTGCAAGCGTTTGATACCTCTGCTTGCCTACAAACCCTTTCTCCTCGTTAGGATACACGACTACTTGATAAGGCGGGGCCATCAGGCGGTCATAGCGCCCTATATCCTCCGGGGCAAGCCATTCCGGTTTTTCAGGGAGAGCAGCATATAATTCCCGCATTTTATCAAGATGCGTTCTTACATATCCAGACCAAAGGTGCTTTTTCCGCCCGTTTGCCAGCCCCCAGAAAGTAATCGCAGTCGGCTTTTAGGCGGCTCAACAGCCGGTAATTCTCCTGAGAAGCCGGATCACCGTTAAAAATGTGGATGGATTCCAGTTCTTCCTCTGAAGCAGAGATAAGGTTATCAAAGACCAGTTCCTCCAGCTCGTTTTGGATGAGTTCCTCCAGGCTCTTGTACTGCCTGCGCTCCAGGAATTCGCCGTTCAGATACCTCTCTATGCGGAAGTTGACCAGATCAGCGTTGACCTGGATGGGGATTTTCTCATCTGTAATAGTGGTGTAGGCAAGACCCACATTCCCCAGGTCGCTGAAATCAGCAGGCTCGTTGTATTCATCCTCACAAAACTCGTTAATCAAATCCTTTGCCTTTTCCAGAAGTTCTGTATCCGGTTCCTCTGTCAAAAACTCACGCTCAATAAAGCCTGCAATTTCCCTGGTTGCTTCCTTCGCCTCCGTGGGCTTGGTATTCGGCAATGCCGTCTGCGATCAATTCTTCGGAAGCCACAAACCCAGCTTCTTCCAGATACCCCGCAATTTCTTCCCGCTGGGCCTGTTCCGGGGTGAGTGCCGGGGCAGCTCCTCCATTTCTTCTATACAAAGGGTGATGTCTGCCGCGATTTCTTCCTCCGGGTCGGCATGGTCGAGGAAAGATTGCAGAAGCCTTCGGATTTCCTCACGCCGGGCCGGGTCATGGAGCTGTTCTGCAATGGTTTCTACTGCCTGCGCGTCGGTATCCCCATAGCCCATCCGGGAGCCGTCAAACTCGCCAATAAAATACAGCACTTGGGCCGCCAGCTTGGAATAGGGGTCTGCGGCTTCTTCTTTTTGGGGTGGTTCCTGCACTTTGGGCGGCGTGTGAAACACGGGCGCGTCCTGAGTGGCGGAAACCGTCATTTCTGAGGTGTCGGCAATATGCTGAATCTGATCCCGCACTGCCTGGGGCATTTCCTCATCATAAAATTGCACCGTGCGGTCCGGCGCGATGTGGGCAACCGTTTTGTAGTCCCCGTGTTCTTCCTCCAGCCTGTTCCAGACAGTGAGGCCGTTCCCCAGATGTCCATAGCCCAGGTCATAGGCTTTTTCCGGGGGCATGGCGGGGGCCGCAGGCTCCTTTGTGTTCCGCAAAAGGGTAAAAGTACCCTGCCGGAACGCAGAAAGGTTTTCAAAGGCTGTTTGCCGCACTTATACATCCGGTCGTCCTGCGGGGTGGCTTCCCACACCGGCACCATCATCTGGTAGATTTCCTCCACGCGGGCCGGGTCGTCAAGCTGCGGCTCGATGAGCTTCACCGCGTCCCAATAGTCAAAGCCAAACGGATAGGGGTGCGGCTGCTCCTGGGGTACGTTCTCAAAGAAAGTGCGGATATTCCGGGCAAGCTGGTGTCTTCTCATACTGCGGCATAGCGGCCCGGTCATCCTCGGATAAAAACCGCCCCTGGGCGATCATGGCGCTGACGCGCTTTTCCACGACGTTCCATTTCAGCTCCACCTTGGCGTAAGGCTCTGTGATACTGCCATGGCTGAAATGAAACGCCTTTACTGAGCTGGATAGGTCACGTTGTCATTTCCGCCATGATACCCGCTGTATTCCCCATGGTAGTGCTTTAAGAAATTCTCCCGTTCCTTGCGCTCTGTGTGGTTGCGATAGAAAGAATACACGGCCAGCCGGTAATCGGTGCTGCGTTTTCCACCCCGGAGAAGGTTGTCGATCTCGTCCCCGGAGATGAAAAAACGCCGCTGGGGGCGTACTCTTCGGCGGCGGTAAAGTGCAGCGGTTCCCGCTGCAGGTCGGAAAGCTGCTCCAGCAATTTTTGCGGACGGTGGAAATGGAATCGCAGCAGTTCCCGGTTCTCCTGTATGCCTGGACAAACTGCTCCAGCTCATCCCGCAGGTTCTGCAGCCCCTCCGGATGGCCTAACAAATCGCTTATGGCGGCGCTTTCACTCTGGAAACCCATGATTTTTACCGTAAATGGTATTCACCGTGGGAAGATAGCCCGCGTCGGCAGTGCCTTCTGCAAAATCCTGCCGGAGATACCAGCTGCGCGGCCCGTTGCTGGCGTTCATAGTGATCCACCCGGTCCAGCTCGCTCTGGGGCATATACCGACCAAGTCCAGCAGTTCCCGGATACGGGCCGCCGCCTGTTCCCAGGGGATGAGGGTGGCGCTGGAACGCTGGGCGCTTTCGCCCTGGGCAATGCGGATTCCTTCGGCGTTGTACCAGATGGCATACTGTCGGCCATCCAGATAAAAGCCAGCGCCGTTCTCTCCATAGTGCTCTGCCAGGAACCTGGCATTGTCCGGCTTATCCTTTTTGAAATAGGCGCAGATGATGAGGCGGCTGTTCTGGTCGTTAGCACCAATGCACAGCGCCTCGTCGATTACCTGCTGAGGCAGAGCATGGGTGAGGAAAATGGATGGTTGGGCCGTACCCTCGGCCTGGGCTGGCTGGCTGAAAACGCCGCAAAATCAAAAAGGGACATCTGCTGGCTCTCCTGGGTAGGGAGCTGCGGATGTCCGTCTGAATGAAATACTCTTTTTTGTCAATGAGCTGGGCAGTCCACTGGGCCACAATATCCCAGGAAAAAACGGATTCCTTTGGTGCGGGATGGGTAAGAGCCTTCCCACATGAGCAGGCCATTCTCCTGGGGCTTATATCCCAGGCGCTGCCCGTCAGCGATGATCTCAGTGTACCGGTCCTGATAAGCGGATTTCAGATATTCGGCCCGTTCCTGAACGTCGCTGGTGAACGGCGAAAAGAAAAGCTCGATCTGATTTTTCTTATATTTCAGGTCATCATCTTTGTTGGCGATGATGGCCATGATCTGCTTTTCATCCAAAAACGCGGGCAGCTTCTGTCCCACCTGCGCATTTAGGGTGCCGGTTGTTCCGGTTCGGAAATTAGTTGTAAATCAGCTCTTTCAGCATGTTTCCTCCGCTGCGTTCTGAAGGTTGTTCATCATCTGCACCCATTTCATCTGGTCGCTGGCCTTCAGTTCCTCCGTCACGCCCGTTCTTTGGCCATCTGCGCCACGATTTGCTCCATCCGGCGCTGGGCGGTCTGCTCGATCTCCGCCAGATGGCTGGAAAGCCTGCCCGCTGGTCAACAGGTTCGTGTACGTCATCCTGCGGTGTTCTTTTCAGGAACTTCTTCCGAAGCAATGCGTATTTCCCATGGGGAACCCTCCCTCCTGGGGCGGCAGAAGGTTCGGCAGATTGTAGTCGCCCTGCCTGGTGTATGTGATCCCGTTCATATTCAAAACTCCTTTCTGGCGGCTGTGTTTCTCTGTTCAGTTACAGCATACTGGTTTTCCGGCTGGGATTTTCAAATGTGCGATTTTCTTTTTTGGGGCTGTCTTTGCAGGGCAAGGACGGTGCGGGAAATGGCGGAAAGGCACATCTGGGAGATGTCCCCGGTGGCTACGCCCAAAGCGTTGAGGGTTCTGCGGGTGTTGAAATTCAGCACATCTCTGAAATCATCATCCTCAAAAGTAATCAGACAGGGATCGAGGCCGCAGCGCACCAGCAGCATATATCCAATGCTGTTTTGTACGCCCTGCGGTATTCCACTTCCAGGTTCAGCTCATCCAGTTCTTCCAAAAGCTGCCTTCCGTAAGGGTTTTCAGTTCGGAAAAATAGTCGGGCATATTGTCCTCCACGGCGTTCTTTGCCGCAGAGAGCAGGGCTTCACCCAAATCCTCCTTGCGCTCCAGCTCTCCAAAGCTGTTTTCCAGCGTTTCAATGATGTCCGGGCGTATTCCTCCCGCACCGTCAGAGGGGCGGGCCGGGGGAACCGGGCCTCATGGGTATCGGAAATGTCAAAGTAGTATTTCAGCCGGGGTTTGCCATTATGTTCCCCGTCAAAAACGGCAATGCCGTTTGCGCCCCGGTTTACCCAGCGCCCAAATTGCCGGTTCCATCGCTCGATCTCCAGGACGGCGGTGGCGTCTGGGCGCTGGGCAAAGACAAGCAGTTGTTCATCAAAAGAAAGCCGGTAATTGCGGCAGGCAGAAGCCAAAAACGCCTGCCACTGGTCGGGAGCTGTCACGCTGCGCTGCGTTTCATGGTACAGCTCCGTCAAGGCTTTTTATATCGTATCGCCATCGGTTGCCCCTCCCTTTTCTTATTCTTTTTTCGCAGCTTTCAGTTCTGCGCTGTAATCCTTATCCGCGTCATAATAATTGCACAGGGAGAGCAGCAACAGCCAGATGGTATTTCCGGCCTCCTTTGGGTACATCCGAAGCGCCACGCAGGGCGCATGGTCGCTGTCAACAAAGGGCCTCCCATAGCGCATAAACTGGTCGATCAGCTTTTGGGCCATCTCCCGGTATTCTTCATAGGGGTTCTGTTCCGCCTGCTGATGGAGAACCGTCATCAACAAGTTGAACCAATCCTCGTGCGTGTCCAGCATAACGGGCGGTAAAGACGCCATTTTCATCACCTCATCTTTCCATGGCTGCGGCCTGCCGCTGCCGGGGAATGGAAAACCCGTAGACTTTGGCAATCTCATCGCCCAGCCTGCGGGTCACTCTCGTAATATCGGCGCGGGTAGCAGTGCCGCGATATAGTTTTTCTTTCAGCAGTTCAATTTGGGAAGGGCTGGCGCTGTCTTGTAAACGCGGTAGAGATAGTGGTTTGTGCCATCGTGGTGGATGGCGTCGCACCGCAGGTCGCCCAGCCGGTCCACATACCAGGTGGAATAATCTGTGTCAGAATACAGGCAGTCCCGGATATTTCCGCTGGGGATTTCCTTATATCCCATACGCCGCCCATTCCACAGGCCCAGGTCGCCTACGACTAAAATCGGCTGGGAGAGCTGCATATTGAGGTTAGCGCGTTCATCATCCAGGTAATCCCCATTGATTTCATACATCAGGGAAATGCGCTCATTTTCGGATAAATCCGGTATTCTGCCTCCAGATCGTCCCGCCACTCCTCATAGTCCAGGCCATAATTGCTCCAGATAACGTGCCTTTCCTCCTTCAGGTCTTCACCTCGATTTCTTAAAGGGAATTTACCCAAACACACAGTTTTTCCCGGAGAGTTCTTCTGTATCTAAATCCACGTCCCCGCAGTCATAATGCGTTCCATAGGTTTTCGTTATACTTCTCCATAATAGAATCTGGAATATAGCTGTCACCATTAACCACGGCTCTGCACTCCGTGAAAATCCGGGAAAGACATTTTCGTTTGTCCAAGTCGTTTCCAGAAACAAGCAGCTCCATTTCATCCGGCGTAAGAAAATGTCATGCCTATCCGCGCCCAGATTTGATTATGCTATTCTTCATCGGGCTTCACCTCGATCTTTCTGCCTGGGCCTGATGGGCTGCCCCTGCTCGTCATAGTTTTTGGGGATCGGCGGCGGGGTCTGCCACCCAAACATGGAGCCGGCCAGCATAGCGGCCTCCTGCGCTTTGGTAACGCCGTTTTCCATTGCTGTCCTCTGCAAACTCTGGTTTTTTGAGCGTCCGGAGTTGAAAAATTCAGGACAGGGGCTGTATCCTTTTTCGCCCCTGGTCAGAAGAATCAGCTCCCGGATGAGGGCAGCGTACTAAAGCACTGTACAGGCAGAGAAGAACGCAGCGGATCACGCTCCCGTGAGTTTGCTCCAAACGCTCTGCAAATTCGCAGATATGATAAAGGGCGCTGGAATACCCGCCGCTGGTTTCAAAATGGGTTTCGTCGATAAACCGGCAGGTGCGGTCGCGGGTTTCTCCGCCGCCAGTGAAAATGCGGATGTGGTCGCCGTCGGGAATGCGGAACAGCTCCTTGTAGCCGGGCGTGATAAACCGGATACCCTGTTTGGCCTTTTTCCATGTGGTGTTCCAGGAATCGGGAAACGTAGGCGTAGAGGTAAAAGTTGTAGTCTCCATAATTGGGATTGCACCGGAGCATATAGGTGTGCTGTGGCGTCTGCACCTTAAAAACCGTACTCGGCGCAGTAGTTTCCCTCAAACTCAGCCTCCGGGCGCTGATAGCAAAAACTTGGTCATGCTGTCACGGGTGCAGAGCAGCCCGTCCTTCTCCCGCAGAGTGTTGACCACCTCATCCAAGCTCCGTCTTAAATTCATCTGTCTTGTATTCACTCCGGTGGTCGAACCAGGAAGTGTAAAACTCCTGGTTGCTGCCAAAATCTCCGCGCAGATGGCCGATACAGCCGGTTTGCCCTTCAAGCTGGCTGCTCTGGTTGTACGCATACAGGCGATCCGCCGGGGTCATGCTGGTAATTGTCAGCTCCATCATCGCTCACGTCCTTTCTTTTTTTCGCTTGTCGGTTTTTTCCGATATGGCCTTTTTCCCTTTGCCTGCCAATATTCGGGGTGAATTTGCACACTACTATTGATAACAGCCTCATACGCACCGGGGGCAAAGCGCTCGTTCACCGGGAGCCTGGATCATCTTTTTATCCATCAGCTCCCCCGGAGAGCCACCTGCACGTCGCAGTCCTCCTCAAAGCAGAGGTAGCCGCCCTCAACAAAGCCGCAGCCCATCGCTTCTTTTCGGAATATCTTTTCCGCCAGTTCCCGGCGCACCATAATTCCGCCATGCCCTGGGGTGGAAACGGAATAAACGCCGGGGCAGAGCGTTACATTCCTGGATATTGCCCCACGGGGAATAGAAAGGGTCTCCGGCACAATAGTGTTTTGCCGCTGATCCTCCAGGCACTGCACCTCCTCCTGCGTCCGCGCCACCAAATCCTTCTGCGCGGAAAACAGGTCGCTGAAATAGTGGCCCCAATCGTAGTCCGTCCGGTTACTGCATTTCCAGGTGACAAACTGCTGGGGCGCTGTCAAATGAACGCCCAACACAAATTCGCAGTCGCCCACATGACAGGAATCCTAATGATATATCCGGCGTTTTCTCTGTAATCCATCATCGTTCACGCTCCTTCGTCGTTTTCTTTTTTGCCTGTTCCTGCTGATCGCAGTAAGGCCATGCTTGGCCCAACCGGGAAGGTCCTCCGGCTGTATCGTTCCCAGCACGTCCATGCGCTCATAGCGGCTTTCTTTTCCGGTATAGAGGTCAACGCAGTAACAGGCGGACCCCCGGCTGTGGGGAAGCCCCAAAGCCGCCCAGACAGAGCTTGAGCTGGCGGGTAGCCCTGCGGTATTCCTGGCGCAGCACCTCCGGCTTTATCACCACGATTTTCCCGTGTAGATCATCCTCATGGGAAATGGGGATGCAACCCTCCGCCGTGATGGGGTAATCGTCTATGCCCCACATGCGGGGCTTGTTCAGCTCTATGTGGGTTTTCTGCGCTTGCTCGGCAATCCTCTGGCCGAACAGCTCCACAATCTCGGGAAATCATCACTGGCCATCACTTCGCTGTATTCTGCAAACAAAGCGTTCTGCCGGCAAAAGGCGCACATATACTTCATGCCGGTTTCATCCTGTGGATTTTCCCCAGGACAACCTCCTGGTCGCCAATCTGCACCGCCTGGATAATCTCATAATCACCGGCCATGCGTTTTCTGTGGAATCATCGTTCATCCCTCTGCCTCCATATCCTTTTGATAAATGCTTTGATTTCCCCTTTACACTGGCAAAATCCCGTTCATCCCCGGTAAGGTAACGCACCGCGTCCTGCCATTGATAGAGGGATGGGCGCTTTCCTCCATCCCGCACAAATCGGCCAGGGCTGCCCTGCGCAGGAAGGGGGTGAGGTTTAAGTCGGAGATGAAACATCCATGCCGAGCCGCCAGTATGTCCAGCAGGTGCAGTTCATTCATGGCAACACCTGCTTTCTTCAGCTTCTTTCAGCAGTTCCCCCATCAGCCTGCCGCTGCGGACTTTGTTGCGGTCCGCCAGCACCTTTGTTCTGGACGCACAGCACCGCCCGGATGTTGGGGACGGTAATGCCGGGAATCTCCACCATCTCCTCCGGGGTGATGGTGAGAAGCTGCACCGGGGAGTAACCAGTCTGGCCAAAGATGCGGAACAGCCGTTGTTCAAATCGTTCTCTCATCTGCAAAGCTCCTTTCTTTTTGGTATGTAAAACGGGGCGGCCCCTGCATGGCCGCCCCTGGCTGGTTACTTCTTCCGGCGGCTGATTTTCAGGAAAATCAAGCCGCCGATGATGAATACTACCAGCGCAATGGCAATGATCGTTTTCAGTTCCATGAAATCATTCCTCCTAACACAGAATCAAGCCGCAGTTATTTCACGGTGTTTTTGCCCTTCTTGCGCTTACCCACATAGGCCGCAACGCCCAGGGCGGCAGCGCCCATAGCGGATACGCCCATCAGGGCCGCCCACAGCCAGGGCTTGCTGTCATCGCCGGTTTTCGGGGTATCGCGCAGCTCATTGTGCATTTGCGCCACAGTGGTCTTATCCGCCAGAATCGTCACCTTTTTATCCGCAGGCAGCACATAGTTGGCGCTGGCCCCATCCGATACCTCGGACACGGTGTAATCGCCTACGCGCAGGCCCTCGATGAAGATTTCGCCGTTTTTATCCGTTTTGAAGGTCTGGTCGTAGCCGTTGGCCCCGGTCACGCGGAAGGAGAAGCCCTCCACCTTGCCGTCGCTGGACGTTTTTTCAATCCGCAGGGAGCCAGTCTGGGCCATGTTGGTGAAGCCAACCCCGGCCTCGTTCTCTACCTCGTAGATTTTGCCGTTCTCGGTGATCTCCACATAGTAGGCGTTTTCATCCAGCAGGAAGCCCTCCGGCGCTTTGGTTTTACGAACACGCCGCCGTAGAGGATGTGGGACACCCTCGTAAATGCCAGTGCTGGTTTCCTCCAGCTTGCCCAGCAACTCGTCACCCTCGTCCAGCTCTTTGTTGCCGTTGGTATCGCGGTACACTTCAAATTCAGCGCCCGTCAATTTGTTATCGGGATAATCCTTATCCACCTTCGTCAAACGCAGGTCGCCGTACACGCGCTCATTGGCAAGGAGATTTCACAACCTGCCCATCTTCCTCCACGGTAACGGGGATCACTTCATCGGAGAGGATAAAACCTTCCGGGCTTTCCAGCTCTTTCAGCACCCAATCACCGTAAGGCACATTGGTGAAAGAGAAGCTGCCATCCTCCGCTGAGGTGGCGGTGGCCAGGGCATTTTCGGCGGTAAACTCGGTTTCATCGGACTTAAACAGACCGATTACAGCCCCGCCCAGGCCCGTGCCGTTCTCATCGGTTTTGAGGCCCTTTGATTTCGCCGCGGATCAGCTCGTTTGTGACAGCCTCGCCATCATTAGCGGAAATCTCTACCACGGCAACAGAAGGCCCGCCGTACTCAAAGGTGAACGGGGAAGGTTTCGCCATTCAGCAGGTAATGGCTGTCAGTGGACAGCTCCTTCAGGTAGAAGCTGCCGAAAGGCAGGTCGGTGCTGCAAATGGCCTGGCCATTCTCATTTACAGAAACGATTTCCAGAAGCCCGTCTGCCGGAATCACGGAACCATCCGCTGCGGTGATGTCCTCCTGGGCATAGAGGCCAAGGTCACGGCGGAAATTTCGCCATTCATGCCAATGCCAAAGGTTTCATCCTGCTCCAGCACCTTGTTAAGCGTCACGAGGGCTTTCTGGCGCTGGTTGTAGAAGCTGGTAAAGGTTTCGGTGACTTCCACCTCCTGGCCTGCGTACACCAGCTCCACATTGGTGACGTTCTCGCCGGTATCCACCATGCCGTGAGGGAACTGGATTTCCTTCACCTGGAACTTGCCCAGGTAGAGGGGGCTGGCTCTGAGCAGTTCCGTCCTCGCCGGTGGTGATGGTGTCCACCACCTCGCCCGCAGAATAGCGCAGGGTGCCGTCCAGGGTGTAGACATCCTCCAGGGCGGTGATTTCAAACACCGCGCCGGGCAGGCCCTGCACCTCATATACCGGCTGGTAAATGCCCTCGCTTTCTGCCACAGAGGAGAACACCTCGCCGGTTTTGCTGACTTTGATGATTCCTTTCTGGGCCATGTTGGGCTTAGTGACTTCGATCACCGTCACGCCGCCTTCCTCGCTGGAATTGTCCTCAGTCACATCAAAGTAAACCGGGGTGCTGTCCAGTACATAGCCGTAGGGGGCCTGGACTTCAACGAGGGAATATCCCGTGCCGTATTCCAGCTTTTCAGGCGTTACCAGATAGCCCTCGGAATTGGTGTAGAACGTATCAATCGTGGTGGGCGTCGGATAGGTGAAGGTCATTTCCACCTTGCTGCCATCCGGGCGGTAAATCTGGAACCCGGCCCCCGCATAGGGAATGGTGACGCCGGTTTCCGCGTCCACCTTGACCACCTTTGATGAAGCTCTCAAAATTAGCGTTGTTGATAAGGTAGCGGTAGGTCTGGCTGTCCTGGGCGATATACACTTCAAAGTCGTCCATCAGCTCGCGGCCTTCCCAGCCCTTGGTCTGGCGGACGATATAGGTGCCGTAGGGCAGCTTCTTCGACTGTGCAAAGCCATTCTCATCGCAGACGAGAACATCGCGCTCGGATTCCTCGGCGTTTTCATAGCTGCCCGGCAGCTTTCAAAACACCTGGAACTCCGCGCCGGATTCAGGGGTTTCGATCTGGGTTTCCCCGTAGGGTAGGAACCGGACGCCTTATCATATTTCTATGACAGGATTTCCGAGAACCTCCTCAGAACCGTACGTACACCTTTCGATGTATACGGCTCCCCAGCCATTCCTAAAGCATTTTTACAAAGTTCCATTATGAAGATTGACGTGGCAGTCATGGCATAAGACGAGCGTTTTGCGCTTCATATAGCTCATCAGCCATACCCAGTTAGGCATAGGCGTTCCACGTTTTCGGTATTTCTTCACAATGTCCTTAAGCTTCCTTACATGATGAATCTCCAAGGCACAATGTTCTGCTCCACATAATTCACATACATCACTGTTGAGCCTTTTCATTAACTGACCACCCTTTAATACCTGTCCGAATTGGTCGGAGATTTCTCCGGCAGGTCGGCTAACCTTTTTTAGACTGTCATTGAAGTAGGTCATCGTTTTAGGGCCTTCTTTCGTATTGTATCTGATACCAACAATACGCATGGTGCCAGTTCCATTTTTTCTGGGAACATCAATTCCATATTTCCTGAATAACCTTTTGACCGATGATTTTTCCTTTCGGGCGATTGTCTTAATCATGCTGAAATAGTGATAATACTGAAATGTGGATATTTTCGTGCTGACATCCGTTGCTAAGCAATAGTAATTGTAAAGCCCTCTGATTTCTGCGTTGTACTGACTGATAATTTCAATCACGGGCAGATTAACTCGTGCCCCCACCTGATAGGGTTTTCCCTTTTTAATGAACGGCTTGAGCTTTTTCCCGAATAACATCTCCCGGCACAACTAACTGAATTGTACCGTTTACAGAGCGTTTCTTTCGACCGATTGAATCAACCACTTGCTTTGTGTTCTCTTGAGATTTTGTAATTTCGTATCCCAGAAAACGCACTCGTTTATCCGACAGATTGGTGATTTTCGTTTTTCCCGGCTCAATTCAAGATGAAGTTCCTTTTGCATGAAACCTGCAATTCTTTCCTTGATTTCATTCGCTGTTGCCTTTGCTGCCGATGATACAGACCACAAAAATCGTCCGCATAGCGCACATATTTTACACGCTGATAGTTTTTATCCATAGGGTCTAAGGCAGGGATATTCTGCATTTGCCGCAGGTACTCATCCGCTTGTTCCTGATTGCCTTTCTTTTTGCACGGTTTCGTTTGTATTGGAGAATCTGATATTCACGATATGGTCTCCGCTGTTTCCCTTTGGTGTATTCAGCAGATATTCCTTCCATGAACTTATCAAACTCGTGCAGATAAATGTTGGCCAAAATGGGCTGATGATGCCGCCCTGCGGTGTTCCCGACAGCGAATTGTACTTCTGGTTGAATTCCAAATATCCGGCTTTCAGGAATTTCCGAATAAGCTCAAGAAATCTACCGTCATCAATCTTCTTCGAGAGTATCTTTAACAATATTTCATGGTCGATATGGTCGAAGCACCCGGTGATATCGCCTTCAATTACCCAGTTGGTTCCCCTACAGGTGCTTTTAATTTGATACAGTGCGGTGTGACAGCTTCTATTAGGCCGAAAACCGTGCGAATTATCGCTGAAAATTGGCTCGTAGATTGCCTCTAAAATCTGCCGTACTACTTCCTGTACCAGCTTGTCAGCAAAGGCAGGGATACCCAAAGGTCGCATTTACCGTTCTTCTTGGGGATATATGTCCTTCGGACAGGTTTTGGTTGATAGCGTTCCCATTTGAGCAGTTCTATCAGTTGAGAAATTTGCTTCCTGCTAAAACCGTCAATGGTTGTCCCGTCTGTTCCGGGCGTCATATTGCCTTGCTTAGCATGGATTTTTTGATATGCCCGCAAAAGAAGTCCTCATTGAAAAGATTTCTGTAGATACGGTCATACCGGTGTGATTCATCTTGTTTGGATTTTTGCTTTAGTATTGATAATACCGTTTCAGCTTTTTGCATTTCGCATACCTCCATTCGATTATCAATAGAATGACCTGCCGCCCTTCGCCATGTATGCGGCTTTCCCGCACTCGGACTACTATGGCGGCTCCGTTGCCATGCCGGATATTCAGTGTCATCTCCCTCGCTTTTCACACTTGGGATTTATCGCCATAGGGCATTACACATAGCATTTCTGCGTTCTGGTTTAGGCAATCTCCGTTTAGTCGTATTGATACATTGGGTGTGGTTTAGGTTTCCGTTCATTCCTTTTACATACTTCCTGTATGCCGGGACATTTTCAGAGAGTATCAGTGACGACAACGGTTTCACTGATAGAAATTGTCCATGTGCGCAATCAGTCTTCGCACATCTCCACACTTAGAGCAAAGAAACTGGATTTAAAGCAGTTTAGCCTTAACCATGCCACGCCTTTTTGGTCTCGCATATCCCGCTTATACACTGATTTCAAACGTATATGCTTCCGCCATGCTCTGTCCTCTTTATCTTTCGATTCCGGGTTAGGCGGCTAACCAACTGGATTTCTCCAAGCCAGTACCTCTTTAGGCATTATCAATACGTTGGCGCACGTCGTCGTTCATGGCTCTTGATGATGGTATAAAAGCTCCGGTTCCGCGCCCACCTTGTGGATGGTGGAATCCAGCAGGTAGCCCTCGCTGGGGCTGATTTCACGGATTGTCCAGTCCGAATCGCAGACGTATCCGGTGGTGAACTGGCCGTTTTCGTCCGTGGTGAAGCTGTCGATGCTCTTTTGGGTGATCTCATTCCACTCGATGGTGGCTGTCTGGGAATCCGGCACCACATAACGGATGGGGTATCCACCTCCTTCCAGTACATAGTGCCGATGAGCACGTTTTCAAAGCGCGCCACGCCTGTTTCCATCTGTCACCGCATAATTATCCACCGGCCCGGAGAGGGGATGTGCCGTACAGATGGAAGGTCATGCCTCCACCAGTCGTCCTCGCTGGTTTTCGTCACTTCGAGCTGCCGCGCTTCAGCTTGTTGTTGAAATTCACGGTAGAGGTCTGGCCATGACGATGGTCACGCGCTGGGTTTCCCTGGGGTTCATATTTGTCAATGGACTGCTCGGTTATGGTATAAACACCGGGGTTGAGGTCGGTGATGTCGATCTCGCCCGCCTCATTGGTGGTCTTGGTAGCATGTATCCCTCGCCGGTAATGGTGAAACTGATCCCGGCCTGTCCATCCTCGGAAGTCTTAATCAGCTTCATATTGCCGGTTTTCACTTCCAG
>VOFG01001083.1_pt1 | contig 50001 bp, 82 predicted proteins | sample 5384171 | NCBI WGS metagenome assembly VOFG01 (sample SAMN12384726, study PRJNA508395) | human gut metagenome | isolation source: healthy gut F | host: Homo sapiens
GGGCTGCATCGAGAGTAGCCAGTTTCTGTTCTTGCGTATGTGTAGTGCAGAGTTTGGAAAAATAAGACGGGGCAGTTTCAGATTACAGTGATAACGGATGATTCCTGCTTCATGCAGGGAACGCAACTCTCTTCATTGAGCAGTCCCAGAGAAGCACAGAAGTTGAATCGACGAATGTCGACGCATTTAACGGACTGTATCGCAAAGTTGGGTAATTTGTTTGGGAGATGGTTTTCGTCCGCTGGTAACGAGGGAGAATCGGTTGACGTCCTGGGCTTCGTTGTATTGGGCCTGTCGAAGACATTCTTCAGCGGGAAGGAGATCGTAAATCTCGGCTTTAGTCCGGTAGTGGGAGGATTGTGCACACCATTTGCAGTTTTCCGGACATCGGCCGGACTTGGCGTTGATGATGGAACACATGTCGAACTCGTGCGAAGCACGCGCGACGGTAATCTCATGTGCGGCGGCATAAAGCGCCTCGCTGTCAGCCATGTTGGCTAGCCAAGCGGCTTGGTCGGGTGATATGTCGATACCTGCCAACACTTGGTCTTTGATTTCCTGAAGTGTCATAAATGTATGATAAGGGATAGTTTGTGCAGCATTCTGCTTACGAAGGTTGGAATTCACGTCCCATACTTGCAAAGGCAGCATAGTTCTTTCTTCCCCAGTAGCGAAAGCGGGAAAGAAGAGTGCGTGTGGTCTGTATGTGGCGTTGTTGCTTCATTGATTTTTTTATTTTTGTTCGTTAGAACGTGGCAAATGTACAAAGATTCTTTGGATAAGCAAGCAAGTTGATGATTTCTAGTTTCTGTGGAATTATTTCTTTTTCCTGTATTCTTTGCGGGTGTTGAAGTTGAATCCGGCATATATTTGGAGAGTACCGAATCCATTGTCCAAGGAGAAATTGTTGCGATGATAATTGTAGTTTTTTCCAACAAAAGAAGTACCTACGTAATACTTGCCTGTGTTGTAGACAATCCCTGCCCGAACCAGAAAAATCCAGATTGAATTTACCGTACCATGCTTTTGCTTCATTTGTTTCTGCGTCCACATCGGAAGCTTTGTAGGCAATGGCAGGGGTGAGACAGGCAGGCGAGGCAGTTGCGGGCAAACACCCAATTGTAGGCATAGCCGGCGTTGATATTGGCATTGGTGTATTTGATATTCTTGACTTTCATACCCGGGATTCATGGTTCCTGGATAATTCCCGGAAGTGCTGTATAGTCGAAGTCGAGATGATGCTTTGAAATGGAAAAACCGGCAATAAATGTACCTGCATTGCAGCGCTGGTTGGTGGACTGGACTGAAGGCGGCCGGATAAGAAAACTTCCGGTTGTTGAATATATAGTATAAGTTCAGTCCTTTGATATCTACCTTTATTCCGCTGAAATTTTCGGAATAGTTGAGGGGATATCGTCTGAAAATCCTCTGATTTTATGTATTTTGTAATCATTACCAGTGCGGCGATAGAAGATATCCACACCCAGTTTGGAACTGTATAGGCTAAGATCGAATTCTGTTCCTCTGTTCTTTCGGGTACCTTTTTTTGAAAATATCGTTCACATCTACAGACCATCCCAGGAAAATCCATCGCCAGCCGAAATACAATCCTATCTTGTTGTGCGGGTTGGGAGAAAAAAACTAAGTTTCTGTGGCTGCGGCAATTCACTGGTGATAGAATAATACTCAAAGTTGCTGAAATGAGTAACCATCAGCGCATAATTATAACGGTTGGGACTGATATAGAGCGTGTCGAAATCACTGAAGTTCATAAACTTCTTAATCGCTCTTTTAAAAGCACTTGGCTTGGCGGTTGCTGTGGAATCTACTTCTGTACTATCGTTGCCTAAAGAGACTTTCTCTTCAGTCTGTGCCTGTAAGGACAGTGAAAATAACAGAAAAAGATATAGAATAACCCGTTTCCCCATGTGGTTCTTTGTTGGTATAGATATTTTTTGTTTCACGAATGTACTACCTTTCGTTGATTTATACTAGCAATCTTCTAAAAAATGTTTCGTTTCCTAAACAAAAAGTTCAATGTACTGTTAGTTACAACAAGCAAATAAATCTTAAGCCACAAAATTATGAGAATCTATTTACGTTTATTAGCAGTGTTTCTTTTGCTTTTTGCAGGAAACATATTGTATGCGGAAGCGCAACAGGAAAAACGCGTGACAGGCACGGTGACTTCTGAAGGAGAACCTTTGCCTGGTGTCTCCGTACAATTGAAAGGAGCATCTTCCGGCACCATTACCGATATTGATGGAAAGTATTCGATTGAGATTCCTGCGACCGGCACTTTAGTGTTCCGTTTTGTAGGAATGAGCACGGTGGAACAACCGGTCAACAACCGGAGTGTGATTAATATTACGCTGGAAGCGGAAAGTAAGGAACTGGAAGAAGTAATGGTAGTAGCTTATGCTACCGCTAAAAGTATAGTTTTACCGGAGCAGCTTCGACGATGAAAGCAGGTGAGATTGAAAAGTTACAGACTTCCAGCATATCACGTGTATTAGAGGGTACGGTATCCGGAGTACAGGCAAGTGCGGCAAGTGGGCAGCCAGGTACGGATGCGGAAATCCGTATTCGCGGTATCGGATCTATCAACGCTTCCAGCGCTCCGCTTTATGTAGTGGACGGTGTACCGTTTGATGGTAGTGTGAACTCTATCAATCCGGATGACATATCTTCGATGACAGTATTGAAAGATGCGGCCTCTGCTGCTTTGTACGGTTCCCGTGGTGCGAATGGGTGATTATTATCACCACCAAGCAGGGGAGATCAAAATACCAAAGCAACGGTGAAAGTGAAGGCTTCGTTAGGAGGTTCCAATCGTGCCGTGCGTGATTATGATCGTGTCAGTACCGATCAATACTTTGAATTGTATTGGGAAGCACTTCGCAATCAGTACGCCAAGAGCGCGGATTATACTCCGGCAACTGCTGCGACGCAAGCATCCAAAGACTTGGTAACGAAATTAATGGGAGGTGGCCCGAATCCATACGGTCCCCAATATGCGCAACCGGTCGGTACAGATGGAAAATTGGTGGCAGGTGCCCATCCATTATGGAATTCAGACTGGAGTGACGCCATGGAACAACAGGCACTTCGCACAGAGTTGAATCTAAGTGTTTCCGGAGGCGGAAAAGCAAATCAGTATTTCTTTTCAGCCGGCTACCTGAATGATAAAGGTATTGCGCTTGAATCCGGTTATCAGCGTTTCAATCTTCGTTCCAATATCACCAGCGAAATGACCTCCTGGTTGAAGCGAGGAGTCAATTTGAGTTTTGCACATTCTATGCAGAACTATCCGGTTTCTTCTGACTCCAAAACCAGTAATGTGATTACTGCAGGACGTACCATGCCGGGATTTTATCCGATTTATGAAATGAATACCGACGGTAGCTACAAATTGGATGAGAATGGAGACCGCATTTATGACTTCGGCTCTTATCGTCCTTCCGGTTCGATGGCAAACTGGAATCTGCCGGCTACTTTGCCTTTAGACAAATCAGAACGAATGAAAGATGAAGTTTCCGGTCGTACTTTCCTGGAAGCTACGATTATTGAGGGATTGAAATTCAAGACTAGTTTTAACTTTGACTTGATTAATTATAATACGTTGGATTATACGAACCCCCAATTGGGTCCGGCTAAAGAAAACGGCGGCGGCGTCAGCCGAATGAATACCCGTACTTTCTCCTGGACATGGAATAATATTGCTACGTATGACAAGACAATTGGTGAACATCATTTTAATGTTCTTGCCGGTGTGGAGGCCTATTCTTACCGCTACGATGAACTGACGGCATCACGTTCCAAAATGGCGCAGCCTGATATGCCGGAGCTGGTAGTCGGTTCACAGTTGACCGGAGGTTCGGGGTATCGCATCGACTATGCGTTGGTGGGTTATCTGACTCAAGCATTATACGACTATCAAAATAAATATTTCTTCTCGGCATCCTATCGTCGCGACGGTTCTTCACGTTTTGCGCCGGAGACCCGCTGGGGAAATTTCTGGTCGTTGGGTACTTCCTGGCGTATCGACCGGGAAGAGTTTATGGCAAGTACTTCCGACTGGTTGTCTGCCTTGACTCTGAAAATGAGCTATGATGCGCAGGGAAATGATAACCTGGGTACTTATTATGCGAGTAAAGGACTTTATACCATTGTTTCCAATTTGGGAGAAAATGCGTTAGTGTCCGACCGTATGGCGACTCCGAATCTGAAATGGGAAACAAACCTCAACTTTAATGTAGGTATCGACTTCTCCCTGTTCAATAACCGTTTTTCCGGTTCATTTGATTTCTTTACACGTCGTTCGAAAGACCTGCTTTATTCACGTCCGCTAGCTCCTTCCCTGGGATACGGTTCTATTGACGAAAATGTAGGAGCCTTGAAGAATACAGGTATAGAAATGGTGCTTAACGGAACGATTATCAATCAGAATGGTTGGGTATGGAAACTGGGTATGAACTTGACGCATTATAAGAATAAGGTGACGGATCTCCCATTGAAAGATATGCCGCGAAGTGGTGTGAACAAGTTGCAGGTAGGTCGTTCGGTGTATGATTTCTATATGATAGAGTGGGCGGGAGTAGATCCGGAAAATGGAGATCCGCTGTGGTATAAGGATGAGGTGGATGCAAATAAGAATCCGACCGGAAAACGTGTGACAACAAACGATTACGATTCGGCTGACTATTATTATGTCAACAAATCGTCTCCCGAAAGTATATGGCGGATTCAATACGTCTCTTTCCTGGAAAGGATTTGATCTTTCTGCCATCTTTGCTTACAGTATCGGTGGATATATCTACAATCGTGATATAACAATGATTCTGCACAACGGAAGTCTGGAAGGACGTGACTGGTCGACAGAGATTCTAAAAAGATGGACTCCCGACAATCGCTATACAGATGTCCCGGCCTTGAGTACTACCTCTAATGACTGGAATTCGGCTTCTACCCGTTTCTTGCAGAATAACTCGTATATGCGATTGAAAAATCTGACTCTTTCCTATAACTTACCCAAACAATGGATTAGTAAGTTATCATTGAGCAGTGTGCAGGTATATGTACAAGGAGATAATCTGTTTACCATTCACCGGAATCAGGGACTAGACCCAGAACAGGGAATTACCGGTATTACTTATTATCGTTATCCGGCTATGCGAACGATCTCCGGAGGTATTAACGTTTCTTTCTAAATTCAGACTAAATTATGAGAAAAAAAAAATTCAATCCATTCTTGCGGCAGTTGCCGGACTTTTCCTGGCAACGAGTTGTAGCAGCAGTTTTCTGGATACGGACCCAACGGATGCGGTAAGTTCAGAAAAAGTACCTGTACCCGAAAAATGCGGAGGCACTTGTGAATGGTGCCTGGTATAATCTGTTTGATTATTCAAGTACCTATGCCAATATCGGTTATCGGGCGCTTCAGTGTCTGGACGACATGATGGCAAGTGATGTTGTTTCCCGTCCGAAATACGGTTTCAATTCTTCGTATCAGTTTAATGATATAGCGCAATCCTCAAATGGTAGAACAGAGTTTGCCTGGTATCTGATATATAAAACGATAGATAATTGTAACACTGCCATTTCTATCAAGGGGATTCGGAAGAACTCCGTCAGGCACAGGGACAAGCATTGGCATTACGCGCCTTTTGTTATTTGCACTTGGTACAGCATTATCAATTCACCTACTTGAAAGATAAAGATGCTCCGTGTGTTCCTATATATACCGAACCTAGCAATAGCTCCACTGTACCGAAAGGAAAATCAACAGTGGCACAGGTTTATCAGCTTATTTTCGACGACCTCACTTTGGCGAAGGACTATTTGAAAAACTATGTCCGCAGCGGTGATAATCAAAAGTTCAAACCAAATGTTGCAGTGGTTGACGGTCTTTTTTTGGCTCGCGCTTACTTGCTGACCGGACAATGGGAAGAAGCCGCAAAAGCTGCCGAAGCAGCACGTGCAGGATATACGTTGATGACAACTACAGCCGAGTACGAAGGTTTTAATAACATTTCCAATAAAGAGTGGATATGGGGATTTCCTCAAATTCCTTCTCAATCGGATGCCAGCTATAATTTCTATTATTTGGATGCAACATACGTAGGAGCATATAGCAGCTTTATGGCTGATCCCCATCTGAAAGATACATTTACCGAAGGTGATATTCGTTTACCTTTGTTTCAGTGGATGCGTGAAGGATATTTGGGATATAAGAAATTTCACATGCGTGCAGATGATACGGCTGATCTGGTCTTGATGCGTGCTGCTGAAATGTATTTGATAGAAGCGGAGGCGAAAGTTCGTGATGGCGTAGCGTTGGCACAGGCTGTAGCTCCATTGAATACATTGCGTAATGCCCGTGGAGTAGGGGATTATGAGGTGACAGGAAAATCACAGGAAGATGTAATCAATGAGATTCTGATGGAACGTCGCCGTGAACTTTGGGGGGAAGGATTTGGTATTACCGATATACTTCGTACACAAAAGGCAGTAGAACGTGCTGCTTTATCGGATGAAATGCAGAAGACAGAAGTCGATTGCTGGCAGGAGGGTGGTAGCTTTGAAAAACGAAATCCTCTGGGACATTGGTTCCTCAACTTCCCGAACGGTAAACCGTTTACAGTAAATAGCACCTATTATTTGTATGCTATTCCACAGAAAGAAATTAACGCTAACCCTAACATATAAATAGCTCTCTTAATTTTTTGACTTTGACCTTAACTTGTAGACCGGTATACGTCGTGACGATGCATACCGGTCGTTTTTTTGGAAAAGAGGGAGCGCAAAATGTGACACACCCTATTTTATTTAATCTAATCTTATTCTATTTTTTTCTTCTTCAAATTCGGTAAAAAAGAATGTGACCAATCCTAGTAGCGGCATATAAGCACAGATATTATATACATATTCAATACTCGTTTTATCCGCTAAATTACCGAGTACGGCAGATGCTACACCGGCCACTCCGAAAGCAAATCCAAAGAACAAGCCGGATATCAATCCAAGTTTGGTAGGAAGCAACTCTTGGGCATAAAGCAATATGGCAGGAAAAGCGGAAGAAAGCATCAATCCCACACAGAAGCTAAGGATAATAGTCCACAGCAGATTGGCATGGGGCATTAGTAAGCTAAATGGGGCAGCTCCTAAAATAGAAGCCCAAATCACATACTTCCGACCAATTCGGTCACCGACAGGTCCACCAATTAATGTTCCGATAGCAGTAGCTACCAGAAAGATAAATAAATATAGTTGCGAATCTTGTACGCTTACATTAAATTTATGAATCAAGTAGAAAGTATAATAACTTGTGAGACTTGCCATATAGATATATTTGGAGAAAATCAGAATCAGCAATATCGCGATTGAAAGGGCTGTCTTATCCATAGGCAAAGGAAGAAGAACAGGTTTTCTGACACTGACGGTTTGTGCCTTCATCCGGTTCAGATATGATTTATACCATTTGCAAATTGGGTACATCACTCCGATAGCAGCTAAAGCCACAAATGCAAATACGATGAGATGTTGTCTGCCATAAGGAGCCACCAACAGAGCAACCAGTAAAGGGACCTAATGAACCTCCGAAGTTACCACCTACCTGAAAGAGTGATTGTGCTAGTCCACGTTTCCCGCCAGAGGCAAGGAATGTGATACGGGAGGCTTCCGGATGCAGTACGGAAGAGCCAATTCCGATTAAGAATACGGAGGCTAATATCCAGTATAGATTATCAGAGAATGCTAAGTTTATCAAACCAATCAGTGTAAAGCTCATTCCGATAGGCAACGACCATGCAACGGGATATTTATCAAAAAATGATTCCGGTAATCGGTTGAAAGACCGAAGCCGAAAGCTGATAAACCAGTGTGATAAAACCGATTTGTGCAAAACTCAGTCCTAAATCATCTTTAAATAGCGGATAAGCTGCTGAAACAACAGATTGTAAAAGGTCATTGAGACAATGTGAGAGGCTTAATGCTATTAAGATGGAAAATGTAATTTTTCCTACGGGTTGTTCTGATTTTGTACCATGATACCTATTGCTTTAGAAGTGTTCCTGAAAAATTGGCTGCAAAGGTACGCAAACTTTCCCGTTTCTCTAAGACTAAGGATTCTAAATTGTCGTTAATTCAATTTTGACTAACTGAACTATTCTCCGTACCTGCTGTTGTTAAATAAAAAAGGAGGATTATATGGGCTTTATTTGGTATATCATTATTGGTATTGTGGCTGGATTCCTCGCAGGTAAAGTAATGCGCGGCGGAGGTTTTGGTCTTATTATAAATTTATTACTTGGTATTCTTGGAGGTGTACTGGGCGGTTGGGTATTTGCCCTTTTCGGACTGTCAGCTTCAGGATTGATCGGAAGTTTGATAACTTCCACTGTAGGGCTATCCTTGTATTATGGATTGCTTCCTTATTCTCGAAATCTAAATAGATATTTATATAATTTATTTTTAATCCTAAAAACAGAACTTAATTATGGAATGTAGACATGGAAATTTCTGGATTGGACTCGGAATTGGGTCAATCCTCGGCGCAGTAGCTTATCGTCTTTCACGTACAGCAAAAAGCAAAACAGTTGGAAAGCGAAATTTATAATGCTATCCATCGCATAGGTCGCGATGCTGAAATAGCAGCTGCTCATGCTGAAAGAAAAGCAATGGATCTTGGACTTAAAGCAGTAGAAACCGGTGCGGAAATTGCTGATAAAGTAGCGGCAGAAGCCGACAAAGTGGCCGGAAAAGCAAAAGATAAGTGGGAAAAGTAAGAATCCCAAAACGGGTAATCGATTTAAATATAATTGGTTACCTGTTTTATTTTAATATATTTAATCTTTTATCCCTAGCTTTATTTAGTCATCGTATCAATGTGTGCCCGAACACATTTAGGCTAATCTTCTTTATTATTCTCGTTTCCTTCAAGAATTGGGAGTTACTTTTTTCTCTAACTTTTCATTTTGAAAAGAGTCTTTTTCTCTATACTATCTTTACTTTTTCTTATGTTTAACAACATGTATGTTTACTGTTTATTGGAGTTAATTATTTGATTATTAATTGTATATGTTTTTTTTGATATAATGTGTGTGCGCACACACTTTGCTTAATTCAATAATTCATTTTACTTTTGCCGATGAAAAACAAGATGCTTATCAATATATGGATAAAGAGTTTTCAAATATTCGGATTGTAGACATTGCTAAGATGGCAGGTGTCTCTGTTGGCACGGTAGACCGTGTAATCCATAATCGTGGAAGAGTATCTGAAGAAAACAGGAAAAAAGTACAGGCTATCCTGGAAATGGTACATTACCAACCAAATCTGATGGCACGTTCATTAGCAGCCTCAAAAAACAATATCATATCCTTGCAATAACTCCTTCTTTTGTGCAGGGGAGTATTGGGAAGCTATTTCGGAAGGTATAGATAAAGCTGCGGCGGAAATGGAATCATATAATATCACCATTACCAAACTCTTTTTCGATCAATATAATAACAAGACTTTTGATGATATCATCCGAAATCTGCTGAATGAGAAAGTGGATGGGGTATTGATTGCGACTTTGTTTACAGATTCTGTTATCCGGCTTTCGCAGGAGCTTGACAGGAATGAAATACCATACGTGTATGTTGACTCCAACATTGGAGGGCAACATCAACTGGCTTATTTTGGAACGGAATCTTATGATGCCGGAGTGATTGCTGCCAGATTATTGATGGACAGGCTTCCTTCTTCTTCCGATATATTAATGGCACGGATTATTCATAGTGGGAAGAATGATTCTAACCAGGGAAAGAACAGGCGCGAAGGTTTCTGTCATTATCTCACTGAAACAGCGTTTAACGGAAATCTGCATGAAGTAGAACTGAAAATAAATGATTCAGTGTATAACTTCATGAAACTGGATGAAATCTTTGAAGCTAATCCGAATATTAAAGGCGCTATTATCTTTAATTCAACTTGCTATATTTTAGGAAATTACCTGAAAGCAAGAGGAATGCAGGCTGTCAAACTGGTTGGTTATGATCTTATCGGCAGAAATACGCAACTACTCTCCGAAGGTGTTATCACTGCATTAGTTGCACAGCGCCCCGAACGACAGGGGTACGATGGCATTAAGTCATTGTGCAATCATTTGCTGTTCAAGCAGAATAGTGAGAAAAGGTGAACCTGATGCCGATTGATATTCTTCTTGAAAAAGAAAATCTGAAATATTATCTGAACAATAAGTTATAAACATATAAATTTAAAAGAACCATGAACGAATTATTTAACGTAAAGGACAAAGTTGTTGTTATCACCGGTGGAGCCGGAATCTTAGGTAAGGGTATCGCTGCGTATCTCGCAAAGGAAGGTGCAAAAGTGGTTGTACTCGACAGAAGTGAAGAAGCTGGAAAAGCATTGGTAGAAAGTATCAAAGCTGAAGGAAATGAAGCTATGTTCCTGTATACGGACGTAATGGACAAAGAAGTGCTGGAAGGTAACAAAGTGGAGAGCATGAAAGCCTATGGACGTATTGACGTATTGCTGAACGCTGCCGGAGGTAATATGGCAGGCGCAACAATTGCTCCGGACAAAACTTTCTTTGACTTGCAGATTGATGCCTTTAAGAAAGTGGTGGATCTGAATCTGTTTGGTACGGTATTGCCTACAATGGTATTTGCTGAAATCATGGTAGAACAGAAGAAAGGTTCTATCGTAAACTTCTGTTCCGAATCAGCTCTTCGTCCGTTGACACGTGTGGTTGGTTACGGAGCTGCAAAAGCAGCTATTGCTAACTTTACTAAATACATGGCTGGCGAACTGGCATTGAAATTCGGTAATGGCTTGCGCGTAAATGCAATTGCTCCAGGCTTCTTCCTGACTGAACAAAACCGTACATTATTGACTAATCCGGATGGCTCTCTGACTGATCGTTCAAAAACAATTCTCGCTCATACTCCATTCAACCGTTTCGGCGAGCCGGAAGATCTTTATGGAACCATCCATTATTTGATTAGCGATGCTTCCAACTTCGTAACAGGTACAGTAGCTGTAATCGATGGTGGATTTGATGCATTCTCAATTTAATAAATGGGGAATTGAGAATTAAAAATTGAGAATTGGCTGCGTAGCATCCGTATGCTGACTCTCAACTTTTAATTTTCAACTTTGATTTCTTAATTTTCAATTTTCAATTCTTAATTTAATAACAATATGTATTTATGTGAACAAACTTGGCGCTGGTATGGTCCTAACGACCCCGTTAGCTTGTGGGATATCAAACAGGCAGGCGCTACCGGTATAGTAAACGCACTTCATCACATTCCGAATGGTGAAGTGTGGACAGTAGAAGAAAGCATGAAGCGTAAGCAAATGATTGAAGAAGTAGGTCTGACCTGGTCCGTTGTAGAAAGTGTACCTGTGCACGAACATATCAAGACACAGACTGGTGACTTCATGAAATACATTGAAAACTATAAGGAAAGTATCCGTAATCTGGCGAAGTGTGGCGTAATGGTAGTTACTTATAACTTTATGCCCGTATTAGACTGGACACGTACGGACCTTGCCTATACAATGCCTGACGGTTCTAAAGCTCTTCGTTTCGAAAAGGCGGCTTTTGTAGCCTTTTGACCTTTTCATCCTGAAACGTCCGAACGCAGAAAAAGATTACACTCCTGAAGAAATAGCTAAAAGCAAAAGCTCGTTTCGAACAAATGAGCGAAGATGATAAGAAACTGTTGGTTCGCAATATGATTGCCGGACTTCCAGGCTCGGAAGAAAGTTTCACTGTAGAACAATTCCAGCAGGCATTAGACCGTTATAATGATATTGACGCTGAAAAGCTCCGTTCCAACTTGATTTTCTTCTTAAAAGAAATTGCGCCTGTTGCCGATGAAGTAGGCGTGAAGCTGGTGATTCACCGGATGATCCTCCTTACACTATTTTAGGTTTGCCACGTATTTTGAGTACGGAAGAAGATTTCAAAAACTGATTGAAGCCGTGCCTAACGAATCCAATGGCCTTTGCTTATGTACAGGTTCTTTCGGAGTGCGTGCCGACAATGACCTTGCAGGCATGATGGAACGTTTCGGTGATCGTGTAAACTTTGTTCACCTGCGCAGCACACAACGTGACGAAGAAGGAAACTTCTATGAAGCGAATCATCTGGAAGGGAATGTAGATATGTACGGCGTAATGAAAGCTCTTATTCTTTTGCAACAACGTCGTAAATGCTCTATCGCTATGCGTCCCGACCATGGTCATCAGATGATTGATGATTTGAAGAAAAAGACAAATCCGGGATATTCTTGTCTGGGACGTCTTCGCGGACTGGCAGAACTTCGTGGCTTGGAAATGGGTATCGCTAAATCTATTCTTTAGTTGAAGTTTTAATTAGCACTTTATTATAAAAACACTATGACTATTATTGATCGTGATAATAGTTGTAGTGTTTTTTTATTTATTCTTTTTCACTTGTTGAGGGATAAGTGAGGCGAATAAGTCTCCAACATGCGTATCTTTATCGGCTTTTTTTGCTTTCTTCGGTTTGGGAGGATCGGGGATAATAAGCAAAGCTATTTGTGCACAAGCTTCTGCGTCAGCAAGTGCGTGGTGGTGATTCTCTAAATTATATCCGCACCGTTCTGCTACCGTATGCAATTGATGATTGGGCAGATCTTTTCCGAAAACTTTTCTGGAAGTACGGCAGGTACAATAAAATTTGTAATTAGGATAAGTCATGTCATACAATTCGTGAACTGCCCGAAGACAACCTTCATCAAAAGGACTATTGTGTGCAACAAGTGGCAATCCATCTATCAACGGTTTGATTTCAGCCCATACATCAGGAAAATCTTCGGCTTCCATCGTATCGTCATAAGTTAATCCGTGGATAGCCGTTGTCCATTGCGTATAATAATTAGGAGCAGGACGAATGAGACGATAGATTTTATTCACGATCTTACCGTCTTTTTACAATGACAACACCTACACTACAAACACTTGTACGTTTACCATTGGCTGTTTCAAAGTCGATGGCTGCAAAGTTCCTCATTTATTTCCTTGTTTTAGAGAAACAAAGATAATACAAAAAAGGGTCATGCAAAATATAGAAATAGGATTGATAACCAGGAAATTTATTGATTTTAATGAAAATGAATGTTTTTAATGGATGTTTTCAGTGAAATACCTTTCTTGTTGTGAAAATTATGCTATTTTTGCCAAACATAAACAAAAAAGCATGAACAAAACCTACTTCAAATATAAATACGTTTTAATATTCATTCTTTCATTGATTGTTTTTATAGGTGGACTAAATTATAAACACTGGTATGTTACTGACAATTTGATGGTAAAGCGTATTTCCCTGATTTACTCCATATCTAAAGATGATATTGGCAACAGAAATATAGAAAAGTTGTTGTATCAGGAGTTTCAGAAACAAGGGATAGAGGTAACGTTTGATAAGTTTTATTTTGATTGTAGCAAATATGATGAGAAAGAGCGGATAGAACATGTAAGGGAATATCTTGAATTTCTAGAAAGTAAATCGACAGACCTTATTCTGACCGTTGGTGATCAGGCAACTAATTCTTTATTATCTACCCGTCACCGGTTATTATCTTCTATTCCCGTGGTAGCTTGTAATGTGCATTTTCCCAATGAAGAACTGATTGAAGAATACGATTCGCAGAAAGTTTATGTATTGCGTGATAGTCCCGATCTGAAACGTAATATCGACTTTATAAAAACATTGTATCCCTATAATGATATGGAGATTATTTATAATATAGATCTGACCTTTCTTGGACATAAATCTTTCGATAGCCTTTCCTGAGTGGTTGACAGGAAGAATGTGAGAGTTTTGGGTTATCAAAAAGCATTTGTGCAAGAGTGTGATTATAAGCATTTGACGGAGATGATTGAATATTTTAATCTGACCCCCGGTTTGATAAATGATAATGTTAACAAGAATGGTCTGACAATAAGTCTTTGCCCCTTTCGTTATATAAAAGGATCTTCTTTGTTAGTAATGTTGAAACAATCAAAGAGAAGACAACAAAATCAAGCGTTTTTACTGGATAAATTAGATATGCTGGCAATTCCGATAGTAACAGCTTTAAATATTCCTTCTTTTAGTTGTATTCGTGAAGGTTTCGGTGAAAATGCTAAGATTGTCGGCGGTTATATGGCTACAGAGGGTATTACGGCGAAGGCTTCCGCTAGCCTTGCTGCACGCTTATTAAAGAAAGAAAAAATAGGAATGCCTAAAATAAGAGATTTAGAAAAAGAGTATGTACTGGACTGGACATATTTTTTTCTGAATATGCGGGTGATATTAGTAATGTTCCGCAAAATGTCCGTATCATCAACTATCCCTTTTATGATCGTTATCGAAAAGAACTTTATTTGTTGGGTGGGTTGTTTGTTTTCTCTTTTATTTTGGTAACCATTAGTTTGTTACGTACACATCGCCGTTCGTTGATGGAGCGTAAGAATCTTCAAATGCTGGAAGAAGCGCACAAACGATTGACTCTTTCTATGAATGGCGGAAAATTTCACTTTTGGAATATTCAAGAAGGTGTTCTTGAATTTGATGATAATTATGTACGATTGGTTGGCATGGAACAACGGAGATTTACAAAAGAGGATATTATGAGATATACCCATCCTGATGATGTACAATTGCTTAGCTCATTCTACGAAACATTATATCAGTCTCCCAGTATGCAAATACAACGAATACGTTTTTGTTTTGGAGGGAAAGAGGCAGATTATCAATGGTATGAACTTCGATGCAGTACCTTGAAAGATGCCCAGGGGGAGATTATGTTGGCAGGCATTATGCAGAATATTCAAAACTTGGTAGAGCATGAACAACAGTTGATTCTAGCGAAACAGATAGCAGAAAAAGCAGAGCTGAAACAGTCGTTTCTAAATAATATGAGTCATGAAATCCGTACACCGCTCAATGCTATCGTAGGTTTCACAAATTTATTAATAGGTGAGGGGGCTGATGAAATAGAACCGGAAGAGAAAGCTGCCATGATTGAAATAGTCAATAATAATAATGAGTTGCTTTTTGAAACTGGTGAATGACGTATTAGAGATATCTCGTTTAGATTCAGGCAACTTATCCTTTGATATAAAGGAACATAACATTACGAAAATAATAAAGGAGATTTATGTCACTTACCAAACATTGATTCAGCCTTCATTATGCTTTATCCTTGAACTTGATGAAACAGTTTCCTTACCCGTTAACATCGATTGCTTCCGTTTCACTCAAGTCATCTCTAATTTCCTGAATAATGCAAATAAATTTACCAAAGAAGGAACTATTACTTTGGGGTGCAGAATATATAAAGAGCATCAGGAAGTTTGCGTTTACGTAAAAAGATACTGGCAAAGGGATTGATGATAAAGAACTAATGATGATTTTTGATCGTTTTTACAAGACTGATGAATTTGAGCAGGGGAGTGGTTTGGGACTTTCCATTTGTAAAGTGATTATTGAACGACTGGCTGGACGTATAGAAGTGCATTCAGAAGTAGGAAAAGGAAGTTGTTTCTCCGTTATTTTGTCTTTGGCAAATATAATTTAGTACAATAAACAGAAGGTATTTAAAAGAAAAAAAGCAAATAATGAAAGATAAGTTCAAACCCTGGCAGAGGTGGGTACTATTCGCTCTTGCAATGGCTGTTATTTTTGCATCGGGAGTAATTATTTCATTCCTGATGGAACACAGCGCAGAGGTTGTAAATATAGACTATAAGAAAAAGATAAAAATAAACGGAATAGAAGCACGCAGCATTATTTTTGCTGAAAACTATCCACGTGAATATAAGACGTGGGTGGATACGACATCGACCGATTTGCACAGTAGATTAAATGGAAGAACTTCTATCGACGTTTTAGCACAACGTCCTGAAATGGTCATATTATGGGCTGGATATGCTTTTTCTAAGGATTATTCAACACCGCGCGGGCATATGTACGCTTTACAGGATATTGTTCATTCACTTCGTACTGGTGCGCCTATGGGGGTTGCTGACGGTCCTCAATTTGCAAGTTGCTGGGTGTGTAAAAGTTCTGATGTTCCCCGTATGATAGAAGCTATTGGGGTAGATTCCTTTTATAATAATAAGTGGGCTGCATGGGGAGCCGAAATTGTAAACCCTATAGGATGTGCCGATTGTCATGAACCTAAAAATATGGATTTGCATATCAGCCGTCCGTCGCTCACTGAAGCTTTTAGCCGTCAAGGTAGCGATATCACGCATGCTACTCCACAGGAAATGCGTTCATTGGTCTGTGCACAGTGTCATTCGGAGTATTATTTCAAGGGAATATAAAATATCCTACTTTTCCTTGGGATAAGGGCTTCACTGTTGAAGATTTGGAAAAGTATTATGATGAAATCGGATTTACTGATTATATTCATAAATTGAGCCGTGCCCCTATATTAAAGGCTCAACATCCTGATTATGAAATTTTCAAGATGGGCATACACGCCCAGCGTGGTGTGTCGTGCGCTGACTGTCACATGCCTTACAATGATGAAGGAGGGATAAAATATAGCGATCACCATATTCAGAATCCGTTAGCAGTGACTGAACGCACTTGTCAGACGTGTCATCGTGATAATAAAGAGACGCTCTGTAAAAATGTATACGAACGTCAGCAAAAGGCAAATGAGTTGCGTACACTTTTAGAAAAGGAGTTGGCAAAAGCACATATTGAAGCGAAGTTTACTTGGGATATAGGAGCTACAGAAAATGAAATGCAAGAAGCCTTGCTGTTAATTCGTCAGGCACAGTGGAGATGGGATTTCGGCGTATCTTCTCATGGCGGTTCTTTTCATGCCCCGCAGGAAACCATGCGTATTTTGGGGCATGGCTTAAATAAAGTATTCAAGCTCGTATGCTTATCAGCAAAGTGCTTGTAGCGCATGGGTATACAGATAATGTACCACTTCCGGATATTACAACGAAAGAAAAAAGCACAGCAATATATTGGTTTGGATATGGCTGTTGAAAAGGCGGACAAAGATAAATTTCTCAAAGAAATTGTCCTTGAATGGCTTCAAAAGGCTAAGGCAAACGGGCGTATTGTGAATTAGAATTTATTTTCACTATATTTGCCTGCAATATAAATCCAATAAGATTATGTCAACAAAAACAATGAAAGAGAAAGCAACCGAGTTGTTGCAGAGGTGTGAAGTGGTAGTGCTTGCTTCTGTAAATAAAGAGGGGTATCCCCGTCCTGTGCCGATGAGCAAGATTGCAACAGACGGAATTTCTACTATTTGGATGTCTACCGGAGCGGACTCATTAAAGACTATTGACTTTCTGGCAAACCCGAAAGCCGGATTATGCTTTCAGGATAAGGGAGACAGCGTAGCCTTAACGGGAACGGTGGAAGTGGTAACCGGCGAGAAGATGAAACAAGAACTTTGGCAGGACTGGTTTATCGAACATTTTCCTGGAGGTCCTACCGATCCGGGCTATGTGCTGCTGAAATTTGAATCGAATCACGCAACTTATTGGATTGAAGGGACATTTATTCATAAGAAGCTGGACTAATCACTTCATACAGTTCTATTCCCGTGAGATCTGGAAATAAGAAGAGAGAAACATTCTTTCCTTTCGAAGAAGAATGTCTCTCTCTTTTTTGATGATAGTTGGATAGATAGTATATCTATTCTTCGTGTTTCATTTAGAATTCGAACTTTTCTAGTTTCATTTCAGATAATTGCTGAATGATACCTACGTACTTGCTGAAATGAGAAGATTTCTCGTGAGCTGCCAATACTTCAGCATTCTGCCATGTTTCACAAATCATGAAAACGTCGTGACGGGTACTGCTTTCGAAAGTATCATAAGCAATGCATCCTTCTTCCTTCAAAAAGAACAAGCAGTCAGTTCTTTAGCTGTCTCAATCGCTTTTTCGCGGTTTGTCTCGCTTACGCGGACGAAAACATTTAATCTAATCATAGTCTTTATTATTAAATGATTAAAAATAGCTTTATCACATCTTTGTAATAAATCGCAGGCAAAGATACTATTTTTTATGCTTTTTCGGATACCTTGTTCTTTAAATTTCACCAAAACGTCATATAATCATAAAAACGATTATATTTGCCCTTGAAATCAAAAAAGCAACTATTTTGGGCGCAACTCTTAAATTTGTTCTGGCTTAATATTAGCCTCACGAACCACAGGCTAATTTCTTTCGTTTGAGTAATTCCACTCGAACCGGTTTTTCATTTTGTTATTTTTATTATTTACTGCATGGTTTCTCGAAACGTATGCGATATGAAAACGAATGGAAAATTTCGTAAGAAATAGTAAGCAGAACATAGAAAAAGAGATTGAAAGAATTGAGCGACAGCCGATTGCCCCACTAGATAAGATTAAGCAGATTATTGATGTCATACAGATGTCTCTTATTCTGTTGAAATCCGCCGTTGCCGAATACCAATTTCCGAATCCGAAAGAAGAAATTCTTTTCTTTAAGACCTGGAAACCACAGATTTCCGGGCTGTTGATGTTTTATGTCCGCTTGTATCAGATTGAAAAGAAGCGTATCGGCGAATCTCCGTCTTCCCAATGCAAATATCTGAAGTCGGAACTGGAGAACCTGAAAAATACTTCCTGAATAATTCCTTCTATGATTATTACCGTACCGGCAGGACGGAACTCGACGAACAATATTTTGTCAGAAGAAACTATGATATTCTTGCAGACACCCGTTTCGGGTTGCTGGACAGGGATTCTTCTTTCACTACCCTGCATGATTCAAGTGTGGCTGAAATCATAGCCAACAATCGTTTAGCGGAATACCTGTCTGCTCAAATAGAGATATTATCAGAGGAACTTCATTTGAAATTCACTTCAATGGTAGAAAACCGGCTATTGCAGTGGACGGACAGCAAGGTTGCTTTGGTTGAGTTTATCTATGCCCTGTATGCGGGCAAATGCTTCAACAATGGAAATACCAGTTTAAAAGACATAGCCTTCTGCTGCGAGACTCTTTTCAATATTGAGATTGGAGACTTTTATCGCATATTCCTGGAAATCAGAAACCGGAAGAAGAGTCGGACGCAGTTTCTTGATAAGTTGAAAGATAAAATTATAAAGATGATGGATGAGCTGGACAAATAAATTTCATGTCGTCTTGTGACATCTTGTGAATTATACAAATGGCTAATATCCAACTTTGCGGAGAAAAGATTTGATTCACAAAGAAAGATAATAGCTTTTGTATAATTATGGAAACAACATTTACATGGGAGATAAAGGTGAAGAATACTCCTTTATTGATTAAAAAATGCAGCCACTGTGAGAGTGACCGCTTTTATTGCAGTGATAAGTTCAGGATGAATGCACAGAAAAAGAACATTGATGTCTGGCTGATTTACAGATGCGTGAAGTGCGATAACACTTGTAATATGACTTTGCTGTCACGTACCAAACCGGACTTGATTGATAAAAAACTGTTTCATAGCTTTTCTATGAATGATAGAGAAGTGGCCTGGCAGTATGCCTTTTCAGCCGGAATGGCAAGTAAGAACAAGCTTCAAATAGACTACGATAGCGTTGAATATGAGGTGATAAGTAATATCTCCTTCGAAGATATTATGAATATGAACAACGTGATAATAAGTATTCGGATCGAATGTGATTTTGAATTGAACCTGAAATTATTATCATTGATAAAAGGTGTTTTTCTCTTTCCACTACCCGGTTGAAGCATTTTTTTGAAGAAGGAAATATTTCTTTGCTTTCCGGTAAGACGTCTCCAAAGTGTAAGGTAAAGAATGGAGATATTATTTTGATAGATCGAAAAAGCTTGATTGATATTTTGGGATAAGATCGATTTTACAGTTTTTTTAATAGCTTTGTGATATAATCATTCGGATGCTGTAAATGAGGTTGTACTATAAAATCAAAGATATGAAAAAGGTATTTTTATTAGCTTTTGTTTTGTTTGCATGGAGTATGGTTGTCAATGCTCAAGAAAGTGATGGGAAATATATTGAAGTGACAGGTTCTTCGGAGATTGAAGTCGTTCCGGATGAAATACATTTTCTGATTCAGATTAAGGAGTATTGGCAGGAAGAGTACACAGGTAAATCTAATAAAGAAGAAGATTTTCGGACGAAAGTGCCATTGGCTATGATTGAAAAGGATTTGCGTCGGAGTTTGCGCAAAATCGGAATAGCGGATGATGCTATCCGTACACAGGAAATAGGGATTATTGGCGCCAGAGAGGAAAGGAATTTCTGATAGGTAAGCAATTGGATATCCGGTTGACCGATTTTGAGCAGATCAATTCCATTATCCGTTCTGTCAACACATGGGGAATTGAGTCCATGCGCATCGGAGAATTGAAGCATAAGGATTTGCCAATGTATCGGAAGCAAGGTAAGATTGAAGCATTGAAAGCTGCCCGTGAAAAAGCATCTTACTTGGTGGAAGCGATGGGGCAGGAATTGGGTGAAGTGATCCGTATTGTAGAACCTGTTGATAATAATATAAGCCGTTATCTTCCTTTTCAGGCACAGAGCAATGTCAGCATGGGGACGGCTGCTACCGAACAGTACCGTGTCATCAAGTTGAGATATGAAATGACTGCCCGTTTTGCCATCAAATAAAAAATGCCTATCTTTGTGGCATGACTAAAAATAATAAATCGGATTTGGTTTGATAAACAATCTGTGTTTCTGACACAGGTTGTCCTTTCGTTTGCTCTCGGATGATTCCATTCGAGGGTGTTTTATATTTTTATAAATTCAATTTTTAACTTGCGTACAATGGTGTGAAAAGCATTGTTATGCTTTTCAACGTGTGCGCTCTATATATTAAGATCATGAATAACGAAAATCAAACAATTCACAAATCCGACGATAACCTAACTATTTATGGTTGGAATGAGAAACTCAATCAGCTAAAACAAGAATCAATATATAGTGCCCTTGCTCATGGGCGTGTTTCCATTGTACACCGTACTTGCTACGAGGTAATCTCCGGAAACGGATTGTTTCAGTGTGAACTCACGGGAAATATGATGTATGGAAAATCGGATGATGAATTACCTTGTACAGGTGATTGGGTCATTTTTCAACCGTTCGATGAACATAAAGGGATTATAGTTGATAGTTTGCCTCGTGAGCGGACATTGTATCGCAAGAAAAGTGGCACGGTTGCTGATAAGCAGGCCATTGCTTCTTATGTCGATAAGGCATTTATTGTGCAGAGCCTTGATGATAATTTCAATGTTCGCAGGGTAGAACGCTTTATGGTTCAGATAATGGAGGAAAATATCAGCTCTGTATTGGTTCTTAATAAAGCCGATTTAGATTTTGACAGACAGAGTGTTGAGGAACAAATAAAACATATCTCCAGTCAGATACCCGTATTTTTCACGAGTATTCATCAGCTCGAAACAATTGTCCGGTTACGGAAGTCCATATCGGAAGGCGAAACGGTTGTGTTTGTCGGTTCTTCGGGTGTCGGGAAAAGCTCTTTGGTGAATGCTCTTTGTGAAAAGCCGGTATTGCTCACATCTGATATAAGCCTGTCTACAGGGAAGGGACGGCATACTTCGACTCGTCGGGAAATGGTATTGGTGGATGGCTCAGGTGTTTTAATCGACACTCCGGGTGTTCGGGAATTTGGTTTGGCGATTGACAATCCCGATTCGCTCACCGAAATGTTTGAAATCTCCGATTATGCTGACTTGTGTCGCTTTAAAGATTGCAAACATATCAACGAACCCGGATGTGCTGTTTTAGAAGCAGTTAACAGTGGTGTATTAGATTATAAAGTTTATGCGAGCTATCTGAAACTTCGTCGGGAAGCGTGGCATTTCTCCGCTTCCGAACATGAGAAACGTAAAAAGGAGAAATCCTTTACCAAACTTGTGGAAGAAGTGAAGAACCGCAAGGCAAATCGTTGATCTCTATTGAAACGATGCAGGTATCTCCAGATGCCTGCATCGTTTTATACTAGCTTAAGCTTATATCTATTTGGGATTTATATTTAGAAGAGCTTTTTTATTACTTATTGTCGTATCTGCCTGTAAAAGCAGTTTCCCTTTCTGTGTATATTGTTCTACGAAATCACCTTTGTGGGAAGTGTACATATTTCTGTCATGTTCATATTGTTTCCATAAATCAAGTTTAAGCCGTTCATATTCTTTCGCAATAGCTGTATTTGTTTGAAGATAATCTCTGAAATACAATTCATCATTATCTCCCCTCATAACATAAGTGTAGATGAAATACCCGTTCGGCAAATCCTTGTAATGTATAACCTTTATTGAAATCAATGCGACTGTCGTTCTCTGCCATGCAGATATAGCCGCATCTTTCAATTGTACCTTTCAAATCGACGACTTTTTCTTCTCTTGGGATTTCCACAAGTATATCTATGGTAGGCTTTGCCCAAATTCCTTTAATTGCTGTGCTACCTATATGGCTAATACGTTCAATACAGGGAAGTCTCTCTTTCAGCAACTCCGCTTCTTCCTTATACCAATCTGCCCAATAGTCTTGGTGTGCAGTCAGGGTTATGGGGAATAATTGCCAAAGCTCGTCTAATGATAATTCAGTTAATTTCTTTTTGTTCCATATCATGTGGCAATTGTTATTAATAATAAGTGACATAGCTATATAGATAAATTACAGTCAAAAATCAATTAATTCTTTTATTTCCTATTTCATTATCAACATTCTTTTTTGTATTAATGTTTTATGCTGATAATGGTTTGCAGCTTGCCGCCGTTAGGCAGGACAGGTGTATGTTGTAAGCTAAATTTCGTATTCAATCTTGTAATCTTCATATACATTGAATACCGTTTCACAATCTGATAAAATACTTTCAAGCAAAGGTTTGACCTCACTATTCCAATCTAACTTACCCAGCCCTGCACCTATTTTCGGTAGCGACACGGTTTTGATACCTCTGCTTTCGCACACTTTTTTCAAGCGTTTCAAACCTTTATTCAGATATGTGAGTTCCGCATGATACATATCGGGTTGTGTAGCGATGTAGATTATACCGGAGAGAAACCTTTGATTTCTCCTATAAACACATTGCCAGCCTGGAACTTAGTGTTTCGTGTGTACTTCTTAAAGAGTTTTTGGATTTCAGGGAATTGACTTGACAGCTTAAAGGCAAGCCCAGTTCCTAATCCTTCTTGTGAGCCAACAGCTACACCTTGTGCTATGTACTCATCTTTACTCTGTAATATATCTCCCGAAATGTATTTTATCATATTGTTTCCGTTTTTCTATTGCTTATAATGGTTAGAAAGGGGCATCGTCAGATGCTATCTTTCGTTGTTAGCAACCTATTTGAAATAATTAATCAATTTATCGTTATTAGGAATATTCCCAGTATGCCACAAATGGATTTGTGACTTTATTACCTTCAATTTTTCCATAAACATATATACAGCCAGCCATGAAAACAGAAATATCTTTTATGCAAATTTCGTTGATTTGAAAAATGAAGCTATTTCCATCTTTAACCACTTTACCATCATTATCTATTCCCCATTGAATAGGCATTACATTACCCCCAAATTTGATTGCACAATTTTTTTCAGGCATATCTTTTTCTGTACTCATTTCGTATATTGAATAAATTTCATCTATTTCGGGGATGTTTATATCTATCACTTTTGCTTTGACTACTTAATTCATGTTCAACCAACAACAATTTACAATCGGGATATGTGTTATATTCCAATGCAACATCAAATTCCGGAGTGAAAATAGATATTTGCTTGTTGGGATTTAAAGGGTTTTGAAATGTTAGATAAAAATAGAGATTATCTTTGTCCGATAAATACTTATCATCAAAACAAGCTGGAGCATTTCCACCAACCCAACTAAAGCAGTCTTTTTTGGTATTCACCAATGCCGTAGTATATTGCATTTTCTCTTGTTTTAAGTATTCTTTCTATATCCATAATAACGATAATGATTTGATTGTTGCTAATGCGTTAATAACCACACCTCATAGTGTAGTTCCTAATCTCTATTATTCTCATATATTTACTATCTATTAGTTTCATATTATTAGTCCTTGTCGATAGGAAATGAAAGTAAGTCATCAATCATTCTGCTTTGAATCTCGGTCACCCCATTTCCCCAAAGTAAAGCTAATCTTTTGATAGCTTTAACTCCCTGTTCTTGTAATTTGGGTGAGAGACGCCCAGTGATTTTGATTTGTCCAAAGGCAGTAGCGTAAGTCACCATGTCGCTTTGTGTCATATCCATTTCTTTCTTTGAAGCTAGTTTTTTAACCACTTCGGGGTCAAGACTTTCAACAGGAATATATTCCATGCCCCAGTCGTGTTCTATCAGATACTTGGGATAATCAAGAAAGTTGAGTTTGGGATTTTTTCTGATCGTTTCTTCAAGAGAATCTAATGTATCACTTCCCTCATCGCTACCAAAAAGGTGCTTCTTCGTCTACGCAATCATAATAGAGTTCTTCCGTGAAGTGTTCGGTAAATCGGGGATGAGAAGTTTTGGGGTGCAAACCATATTCTTCGGAATCAATATAAAATCTGTGCATGAAGTCGAAGTTGGCGTCTTCTACATATCCTTTTTTCTTTTTTTCGAGTGAATAAGTTTCTCTGCTTGTTTCAGGCATTCTTCTTCTGTATCGAAGTCTTTGATTTCAAATTTACCGATACTGTCGAACTTACCATAGTTTACAGCAAAATCACAGCCACTATAATCAATCCACCAAAATTTATGAGATTTCTCATCTTTATAAATAAATGCTCTTTTCATAATATTGTGTGTTTATTGTTGGGAGAGAGTAATATCTCTACTATACACAAAAGTAGGAAAACTGTTGAGTTATCACCTATATGTCTTCGTATTTCTTCTGTATTTTTACAAAATAAGTCTTGTTTATTCATTTTTTACTGTTTTTTCGAGAAAACAGCAAAAAGTTTGAGTTACGCAAAAGGTTGCGCACCACTACGCCTATCTTTGTCGAAGAAATAAGAAAACAGGTCAAGTACGGGTTACTTCAACACACTCTTTAAGGTAGAACATTACCAGCACGATTATCTGTTTTCCTATTTCGTAAAGGGGCAGTAGCTCAGTGGGTAGAGATGGTCGTCGGTTCGACTCCGGCCTGCTCCACAAAAAACAAATATAGAGGTAGGACAGTAGCTTCGGGATTATCTGAAATGAGGTCAACCGGGGCTTACTTCTTAACGGTGGATATTGCTGGTTCGAATCCGGCCTGTTCTACCTCTTTTTATCAACTTAAGGTCAAGGAAGACTTACTTCAACACTGCAGGAATGCTCCATTGATTCACAGTCTTCCGATTACCTTACTTAAAACACAATGTATGAAAAAAGATTAGTTGAAAGTACCTATCAGTCTAATTGTTGATCTCTATTGAAACGATACAGGTATCTCCGGATGCTTGCTTTGCAGATTGAAGTGCTGTTTGTTATTGTTATCAATATCGTATATCCGCGTGTTTATTATCTTTTCTTGATTTAAATTTGCCTTTCTCCTGTCATATCCGTAACTTTGTAAACTAAAGAATCCGATATGAATCAGGAGTTATTAGTAACAAAGCCGATACAATTCTATTCTCCGTAGATGCGCTTTCGGTGGTAAGAATTAGGATAGCCGGGAAACGAATTGTCAGGCTATTGAGAAAGAATGTACGATTAAGAATACAAACTAAAAATAGTGGCATAAATGATAACTTCCTGTATAGCAATAATATTCGGTTTTCGCTTTTTTCGGCAGAGGATTGCATGAAATCTCTGGGGAAGAAATGGCGATTATTGCATTTTTCATGTTGTTTCTGTTTGTTCCGTGCCTGTGGCTTGTCAGGTATTTAAAAGATGACGAAATAGATTCAAACAGACAGGATAAGCTGGTGGAGATACATATTGCCCTGACCATCGTTCTGACTGTTGCGGGTGGTGTCTTTTCCCGGATGTCCGTACTTGTCAATAAGTGGATAGACGAACAACCGTTCATTGTTGCAGCTTACATAGCGTTGGCACTTAGTTTTTTGGTGTCGTTATTGGCAAAGCTATTGATTTTTTGGGTATATTATTTGAAGAAAAGAATATTCTAAAACAGTATGATAGAGTACATGAATATTCCGGTTTTGGTTTGTGTCTCCCTGTTAGGGGTGGGGGCTTTTGTTATGATAGTAGGCTCGCTATTGAAAAAGCAGTGGGCTACGGATGGGAAAAAAAGACTTCGTTAGCCATTTACCTTTATATCTTTTCGCAATGTCAGGTTCCGGCTGGACATGGTATAATAGCATACATAAAGCCCGTGCGTTGGCAGAAGGCAATCGATACACTTTAGCCACTTATGAAAAAAGTGTCGGGTGTCATTAAAGGGGGACATAAGGTACGCCAGTTCGGTTTTTATGTGGATGGGGTGAAATATAATACTACAACGACATATCCCAAATTTTTGGGTGTCAGCAATCCATTGCGTATCATAGTGAGGTATGCCGTCAGCAACCCTGAATACAATAAGGCTTTGGGGGGACGAGTTTGTCCCCACATGGGTACTGTCCCCGCCGGAAAAAGGTTGGAAACAATACCCGCCTGCTATTCATTGGGAAGGTGCTGTTCTGGATTCTGTTTATATGCAATCATTACAGGGTAATAATTAATCCGATGACGGTAAGTGCCGTATATACGCAGTTGATATAAAAATGCAGCCATCAACAGCCGGGGAATATATTCAGACTTCTTGAATAAGGATGCAGACTGAATGATGAACAAAGCAGTAAAAAGAGCAATGCTAAAACCGACCTGACTTATCAGCAACCATTGCGGATATTCCGTAATGACAGCCGCAGACCATGCTTGGAGCAAGGGAGTTATATTTTGCAGAAATACGTGAGCCGCAAAATATCCTAGAGAAGAAATTGCTTCTTTTTTCTGTCGTAGAAGCGCATTGATAGCATAAACGCCTATTCCGGCTTGTCCCAGTAGTATGGATAACTGGAAAAAGTCGAAAATCCAATAGATGGGATTGTTGGTAATGCCATCGTGGGCAAAATAATCATAGAAACAGAGTGAGGATATGCAACTTGTTGCGACCAATCCTGCACAGATAAATGAAATAATTCTTTTATTCATTGTATTTTATTTCTTTCAGATGTTTTTCCAATGCAATATACACTTCTTTCTGATAACTGATAAAAATAGTTTTATCTGTTGGGAGGAATGTTTCTTTTTTCCCGTCATAGTGCGGAATATTAGATAAAAACAGGCTATATGAAAAAATCATATTCTCCTCTATTTTACGGGAAGGCTTGAATGACTTGGCAGGTATATAAGAATAAATACCCTCTTTACAACGGTAGGGCTTATACATTTGCACAACTCCCCACGAATTAACCTCATTCTGTTTCATTTTTCGTTTATTAATTTACAAATTAAGTTCGGTGTCAGCATTTTAATTCAAGCTATCTTTCATCATTATTCGTAGTTGTTTTTGTGTAGGTAATGTTTTCCATCCTTTATCTGGTGCTTTTAGAGTAAACCAGGATGGTACGCTGTCTAATATTAGATGTCGGTCGGGGGCTTTTGCTAAGAATGTTACAAAGTAACGGGTTCCGATTGGAGTGTTTTTACTCTCGGCAAATGATATAAAAAACTTCCTTTATATAAAGTCTTATTATATACAAATTCATATTTTGCACTTTTCCCTCTATAAGCAGAACTGTATTTAACAAGAGTTACTATAGAATATATGCCATCCTTTCTTACATTGTTGTTTCTAATTGTTGAGACAGCATACAATAGAATAAATACTACAATAGGGATTATAAATTTAAAAATCTTGGTTTGATTAATCATATTTATTGCTATTCTATAATACTTTCATTTTTTCCTCTGTCGATAATGTCCAGCAGCGTTCCGCTTTAAGCAGTAGTGCTGTTTGTTAGCAACTTATTCAATAATCAAAATATCTCCAAAGATATTTGAAAGCATTTTCTATACTCTTTTATATCTTCAATTGCATTATCCTTATATGACACAGTTATTGAAGTAATATCGTCTTCATATTTATGTTTTACTGAAAAGACAATCTCATTTTGACGTATGACGACTTTACTACATAAACCATAACCAGAATTAGATTGATCTGAATATTCAAAGTAGTATGAATCCATACCCAATTTAATATCCTGTTCATCAAACTCTAATGCTCTTTCGACAATTACATATTCTTTGGGTTCATTCTTATCATCTGCAGAAACCGACTAAATATGAATTGTCTTCTGTTACTTCATATACTATATCATTTGCTATAAAGTTTATTTCCATATTTCACCTGTTTTAATCAGTTGCTAACGTTATGCTAACAGCGATCATTTAATGTTTCGTTGTTATTTTTCTAAGTATTTTATTAAATCTCTTCTTCAAAATATCGTCCAACGGATTTTTAATGTTTTGTTTATCAGTAAATTATATTCATATTGTTTTGCTATATATAATTATGCCTCTAAAAATACGGTTTTGTCTAATTATTCACAAAGGAATCTGTTAGTTTTTTCCTCTATCCTATACAATTTCATCCTTTGGCAGCCAATAACTTGCTTTACACTTATGAAAGCCAGTTCGGTGTAGTAGAGACAATGGCGCGTATCGAATAAACATTGAAAAATATGGGAATCCCAGTATTTGCGAAATTCGACCACGGCAAGAATGCTCAAGATGTGATGGCGACAGAATATGGGCTTGATAAAGAATCGGTGATTGGAAAGATGCAGAAGTTGCTGGAAAAGATTGTTATTCAATCGGCCAGCGTTTATTAACAAGAAATATAAAAACAAGATACTTTATATTTTAAATCATATAGAGAGTGTCCCCTTTTCCGAAAAAAAAGTTTGAGTTACGCAAAAGACTGCGCATCACTGCATCTATCTTTGTCGAAGAAACAAGAAAACAGGTGAAGTACGGGTTACTTCAACACACTTTTTAGGTAGAACATACCAGTACGATTATCCGTTTTTCCAGTTTCGCAAAGGGGCAGTAGCTCAGTGGGTAGTTACGGTCGTCGGTTCGACTCCGGCCTGTTCTACCTTTTTTATAAACTAAGGTCAAGGAAGACTTACTTCAAAACCGCAGGAATGCACCATTGATTCACAGTCTTCCGATTACCTTACTTAAAAAACACAACGTATGAAAAAAGATTTGTTGAAAGTATCTATCAGGCAACATGCAATTTATTTGCCAGCGATAGAAGGAACAGAAAAGCGCGAAGCATTGACTTCGACTACTGTAACATTGGTTGCTCAACTTCGAAAAGTGGGATATAGCTTATCCGAAGAGTTGTTGCATGCTGTCAATCAGTTGTATTCGGCACAACAGGGGAGATTCTTCAGGTGATGAAAGAAGTATTGGGTGTGTCACTCAACTGGGCTCCATTGGTGAAAGGCTGGGATACACCTACCGGAGAAACACGTTTGGATCATTGGATTACATGGCTTGCTAATATGTTCAATAGTAAGAAAGGTGTGAAACTACCTTGCGGACACGTGATTCGGATAATACATTCCCCTTGGAACGATACAACGGTTGTCCGTTCTGCGGAACTCCGTTTGAAACGGCATCTACGGAATATTTCGGTCAAGCCAGTAAACTGAAAGTGTTGGAACTTTGGCAGGAAAAAAGAGCTGAATGTTTTCTTTGCTGACTTGCTGGAATCACGTACGGCCCTTGATGCAACACAAGCGGACAGCTTGAAAATCTTGTTGGCTGAACTTCCGTTGCCGGCAGTCGGAATCAAGATGAAAGAAACTCTGATGCTGGTGATCGACACACTGGTAGAGCAGGATAGGGCACAGGAAGCGCAGATTTATTTCTCTGCTCCGAATGATATATTGCGTTATTTGTGGTATAAGAAAACCGGATTTTTGCAAATCATAGAGCCAAAGACCCTCATTCGTAAAGCGGGTAGAAACAATGCACATCTGTGCAATGCTTTGGATAAAGCCGTTCGGCTGCCCAGGCAAAGCGGGAAGGATTAAAAATGAAATATACCCGTCGCGAGTGTAAAATGGTGGCTCTTTGGTTGAACAATTTGGCGATGACACCGGAGAAGTCTTGTGAAATGATGCATTCGAAAAGGGAAATGTGGGTACGTATGATACGTGCATTGCGTTTGGCGGAATATGCTCGTAAACCGGGATTCGAAAATTTGAAAGAGTTGATGGACGTATTCTACTGTCAGGCATATACAGTTTGGCAGGGAGAAGTGGAGCGTAGCCGTTTGAAAGCAGATGCGACACAGACATTCGCTTTGTTGAAGCAACGTCCGGGTATGTTTGCACGTTCCTTGTTTGCCAATATGCTTTGGTTCGGTCCGGAAGAGACGTTGGCGGCATTTAAAGAAGTCGTTCATTTGTTGCCGGCTCGTTTGGTGGTCACTTTGGGTATGTATGCGGAGAGTTACTTTGAGCAAGGACATAAGAGAATGGTGAAGCCTTTAGGTGGTAATGCGCTTTTGATAGAGCCTCACTATTTGGTGAGTCTTTATATGGAAGACCAGCTTAAAGAGATGGTGAAAGAGGTACAGGATTTGTGTAAAGAGGTTGTTGCTGCCCGCTTTGCTAATGCGGGTGTCGGGAGTGGAAGCGCAAGTATGTATATTGATCCTATGTTGTTTCATATTCCATTGTCTATCGGCGACCGTAGCGAAACGGTTCAGGATACTTCCTGTGCCTTGCAGGGTACACGTTTCCCGGTGGAAGGAGATAAAGTTCGATTGTTTATGCAATGGGGAAAAGGACTTCCGGCACAGCATTTGGATATGGACTTGAGTTGTCATATCACTTTGCCTTCAACGACAGAAGTATGTTCCTACTTCAATCTGACTGTTATTGGTGCTAAACATAGCGGAGATATCCGAAGTATCCCCGACAAGAAAGGTACTGCCGAGTATATCGAATTGGATTTGAATGAGTTGAGCCGTGTAGGTGCGCAATATGTTGCTTTCACCTGCAATGCGTATAGCAATGGGGCTATCTCTCCTAATCTGGTGGTAGGTTGGATGAACTCCGCTTACCCGATGAAAATATCGGAGAGAAACGGAGTGGCTTATGACCCTTCTTGTGTTCAGCATCAGGTTCGAGTTTCTCAAAGCGTGCAGAAAGGACTTGTTTTCGGAGTCCTGAAAGTGAAGGAACGGAAGTGGTATGGTTGGAAATTCCTTTCGGCGGACAGACGGTTCTTTCTTTGGATACACAGACTATTGAAAAGTATCTGGATAAACTGGAAGCCAAAACCACTGTGGGCGAACTGTTGGCAATCAAAGCACAAGCACAGGGTTTGAAGTTGGCTGATACACCGGAAGCCGATGAAGTATATACCCGTGAATGGGCATTGAATACGGCTGCTGTGACTAAGTTGCTGTTGGGTGATTAATTTCTAGCGGTTAACTGAATCTTTTCTTCCTAATATTTATAAGTTGTATTGCGATAAAGTATATCTTTGTATGCAATAAACTAATCGTCTGACTATAGTTACTTTTTTTCGTCTAACTATAGTCAGACGAAAGAATAACTATAGTTAGATGCAAGTTACACTATAGTCAGACGAATAAATATATGCTAGCCAAGAACTAATGATTGGTATAAGAGAGATTAAATATCAGGCAAGAAAATGATAAATGATAATCAATAAAATATAGCTGCTTATGAGTGCGTATTATGATTTGTATGAGACACCGGACGTTCAGAATACCGGCGAGAAGCAACCCCTTCATGCGCGGATAGTTCCGAGCGGGACTTATTCCCAAAAGAGTTTATAGAACGTGTGTCACGTTATCAACATTTTCCCCAGAATATGGTTGACGGGGTGTTGGGGGCTGTAATAGATGAACTTGGTAGTCTCTTGGCGCGTGGCTATATTGTGGAGCTTGGAGAGCTGGGACATCTTAGTGTCTCTTTGAAATGCACTCAGAAGGTAATGACTAAAAAAGAAATCCGTTCCGAATCTATCTGTTTTGACAATGTACACCTGCGTACCTCCAAAAAATTTTAAATTGAAGGTAAGACGGGAAATGAGACTTGAACGTGTGCCCAAATCGGGACGGACTGTCAGTAAAACGGAGATACCTATCGAGCAACGTCTTCAAATGTTACAGGAGTTTCTGAAGAAGAATGGAGGAATCACCCGCATAGAATACAGCAGACTGACAGGAGTAGCCCGGCTGAAAGCTGTTGATGATTTGAATACTTTTATTCAGGAGGGAAAACTGCGCAAGAGAGGGGCGGGAAGGAATGTGTTTTATGTATGGAGACAGGAAGAATAATATTATAATAAGTAATTGTCCTTCTTTTTGCTAACAATTTTGTACCTTTGTTTGTATATAGAGAAAATAGTAAGATTATGGCAAGAATAACAATTCCTTATGCAGTAGCGGATTTCATAGATTTGCGTGAACGTGGTTTTTATTATGTTGATAAGACTGATTATATTCCTAAATTAGAGGATTATAATGCTCCTGTATTTCTCCGTCCCCGTCGTTTTGGAAAAAGTTTGTTGGTTTCTACATTAGCTTGCTATTATGACCGTACAAAAGCGCATCGGTTTGAAGAACTGTTTGGGGAACCTGGATAGGTAACCATCCGACAAAAGAGCATAACAGTTATATGATTATTCGCTACGATTTTTCGAAAATGGTAATGGCGGATACTATTGAAGGATTGGCTCAAAACTTTAATGATTTGAACTTGGCCCGGTAGATGTGATGGTAGAGCATAACAGAGATTTGTTCGGTGATTTTCAGTTTACTACTGGGGAGACGCTTCCAAAATGTTGGAAGAAGTTCTTAATTATGCCCGTTCTCATGAATTTCCAAAAGTTTATCTATTGATTGATGAATATGATAACTTCACTAATCAGTTGCTTACAGCATACAACGATCCGCTTTATGAGGAAGTGACGACGAATGATAGTTTTTGCGTACTTTCTTTAAAGTGATAAAAGCCGGAATAGGTGAGGGAGTATCCGTACCTGTTTCTGTACAGGTGTATTACCTGTTACGATGGATGATTTGACCAGTGGATATAATATAGCAGAGATATTGACTCTTGAACCTAATTTTCTGAATATGCTCGGGTTTACATACGAAGAGACAGAAACATATCTGCGTTATGTACTTGATAAATACTCCACAGGACAAGAACGTTTTGATGAAATCTGGCAGCTAATTGTAAGTAACTATGATGGTTATCGTTTCCGTCCCAATGGTGACCGGTTGTTCAATGCTACTATCTTGACTTATTTCTTCAAGAAGTTTGCGGCCAATGCCGGTAGTATTCCCGACGAACTGGTAGATGAAAATCTACGTACCGATATTAATTGATTCGTCGGCTTACCCTTTCACTGGATAACGCGAAAGCGATGTTGGATGCATTGATTATTGATGATGAGTTGCCTTATAATTTCTCTGACCTCTCAAAGAAGCTTGATAAACAGAGAGTTTTTGATATAAGATTTTATCCTATTATTTTATTCTTTTATGGAGTGATAACTTTAAAAGATAAATATTATATGGCTTTTCCTGATAAAATAATGCGTAATATTCTATTGGCATAGTTGTGTATATCTCCATTTTGGCATTGAAAGAGATTAAAATCGAATAGGGTGTGTTATTGATTCTTTTTGATCGTTCACGATAACACATATTAAGCCTGATAATTTGCACCTTCTCTTTCATACATCTATATTTGTCCTCGCTATTCTATATTATCAATAGAGGGAGAATGTATCAAAAGAGAAACATAAAGGTATATATAGCGTGGGTGTTGTTGATGACATTCATTCCCTTCTTTGTGGTGAAAACCTTTCACTATCATGGAAGTGAAGATGAGACATCATGTTCCCATGCAAAACATTCCCATAATCCTTCTGATGATTGTGCGATATGTAAATACTCCCTTTCTCTTTTTACGGAACCTCAACCGGTAGAATTTCATTGTACGTTGACGCTCGTCCCATACGAGCCGGTTATTTATCAGGATAAGGTTGTTTGTAAACGAACTTATTCGCATCATTTACGCGGACCTCCGTTGCTTGATTACATAATCATATTTTCAAAGGAGATAGATTGACCTTCAATCTGTTCTCCTATTCATTTTACACATTATATAAAAGATTGTAATTGATGCGTATCGGAATTATTTCGGGCGTAATAGGGGTATTTATAACCTTATCCGTCCATGCACAGAAACCGATTCAATCAAGAGTATGCTTTTGCCTGATGTTGTGGTGACCGAAACGTACCAGCAGCGTCAAGTGAAAAAGTCTGCCCTTACGGTTGATGTAGCCGATCAGGATTTTCTGCGCAAACATTTTACAGGAAACTTCATGCAAGCGATGGAGAACATTCCCGGAGTGCAAGCAATGGATATTGGTTCGGGATTCTCCAAACCGATGATTCGCGGAATGGGATTCAACCGGATTGCCGTATTGGAAAACGGAATCAAGCAGGAAGGGCAACAATGGTGAGCCGACCACGGTTTAGAGCTGGATGCTTTCAACATCGGAGCGGTCAATGTTTTGAAAGGCCCTTCCTCATTCCTTTATGGTAGTGATGCGATGGGAGGAGTGATAGATGTTGTTCCATCGGCCGTGCCTGTGGATAATCGGGTGTTTGGAGATGTCACACTGCTGGGTAAATCAGTCAATGGAACCATCGGAGGATCACTGATGCTGGGAATCAAAAAAATGCCTGGTACTCTTTACATCCGTTATTCGGAACAGCACTTCGGCGACTATCATATTCCTACGGATTCTATTGTCTACCTGACACAGAGAATCCCCATCTATGGGCGTAAACTGAAGAATACAGCAGGCATTGAACGCAATATCGGACTCTTTACCCAATATCAGCGAAGGGCATATAGAGCGAATTTCTCCGTGAGTAATGTCTATCAAAGACAGGTTTCTTCCCGGAGCGCATGGCATACCCGATGCGTCCCGTGTGGAAGATGATGGAGATAGCCGTAATATCGAATTGCCTTATAGTAAAGTGAATCACCTGAAGGTGACCATCCATCAGCAATATGCGTGGGAGAAACTGATCTTGTCAGGTGATTTGGGTTTCCAGAACAATCACCGTGAAGAATGGAGTGCTTTCCATACTCACTATGGCTCGCAACCCGCACCAGAGAAAGACCTCGACAAAGAACTCGCATTTAATCTGAACACCTTCAGTGCTTCAGTGAAAGCTCGTTTTATCGGATCTTCTTCATGGGAACATACATTGGGGTGGGATGGACAGCATCAACGGAATGACATTGCCGGCTATTCGTTTTTATTGCCCGAATATCACCGTTCCACCACCGGAATGCTCTGGCTTACAACGTACAGACCTAACAATGTGCTCTCCGTCAGCGGAGGAGCTCGGTATGACTACGGATACATAAATATTTCTTCGCATGAAGATGTTTACCTTGCCGATTATCTTCAAAAACAGGGATATACCCAGGAACAGATAGACCTTTATAAGTGGAACAGTCACCAGGTGAAAAAACACTATGGTGATTATTCTCTTTCTCTGGGATTGGTATGGACTCCCTCCGACAAGCATCTGGTAAAGGTGAATATCGGGCGTAGTTTCCGCCTGCCCGGTGCGAATGAGTTGGCTGCCAACGGAGTACATCACGGCACTTTCCGCCATGAACAGGAGATGCCAATTTAAACTCGGAACAGGGCTGGCAACTGGACGCTTCTTATCATCTGAAGTACCGGAGAATTTCTTTCTCCGTCTCCATTTGTCAGTTGGTTCAGCAATTACATCTTTCTGCGTCCTACCGGAGAGTGGTCTGTATTGCCTCATGCCGGACAAATCTATCGCTATACCGGAGCGGAAGCACTGTTCGCAGGGAACTGAAGCTACCGTAGATGTTGATTTTCTGCGTAACTTCAATTATCGGATTTCCGCTGAATACGTTTACACCTATAATTGTGATGAACATATTCCATTGAGTTTCTCGCCGCCACCTGTTATGCGCAATACATTAACCTGGCAAAAGAACCGGTATATGTTGTATGCAGAATGGCAGAGCATTGCTCGGCAAAATAGAGTGGACCGTAACGAAGACCGTACAGCCGGAGCAAATCTCTTCCATTTGGGCGGATCTTTAAACATTCCGATAGGTGGAAATAATGAAATTGAAATTACCCTGACCGCCCGGAATATATTCAATACCCGATATTACAATCATCTTAGTTTTTACAGGAAAGTTGAGATTCCCGAACCGGGACGTAACTTCCAGATATTAATCAAAGTTCCATTTAAAAATTACTGAAATGAAAAATAAATTTTATCTCCCAATGGTTAGCCTTTTGGCAACAGTTACTTTCATGTTTTCCTCTTGTGATAATGATGACTCCAGCGATACGATCAAACCTTTGATTGAACTTCATGAACCGGAAGAAGGTCAGGCATTGGAGATCGGAAACGAACATGGAGTTCATTTTGAGATGGATTTGTCGGATGACATCATGCTGAAATCCTATAAGATAGAAATTCATAGCAATTTCGACCATCATTCACACGGCGGTAATAGTAGGGCTGCACAGGAAACAGTAGATTTTAGTTTTAACAGATCGTATGATGTGTCAGGACAGAAAACAGCACATATTCATCATCACGATATTGTAATACCAGCCAATGCGACTGCAGGGGATTATCATTTGATGGTTTATTGCACAGATGCCGCAGGCAACGAATCTTATATCGCGCGCAATATTAAATTGAGCAATGAGGTGGAAGATGAAGACCACCATCATAATGAATAGACAACTATATAAAGGAACTGGAATATCTGTTGGCTACAGGACGATAGATAGGCTGTTTTTTTGTATAAAGAGTATTTTTTTTTTCTGAAAGGTGTAATAGATATTACACCTTTTTGTTTCCAACTTTACTTTTGTGAAAAATTCTATTTCGTATGATGAAGTTTCCAATAATAAATCGACTCTTTCCTTCTTTTAAATGGAAGGTAGCGGCTGTCATCATTGGCGGTGTTATTGTGGGTGGAGGAGCACTGTTTCTGTACATGCTCCGGGCGCATACCTATCTTGGAGATGACCCGGCTGCCTGTGTGAACTGTCATATTATGACTCCTTACTATGCAACTTGGTTTCATAGCTCACATGCCCGGAATGCTACCTGCAATGATTGTCATGTACCGCATGAAAATGCTGTGAAAAATGGACCTTTAAGGGGATGGACGGAATGAAACACGTAGCTGCATTTCTTACCAAAAGCGAGCCGCAGGTGATTCAGGCTCATGAAGCCAGTTCCGAAGTGATAATGAATAATTGTATTCGCTGTCATACACAACTCAATACGGAATTTGTGAAGACGGGGAAGATTGATTATATGATGTCACAAGTAGGAGAGGGGAAGGCTTGCTGGGATTGCCATCGTGATGTTCCTCATGGTGGAAAAAACTCTCTGTCCGGCACCCGGGAGCTATTGTTCCTCTTCCGAATCGCCCGTTCCCGAATGGCTCCGGAAGATGGTGAATCAGAAAGATAAATAGGAAATGAAATACGTAATAAAATAATAAAACCGATATACAATGGAAAAGAAATTAAAATCATGGCAAGGATGGCTGTTGTTCGGAGGTTCAATGGTCGTTGTATTTGTTTTAGGATTATGCGTTTCTGCGTTGATGGAACGGAGGGCGGAAGTTGCCAGCATTTTCAACAACCGTAAAAACGTCATCAAGGGATTGAAGCGCGAAATGAACTATTCAAGGATGATTTCCCCGTGAATATCAAACTTGGACGGAAACTGCAAAGACTGACTTTGAAAGCGAATTTAATGGGAATATAGCTGTGGATGCCTTGGAAAAACGTCCTGAAATGGTGATTCTATGGGCGGGATACGCTTTCTCTAAAGATTATTCTACTCCACGGGGGCACATGCATGCCATTGAAGATATTACGGCATCGTTACGTACCGGTGCACCTGTGAACCCGACGGATGGTCCGCAACCGTCTACTTGCTGGACTTGTAAAAGTCCGGATGTTCCCCGTATGATGGAAGCATTGGGTGTCGATTCTTTCTATAATAATAAATGGGGAGCTATGGGGGCCGAAATCGTAAATCCGATTGGCTGCTCTGATTGCCACGACCCGGAAACAATGAATCTTCATATCAGCCGTCCGGCTTTTGATTGAAGCTTTCAACGCCAAGGTAAAGACATCACCAAAGCTACTCCGCAAGAGATGCGTTCCTTGGTTTGCGCGCAATGCCACGTGGAATATTATTTCAAGGGCGATGGTAAATACCTGACTTTCCCTTGGGATAAAGGTTCTACGGTTGAGGATATGGAGGCTTATTATGATGAGGCCGGGTTCTATGATTATATCCATAAATTGAGTCGTACTCGATTCTGAAAGCACAGCATCCTGATTATGAGATTGCTCAAATGGGTATTCATGGGCAAAGAGGTGTTTCTTGTGCCGATTGTCACATGCCGTATAAGAGTGAAGGTGGTGTGAAATTCAGCGATCACCATATTCAGAGCCCATTGGCTATGATTGATCGTACCTGTCAGGTTTGCCATCGCGAGAGCGAAGAGACTTTGCGCAATAACGTTTACGAACGCCAACGCAAAGCGAACGAAATTCGTAACCGCTTGGAACAGGAATTGGCGAAAGCGCATATCGAAGCTAAATTTGCTTGGGATAATGGAGCGACAGAAGCTCAAATGAAAGATGTTCTCGCATTGATTCGTCAGGCACAATGGCGTTGGGATTTCGGAGTGGCTTCACACGGCGGCTCTTTCCATGCACCGCAGGAAATTCAGAGAATCCTTTCTCACGGACTCGACCGTGCTATGCAAGCCCGTCTTGCCGTATCCAAAGTATTGGCGAAGAACGGATACACTGGTGATGTTCCGATGCCGGACATCTCGACGAAGGCAAAGGCACAGGAATATATCGGCTTGGATATGGACGCTGAAAGAGCTGCGAAAGAGAAATTCTTGAAAACAACGGTTCCCGCCTGGTTGGAGAAAGCGAAAGAAAATGGACGTTTGGCGCAGATATAAAACAAATATAAGCATAGATATATATGTGGAGCAAACCGTGGAGTTATAAAGAAGGGTTGGCGATTGGCGCAGGATTACTGATAATAGGCATATTGCTGCAAATGACAGTGGGTGCTATTAACTGGGATTTGTTTGCCTGTCCGGTCAACGTGATTGTGCTGCTGGTTTATATCGTTGCCTTGATAGCCATGCACCTTCTTCGTAAACGTGTGTATTTATTCAGTTGGTTAAGCCATTATTCCGCTGCCGTCTCCGCTTTGTTGTGGGTGGTCGGCATGACGGTAGTTATGGGACTTATCCGGCAAGCTCCTTCCGGTCATGCTCCAAATGCTTCAACGGATTTGCTGGGATTCTCACAGATGATTGCATCCTGGCCTTTCGTTCTGCTTTACTTTTGGATGGTCACTGCATTGGGACTGACGATACTTCGTGCCAGCTTTCCTTTTAAGTGGAGACGACTTTCGTTCCTTCTCAATCATATCGGATTATTCGTCGCGTTGATAGCGGCCACTTTAGGAAACGCCGATATGCAACGGTTGAAAATGACAACCCGCATGGGCAATGCCGAATGGCGGGCTACTGACGATAAAGGTCAACTGATTGAACTTCCATTGGCTATCGAACTCAAGGATTTTACTATCGACGAATATCCTCCAAAACTGATGCTGATTGACAACGAAACCGGGCGTACGCTTCCCGAAAATCTCCTGAACATGTATTGCTGGAAGAGGGAGTGATAAAGGGACATTACAAGACTGGCAATTGACAATTGAACAATCTATCCCGATGGCAGCTTCTGTCGCTACTGAAGATACTGTGAAGTTTATAGAATTTCATTCGATGGGAGCAACTTATGCTGTTTACCTGAAAGCTGTCAATCAGAAGAATCAAACAACGAAAGAAGGTTGGGTAAGCTGTGGCAGTTTCCTTTTCCTTATAAGGCAATCCGATTGATTCTTTTAACCAGTCTTGTGATGCCGGAACGGGAACCGCAGCGGTTTGCATCGGAAGTGAAAATCTATACACAAGAAGGAACGATAACGGAAGGCACCATTGAAGTGAACCGTCCGATGGAGATAGAAGGATGGAAAATCTATCAACTTAGCTACGATGAGACAAAAGGACGATGGGAGTGATGTCAGTGTCTTCGAACTGGTTCGCGATCCGTGGCTACCGTTCGTTTACAGGAATTATAATGATGATGGCAGGAGCTGTCTGCTCTGTTTGTGAATGCACAAAAGAGAAAAGAGGAGGACAAAGAATGAGTTGGGAATATTTTATATTGTTTGCAATAGCTGCATTGGTTTGTTGGGCTTTGGGGGCTTTTTGCTGCTTGGAAAGGAAACAAAACCGGGATGGGCTTATGGATTTACTTTCTTAGGGTTGGCTATATTTTTTCAGCTTTTATCGGAATGTGGATTTCATTGGAACGTCCTCCGATGCGAACTATGGGAGAGACCCGTGCTGTGGTATTCTTTCTTCCTTCCGTTGGCTGGATTGATAACCTATATACGTTGGAAGTATAAATGGATTCTTAGTTTCAGTTGCGTTCTGTCGTTAGTCTTTATCTGTATCAATATCTTTAAACCGGAGATTCACAACAAGACGTTAATGCCTGCTTTACAAAGTCCATGGTTTGCTCCTCATGTCATTGTGTATATGTTTGCTTTATGCTATGTTGGGGGCGGCGGTGGTAATGGCTATTTATCTGCTTTGGTTCAAGAAAGAAGAGATTGAACGGAAAGAAATGGATTTGTGCGATAACCTTACTTATGTAGGTCTGGCATTTATGACATTGGGTATGCTTACAGGAGCTATTTGGGCAAAGGGAAGCTTGGGGACATTACTGGGCTTGGGATCGAAAGAAACATGGGCGGCAGCGACTTGGTTCTCTTATCTTACATATATCCATTTCCGACTGGGTAAACCGTTGAAAGTGCGTCCGGCATTAGTTATTTTGTTAGTATCGTTTGTTTTATTACAGATGTGCTGGTATGGAATCAATTATCTTCCGTCGGCACAAGGTGTCAGTGTACACACTTATAATTTGAATTGAAATATCAAATCATTTAAATTGCAATATTGATGAAAACATTTTATTGGTCATTAGTGCTTATGATGCTATTGCCAAGCATGGCATACACACAAAACACGGAGAAGGAAAATGAATTTCTCGATGTCGATGCAAATCAGACCTCGGGCGGAGTATCGGAACGGAGCCTTGGTTTCCTCGCAATGAAGGGTGAAAGCCGCATCGTCTCATCAACAATCGTGCCGGTTTGTCAATTGACTAAACGGTCGGACTTGGAAATCAAGATGTCGGCACAGCACGTCGGAGTTTGGGGACAAGATCCGCAGATCGACAAGAACGGGCGTTTTGTCCTGAACGAAGCATGGGCAAAACTTGATTTCGGACACGGCCTTTTTTGCCCAGTTGGGGCGTCAGGCATTGGTTTATGACGATGAGCGTATTTTGGGCGGATTGGACTGGAATGTGGCGGGACGTTATCATGACGCATTGAAACTGGGATATGCGAATAAGAATAATGAGGTACACCTTATTCTTGCCTTCAACCAGAATGACGAGAAGAAGATAGGCGGTACTTATTATGCTTCGGTGCACAGCCTTATAAGAATATGCAGACTGTATGGTATCACTATAAGGCGGATGCAATTCCGTTCGGCGCTTCTTTGCTGTTTATGAACCTGGGATTGGAAACCGGGGATGCGGCTACGCAGGATTCTGCATACCCGTTATCTGCAAACAATGGGAACGTATCTTACCTATAAGCCCGGTAGCTGGAATCTGGACGGTGCTTTCTACTATCAGACGGGCAAGAATAAGGATGCTGAGAAAGTGTCGGCATTAATGGGAAGCGTGCAGGTTGCCTATGCTTTTGACAAGACATGGGGAGTTGTAGCAAGTTTCGATTATCTGAGTGGCGATAAGGGAAACGGCGACAAGTTTAAAGCGTTCGACCCTCTCTACGGAACACACCATAAGTTCTACGGAAGTATGGATTATTTCTATGCGAATCTATTTGTGAACGGTTATGCACCGGGTTTAATGGACAGCCGTATCGGTGGTCGTTTCCGTGCGTCGGACAAAGTGGATATGGAGTTGAATTATCACTATTTCACTACTGCGGTTAAATTGCCGGACTTGAAGAAGTCCTTGGGTTCGGAAGTCGATTATCAGATTAACTGGTCGGTGATGAAAGACGTGAAACTCTCTGCCGGATATTCTTTCATGCGTGGCACAAAGACGATGGATGCAGTGAAAGGCGGTAATCATAAGAGCTGGCAAGATTGGGGATGGGTATCGTTGAATATCAATCCGAGAGTGTTTTCACAAAATGGTAATTAAATAAGGATCATAGTCTGATAAGCGTGGCGCAGCATAATACCGATAGTTTAAGCTGCGCCACATTTTTATTATATGAATTTCTCTAAAGCTACTTTGTTCAGAATTTCCACCCGTTTCCCTTCCATAGTCATGAGTCCTTCCTTGATTATCTTCTTTATTTCTTTCGATAGAGCAGGGCGCGATACATTGAGGTATTCGGCAAGTTGGGATTGCGTATGTGTAATCTCTACTATCAGAGAATCCTTCTTTTTGTGCTCAAACAGATAAACGATAAATCTTTCCCGGACAGTCTTTCGGGAGAGTGGTTTCAGCCGTGATACGGTACAAATGTTGCAATTACCGGCAATGCAGAAAAATTGTGCAACACTTGCGGGTCTTGGCTGATAACTTTAAAGGTGGAATCTTGGTTGCCATAAGTATCACACTGTCCTCAAGGGCGGTGAACGTGGCGGCAATGTATTATTCGGATTAAAAAGATGAGGAGTGGCAAAGGTGCGTGGCGCAATGATATATTCAATCATCACTTCGTTTCCCAGTCCGTCGATAATATCCGTGCGTAATTTCCCTTCCAACAACACATACAGTTTGTTACAAGGCGTTCCTTGTGTGACAACTATCTCTTTCTTGTCTGCTGCGTAGACTACGAAATCCAGTTTCTCCAATAGGGATTCTTTAATATTCAAGGGCAAATCCCCGGAAAAGAGGGATTTGGAACAGCTTTTTCTTTATGTGTGTCGGTCAGTTGTATTTTTTCATTGCATCATGTTGTTCGTATCGTGGACAAACTTACTGAAAATCTCCGTAATAAACGAATAAAAAGGGAGAAATGGCATTAAAATAGCTTGAATGCAAAACAGTCAAAGAGATGACTATTGAAATTGTCTTCTGTATTTGGACGGAGATACTCCCAAGGTGTTTGTGAAAAATCCGGACGAAATGGGGCAAATCATTAAAGCCGACCGTAAAACAAATTTCGGATACTTGCTTTTGTGAATGTTTAAGAAGTTCGCAGGCTGTATTTAAGCGATATTGGGTTACATACTGCGAGAAGGTCATTCCTTTGCAACGTTTGAAGTAGGAACAGAAAGCAGAGCGGTTCATGCCTACTTCTGCGGCAATATCATCCAAAGATATGGTATGGATATAGTGAGTCATTACATAAACACAGATTTGCTGCATACGTCTCACGTCACGTTCAATATTCATGGGCTTTCCGGCAAAGGTATGGTCGGATGAAGTAAATATGGCAGGTAGCAGACGAAACATTTCGCATAGGCGTCCCAACTCGTCCATATCGTTCATTTGTGACAATATCCGACGAATGGTTTGTGAACTTCAGTACCGAATTTCAGAGCGTTCGTCGGGAATGTAATGCCCGTCAGACGATTACGTAGTTCGGGAAATACTGCCATACACCGTTCTACAAGCGAATGGCTGAAAGCGACCATTAAATAACGGACATACCCGTCATCGTCTGCTGAATCCGGCGAATACTCCCAGCGGTGTAGCATGGACGGCGGTATTAACGCCACATCACCTGCTGCGAAAGGGTGTAGTGTGTCGCCTGCCATTCGTTTGCCATATCCGTGGACAACATAATACAACTCCCATGCATCATGCCGGTGCAGTTTGGCTTCGATGCTTGTTGTCACTCGTTGGTCTATAAAAAAAAGAGTGATTCTCCACTTCGGGCAATTCATAAGGAATGGCGGTATCTTCCATAAAAGTAATGCTTAAAATGACTTGTATGCAAATATACGACAAATCTCTAAGATGATACCACAAATATATAACAAGAAAGCTGGGTAACTTTGCTGCCGGAAACAATAAGTATAACTATTAAAATGTATTGTTATGGATTTCTATCAAGTATTAGAGAAAAGAAGAACTATTCGCGACTTTTCCGATAAGAAGGTGACGGATGAAGTGTTGGAAAAAGTATTGTCGGCCGCATTCAAAGCTCCGACTAATGACCATTTGCGGCAGTTTGAGTTTATCGTGGTGAGAGGGCAGGAAAACATTGCCCGACTTGTATCGCCGGTAGAAGAAAACACCAAAAACATTCAGCAGACAGGGCTTGATGCTGCTGCCGACCTGATGGATAAGGATGAACACGCCATGTTTGTCGATGCGTTGCCCAAACAACAACATGTCTTATGCAAAGTAATTGTCTCGTACTTCCATTTTTTCGGCAAAGGATTTTCTCTGTGCCAACCTGCCGACCAAAGTTCACTTAACTATTTCGCTTCTGCATGGGCAGCCGTTGAGAATATCCTGTTAGCAGCAACGGCGGAAGGACTGGCGTGTGCATTCCGTATTCCTATTGGCAACGAACCGGGTATGTGAAACATCTCGTCAATGCTCCTGACGGATATGAGTTCACCTGTTTTCTCGCTATCGGCTATGCAGCGGAGAATGCACATATTTGTAAGCAGAAAGAAATCGGGTAGGGGATAGGATTCACAGGAATGTCTGGTAATCTGTAATTAAGGTACATCTCTCTGTAATTTATATACATTCGCTATGTTATAAATTGCCTATTTTGCAGAGTGAAAAAGACTGAATCATTCTAAAAAGATAAAACTAATAAAGTAAAGTTATGGCTAAAAAAGTTTCTGATAATTTCGTCCAGTCCGCGGAAAGGCGGCAATTCGGATTTGCTTTGTGATGAATTTATGAAAGGTGCTCTCGAAGCGGGCAATGAAGTGGAAAAGATTGTATTGAAAGACAAAACGGTTCATCCTTGTACGGGATGCAGTGTTTGCAGTATGTACGGAAAGCCTTGTCCGCAGAAGGATGATGCGGCGGAAATCGTGGAGAAGATGATTGCTGCCGATGTGATTGTAATGGCGACTCCCGTGTATTTCTATACAATGTGCGGTCAGATGAAGATTATGATTGACCGTTGCTGCGCACGCTATACGGAGATAACGAACAAGGAGTTTTATTTCATTATTGCGGCGGCAGAGGATAATAAGGCAATGATGGAACGTACAATAGACGGTTTCCGTGGCTTCCTCGATTGTCTGGAAGGGCCACAGGAAAAGGAAGGGTCTATGGAATCGGCGCCTGGAAGGTAGGGGAGATTAAAGATACACCATACATGCAGGAAGCCTACAACATGGGAAAAAATGGTATAACTGTCACTGGCTTATTATAGTGACGCTATGCTTGCAGGATAGTGACGCTATAACAACAAGATAGTGACGCTATGACGACCGGATAGTGACGCTATCTTATGTGACCTTTTGAAGCATAAAAATGATATTTCAATCGAATAGATTGAAAAGTCAATTTTAATTGACTGGATTGCTTGTTCTGCCACAGAATTATTATAATTTTGTGGCAGAACTTTTTATTGTATGATTCGTTTAATAACTAAGCATCATGGGCTATACAATAACGACTCTTGTAGAGAATTGTGTCTATGGACGTAAATTGCAGGCAGAACACGGTCTTTCTCTCTATATTGAGACATCAGGACATAGATTACTCTTTGATACGGGAGCGTCCGATTTGTTTATCCGTAACGCCCGCCTGCTGCATATTGACTTGCAGAAAGTTGATTATCTGATATTATCCCACGGGCATAGCGACCACACGGGAGGTCTGCGTCATTTCTTGGAGCTGAACAAACAAGCAACAGTTGTCTGCAAACGCGAAGCCTTCTCTCCAAAATTTAAGGATGAACGCGAAAATGGAATGAAGCATACGCAGACTTTCGACCTTTCCCGTTTCCGTTTTATCGAAGAACAGACCGAACTGCTTCCCGGCGTATTTCTCTTTCCCTCTATTGATATTATCGACCATGAGGATACCCATTTCGAACGCTTTCGGGTTCAGAAAGAAGACGGTTGCCATATACCGGATACTTTTCAGGATGAATTGGCGGTAGTGTTGGTAGAGGCCGGACGGTTTTTCTGTATTGAGCGCCTGTTCTCATCGGGGAATTACAAATATCCTGCGAACAGTCCGTGCGGCATTTCCCGAATCTCCTTGTAACTTACTGTTAGGCGGTTTCATATTCATAACGCAGAAGAACGGAAATATCAGATCATTGCAGATTATCTGAAAGAATATCTGCCGCGTCAGATTGGTGTCTGCCATTGTACAGGAGTAGATAAATATGCTTTCTTCTACAAAGACTTTGGTGACAGGGTATTCTATAATTACACGGGGAAAACTAATTCAAACTGATTTGTTGAAATAAAATATATATAATAATTTGATATGAAGAAACTAATAACTTCTTTAGCACTGGCATTGACCGCATTGTCCGGCTATGCCATTACTCCTTTATTGGATGCGTGACGCACGTATTTCACCGAATGGAACGGAGATTGTCTTTTGTTATAAAGGCGATATTTACAAAGTCCCCGCACAGGGTGGGACAGCCGTTCAGTTGACAACACAAGCATCTTATGAAGTTAACCCCGTTTGGTCGCCCGACGGAAAACAAATTGCATTTGCCAGCGACCGGAATGGGGAATTTCGACCTCTTTATCATGCCTGCTGACGGCGGAACCGCCCAAAGGCTGACTTATCATTCCGCTTCGGAGATTCCTTCGGCTTTACTCCGGACGGAAAGTTTGTACTTTCTCCGCATCTATTCAAGACCCTGCAGGCAGCGCTTTGTTTCCCTACCGGAGCAATGACGGAATTGTATAAAGTACCTGCTGGCGGAGGACGTACCGAGCAAGTACTCGCTACTCCTGCCGAATGGGTTTGCTTTGATAAATCGGGAAAAACTTTCTTTATCAAGACCGTAAAGGCTTCGAAGATGAATGGAGAAAACACCATACTTCTTCTATAACCAGAGATATTTGGCTGTATAACACGCAATCGGGGAAAACATATCAATCTAACGAACCGGGAAGGGGAAGACCGCAATCCGGTATGCGCATGACGGCAATTCTGTCATTTTCTTAGCGAGCGCAACGGCGGCTCATTCAATGTTTATAACTTTTCACTGAATACTTCAAAACGTCGAATGTGCCTCAGAGGTAAAAAGCGATAACGCTACATTCCGTACGCATCCGGTACGTTTCTTGTCAATCAGTGATAAAGGTACATTGTGTTATACCTATGACGGAGAGCTTTATACACAGGAAGCCAATGCCCGTCCGAAGAAAGTAAACGTCGAACTTGTCGGGATGATGAAAAAGGAGATTGCTTCCCTCAAATTTTCTCAGGGCGCTACTTCCGCTTCCGTATCTCGGACGGCAAACAGGTTGCTTTCATTGTGCGTGGTGATGTCTTTGTCACTTCGACGGATTACACTACAACAAAGCAAATCACGAATACTCCGGGAAAGAAGCCGCTGTGTCCTTTGCCCCGATAACCGGACGCTGGTCTATGCCAGTGAAAGGACGGGTAACTGGCAACTTTACACCGCCAAAATAGCCCGTAAGGAAGAAGCCAATTTCCCTAATGCAACTCTTATCGAGGAAGAAGTCTTGCTTCCTTCAAAAACAGTGGAACGTGCTTATCCGCAATATTCTCCGGACGGTAAGGGCTGGCTTTTCATCGAAGACCGTAACCGCTTAATGGTACTTGACTTAAAGACGAAGAAAGTTCGTCAAGTGACGGACGGTTCTACAGCATGGTATAATACCGGAGGCGGATTCGACTATGAATGGTCGCCGGACGGCAAATGGTTTACTCTTGAATTTATTGGCAATCGCCATGATCCTTATTCGGATATAGGTATTGTCAGCGCACAAAGGCGGTACTATTACCAACTTGACTAACAGCGATATATTGGCGGTTCTCCGCGTTGGGTAATTGACGGAAACGCTATTCTTTCCCAAACTGAACGTTACGGTATGCGTGCGCATGCTTCTTGGGGTTCACAACAGGATGATGCTGGTATTCTTGAATCAGGATGCTTGCGACCGCTATCGCTTAAGTAAGGAAGACTTCGAAACTGTAAAAGAATTAGAAAAGGAACAGAAGAAAGCGAAAAAGACGGTGACAAGAAGAAAGATGTAAATAAGTCCAAAAGGATGAAGCTGGACGAGGACAAGTCATCCGAAGATAAAGCAGACAAGAAAGATATAGTAGTAGAGCTTAACGGCATTGAAGACCGTATCGTCCGTCTGAGCTCCCAACTCTTCCGATTTAGGCAGTGCCATACTTCTCAAAAGACGGAGAATCTTTATTACTTCTGAAGCTTTCGAAGGCGGCTATGACCTTTGAAAATGAATCTTCGTGAAAAAAAAGACACAAAACGTTTGCACAAACTCAATACCGGTTGGGCATCATTGATGTTGGATAAGAAAGGGACATTTTCTTGTTGGGAAGCCGGATGATGCAGAAAATGGATGCGAAGTCGGATGCATTGAAATCAATCAGTTATCAGGCTGAAAATGAAAATGGACTTGGCTGCCGAGCGTGAAGCAATGTTCGACCATGTGTACAAACAACATCAAAAACGCTTCTACAATCTTACTATGCATGGGGTCGATTGGGATGCTATGACGGCTGCTTACCGCAAGTTCCTGCCTCATATTGGCAACAACTACGACTTTGGGAATTATTGAGCGAATGGTTACGAATCTCGTTTCATACAGGAGGACGTTATTCTCCGAGAGGCGAGATGCAACTTCTAATCTGGGCTTGTTGTCTGATTGAATTCATTGCAGTATGAATGGAAAATCGCTGAGGCACCGAGAAAGGCCCGTTCGACCATTCCCGTACAAAAGTAAAAAGCAGGCTGCATTATTGAAAAAGATTAACGGTGAGGAACTGGCTCCGGATAAGGATATTACTGCTTTACTGAATAATAAAGCCGGAAGAAAACCCTGGTTTCGTTGTATAATCCGCAGAATAGGAGCGTTGGGAAAGTGGTAATGCCTATCACTGGCGGAAGACTCAACGGTTTGTTATACAAACGTTGGGTAAAACAACGTGCTGCCGATGTTGAGAAATGGTCGAACGGCCGGTTGGGGTATGTACATATCCAGTCCATGGGCGACGGAAGTTTCCGTACTGTTTACTCGGATATTTTGGGTAAATATAACAACTGTGACGGAATTGCGATTGATACCCGTTTCAATGGCGGCGGTCGTCTGCGAAGATATCGAGATACTTTTCAGCGGTCAGAAATACTTTACGCAGGTAGTACGCGGACGCGAAGCCTGTGATATGCCGAGCCGTCGCTGGAATAAACCTTCTATCATGTTGCAGTGTGAAGATAACTATTCCAATGCGCACGGTACGCCTTGGGTGTACAAACACCAGAAGATAGGCAAACTGGTCGGTATGCCTGTGCGGGAACAATGACAAGCGTATCTTGGGAAACATTGCAAGACCCTTCACTGGTATTCGGTATTCCTATTATCGGTTATCGTCTGCCGGATGGAAGTTATCTGGAAAATAGCCAGTTAGAGCCTGATATTAAGGTTGCCAATAGCCCTGAAACGGTAGTGAAAGGGGAAGATATGCAACTGAAAACGGCTGTTGACGAATTGCTTAAAGAGATAGACAGTCAGAATAGATAGTAAATAGAAGTAGGTTG
>VOFG01001146.1_pt1 | contig 50001 bp, 75 predicted proteins | sample 5384171 | NCBI WGS metagenome assembly VOFG01 (sample SAMN12384726, study PRJNA508395) | human gut metagenome | isolation source: healthy gut F | host: Homo sapiens
GAATATCCTGCGTTACCTGGAAAAAAAGGTCATCACCCGGGATAATCCGTATACCACACCGGTTTTACAGGAGGTTGTTGCAGACAGCTACCGCCGCCTCATTGCCCGGCCATTGAGCGTGAAATCCGCAGTGCGCTTACCGAAACCGCAGAGGATGGTGCCATCAAGGTATTTGGCAAGAACTTAAAACAGCTTCTGATGCAGCCGCCAATCGGCAGGACACAGGTGGTGCTGGGCTGGGATCCGGCATTCCGTACCGGCTGTAAGCTGGCTGTCGTGGATGCCACCGGAAAAGGTGCTGGACACCACGGTCATTTACCCCGACCGCGCCGCAGAAAAAGGTGGAAGAGTCCGCAAAGAGATCGTAAAAAGACCTGATCAAAAAATACAACATCTCCTGATCAGTGTGGGAAACGGAACAGCGTCCGAGAATCTGAGCAGATCATCGTGGAACTCTTAAAAGAAATTCAGGAGAAAGTCCAGTATGTCATCGTCAATGAGGCGGGGGCTTCCGTTTACTCTGCAAGCAAGCTGGCTACGGAGGAGTTCCCGAATTTTGATGTAGGTCAGCGAAGCGCTGCTTCCATCGCGAGAAGACTGCAGGATCCGCTGGCAGAGCTGGTCAAGATTGATCCGAAGTCCATCGGTGTGGGCCAGTACCAGCATGATATGAACCAGAAAAGTTGGGAGAGAGACATTGTCCGGTGTCGTGGAAGATTGCGTAAACCGCGCGGGGTGTGGACTTGAATACGGCATCGGCACCGCTGCTCGCCTATATTTCCGGCATTCAAGACGATTGCGAAAAATATCGTGGCATATCGGGAGGAGAATGGCGCATTTTCAACGCGCCGTGAGCTTTTGAAGGTGGCAAAGCTGGGGACCGAAGGCGTTTGAACAGTGTGCCGGTTTCATGCGCATCCACGGCGGCAACAATCCACTGGATATGACCAGTGTGCATCCGGAAAGCTATAAAGCAGCGGAGGCACTTTTTAAAAAAGCTGGGACATGATCCGGAGAGATCGCGGCGGGCGGCATCCGCAATATCCGACAAGGGTGATCGCGGATACGGCAAAGCTGGCAAAGGAGCTTGGCCTCGGCGAGCCGACCTTAGCGATATCGTAAAGCGAAGTGGAGAAAACCGGCGCGCGACCCGCGTGAGGAGATGCCAAAGCCGATCCTGCGCACCGATGTCCTGGAGATGAAGGATTTGGCCCCGGGCATGATTTTAAAGGGAACGGTCCGGAATGTCATTGACTTTGGCGCGTTTGTGGATATTGGTGTCCATCAGGATGGCCTGGTCCACGTGTCCCAGATGACAGACCGCTACATCAAGCATCCGCTGGAGGCAGTCAGTGTCGGTGATATCGTAGAAGTCAAGGTGTTAAGCGTAGATCTGAACAAGAAGCGCATTGCCTTGACCATGAAGCTGTAGGGAAAGGAGCGGTGATTACCGATGGAAAATGAAACCAATGTAACCAGTGAAGTCAGGGAGACAGTCCGGACTGGAAAACGGTGGATGTGACTTTGCACATTACAGCGAAGGATCTGTGGATCTTTTCCATGTATCATGCTAATGCCGGTTTTATGGGAATGTTTAATATCCTGTTTTCCTGGCGGCTCTGCTCTTTGATCTTTCGGGGCAGCACAACAGCGCCTTACAGAAGCCTGCTGGTGGTGTGTGCTCTGATGTTTACAGTATGGCAGCCGTTTCTTCTCTGGCTGAAAGCCGGAAAACAGGCGAAACGTCCTGCGGTGAAAACACCGATGCGCCTGGTGTTTACGGATGAGAAGCTGACTGTAAGCCAGGCGGAAAATTCAGCTGATTTTAACTGGGAGGAGATGGGCCGCCTGGACGCGAAACCAGCCATGTATATTCTCTATATGGACCGGGTTCATGCGTACCTGATTCCGAAAACAGCTTTGGCTGAACAGGAAGAAGCATTCCGGGAACTGGTAACCGCGCATCTTCCGAAGGAAAGACGGAGGAAAATCTGATGGAATATAAAAGCAACAGCCCGGAAGAAACCTTTGCCCTGGGAAAGCAGCTGGGGGAACAGGCTAAACCGGGAGAAGTATACTGCCTGGATGGAGATCTTGGCGTGGGCAAGACCATTTTTACCCAGGGATTTGCTGCGGGCCTTGGCATTGATGAGCCGGTTAACAGCCCGACCTTTACCATTGTGCAGCAGTATGACAGCGGACGCCTGCCCCTGTATCACTTTGATGTGTACCGCATCGGGGATGTCAGCGAGATGGATGAGATTGGCTATGAGGACTGCTTTTACGGAGAGGGTGTCTGCCTGATCGAGTGGTCCCAGCTCATTCCGGAGATTCTTCCGGACGAGGTAATCCGTATCCGCATTGAAAAGACCTGGAAAGGGATTTGATTACCGAAAAGATAACGGTGGAGGGATTAGGATGAAGATACTTGGAATAGAAAGTGCGTCACTGGTGGCTTCCGTGGCTGTAGTGACCGATGGCCTGGTGACAGCGGAGTATACCGTGGATTTAAAAAGACCCATTCCCAGACGCTGCTGCCCATGATTGATGAGGTGACCCGCATGCTGGAGCTGGATCTGCATGAGGTGGATGCCATTGCGGTATCCGGCGGACCGGGTTCCTATACCGGCCTGCGCATCGGCTCCCGCAACAGCAAAGGGCCTGGGCCTGGCGCTGGAAAAGCCTTTGATCCATGTTCCGACCATGGATGCCATGGCTTACAATTTATATGGAACCTCCGCGCTTATCTGCCCGGTCATGGATGCCAGAAGAGGCCAGGTTTATACCGGACTCTATCATTATGAAGAAACCTTTGAGGTTGTAAAGCCGCAGTGCGGCATGGACATTCACGAGCTGATAAAAGAACTGAATGAACGCGGGGAGCGCGTGATCTTTTTAGGGGACGGTGTGCCGGTGAATGAGAAAATTATCCGGGAAGAGATGACCGTACCGTTCTCCTTTGCCCCGGCCCAGACAAACCGCCAGCGCGGTGCCAGTGTGGCTGCTCTTGGAAGCGTGTACTTTGCGGAAGGAAAGACTGTGTCCGCCATGGACCACGCGCGGATTACCTGCGCAAAGCCCAGGCAGAGCGGGAACTGGAAGAGGCAAAACGTCAGGGAAAGACCGATGAGCTGGCAGCAGGCCACAGCGTTGGAACAGGAGATGCGCAGTGATCCGCTGCATGGAGGAGCAGGATCTTCCGGCCATCGCAGAACTGGAAAAACTCTGCTTTTCGGAAAGCTGGTCCTATTCCATCCTGGAAGCCGGAATCCACAGTCCCTACGATGTGTATTATGTATTTGAACAGGAAGAAAAAATTCTTGGCTACTGCAACCTGCGGGTGCTGGCCGGGGAGGGAAGTGCAGCGTATTGCCGTACATCCCGAAAGCCGCCGCCTGGGGCTTGGCAGAAAAATGATGGATGCGATGGTAGAGTATGCTATCCGGGAAGGTGCTTATGCCATCAGCCTGGAGGTACGAAAAGGCAACCTTGCGGCCGGAACCTGTATGAATCCTGCGGTTTTGCCGCAGAGGCAGTGCGAAAAAGCCTACTATCATAACCCGACCGAGGATGCTCTCATCATGTGGAAGCGGGATCTGCCGGGAAAGAATTACCACTTAAAATCGCGAATATTTCTGTTTATAATGTAGGGGACGCGGCGTCTGTGCCGTGTCCCCTGTTTTAATGGGGAAGAATCCGGCGCCGCCCCGAATCAGGCAGCACAGCAGGTGGAATATGTGAAAAGAAAAAGGCGAGGAATCAACATGAGAAAATATCAGAAAAATGGAATACTGAAAAGTGTAGTCTGCAACGGCTGCGGAAAGAAGCTGGTGGTAGAGCGTGGAATCCTGCGGGAAGGCGGCTTTGCCATTACATTATCCGTGGATTATTTTTCCGAAAAAAGACGGCGAAATCCACCACTGGGATCTGTGTGAGGACTGCTATGACAGTTTGATCCGCCAGTTTGTGATTGCTCCGGAAATCGAGGAAGCGGTTGAATTCATGTAAACTATGCTATGATATCAGCATCAAATGAAATGAGGTTAATCGGTTTATGTTAGATATCTGTTTACTGGGGACCGGGGGCATGCAGCCGCTGCCGTATCGTTGGCTGACGTCTATGATGGCGCGCTGTGACGGCAGCAGTCTTCTGATCGACTGCGGAGAAGGAACGCAGGTGGCGCTGAAAGAAAAAGGATGGAGCCCGAAGCCCATCGATGTGATCTGTTTTACCCATTATCATGCAGACCACATCAGCGGACTTCCAGGGCTTCTTCTCACGATGGGCAACGCAGAGCGCACGGAACCGGTAACGCTGATCGGACCAAAGGGGCCTGGGCGCGTGGTGAACGCGCTGCGTACCATTGCGCCGGCTTCCATTCCAGTTAAAGTTTATCGAGCTGGAGGAGAACCGGAACCAGTTTCAGATCGGGCCTTACGTGATTGATGCCTACCGGGTAAACCATAATGTGGTCTGCTATGGCTATTCTATTTCCATTCCGCGGGCGGGCCGTTTTGATGTGGAACGGGCCAAGGCGCAGAATGTGCCGATGAAGGCATGGAGCCGTCTGCAGAAGGCGAGACGCTGGAGCTTGACGGTGTGACCTACACCGGATATGGTGCTGGGACCGGACCGCAAGGGCTTAAAGGTTACCTACTGTACTGACACCAGGCCGGTGCCGGTCATTGCGGAGTACGCGGACCATGCGGATCTCTTTATCTGCGAGGGCATGTACGGCGAGGATGGCAAAGAGGCGAAAGGCGAGGGAGTACAAGCACATGGCCATGGACGAGGCAGCAAGCCTGGCTTGAAGAAGGCACAGCCTGCAGAAATGTGGCTGACGCATTTCAGCCCGTCCTTAAACCGGCCGGACGAGGTTTATTGACAAAGTAAGGGAAATCTTTCCGGGGCGAAGACAGCGCGGGATGGCTGGACCCGTGAGCTGACCTTCGATGAGGGTAAGACAAATGATGGATACAGAGAAAAATAAATGAAGAAACGGAAATGAAGGACACTCTGATTCTGGCAATCGAGAGCTCCTGTGACGAGACGGCAGCTTCCGTCGTAAAGAATGGACGTGAGGTGCTGTCCAACGTGATCTCATCCCAGATTGCCCTGCACACGCAGTTTGGCGGTGTAGTTCGGAGATTGCTTCCAGAAAACATATTGAGAAGATCAACCAGGTGGTAACCCAGGCGCTGGAAGACGCAAAGGTAACCCTGGCAGATGTGGATGCCATTGGTGTCACCTACGGCCCGGGCCTTGTGGGCGCTCTTTTGGTTGGCGTGGCTGAGGCAAAAGCCATTGCCTTTGCGGCAAAAAAACCGCTGGTGGGCGTGCACCACATAGAAGGGCATGTGTCTGCAAACTACATTGAAAATCCGGATTTGGAGCCGCCCTTTGTGTGCCTGATCGTCTCCGGCGGACATACCCATCTGGTCATTGTAAAGGATTACGGCGAGTTTGAGATCATCGGCCGCACCCGTGACGATGCGGCAGGCGAGGCGTTTGATAAGGTGGCCCGGGCCGTAGGACTGGGCTATCCGGGTGGCCCAAAAGGTAGACAAAACCGCCAAAGAGGGCAATCCGCATGCCATTGAGTTCCCGCGGGCGAAGGTGGAGGGCTCTCCTTATGATTTCAGTTTCAGCGGCTTAAAATCAGCTGTGCTGAATTACATTAACAAAGCCCATATGACCGGCGAGGAGATTAACGTGCGGATCTGGTAGCCTCCTTCCAGAATGCAGTCGTGGAGGCCCTGGTGAGCCGCGCGGTCCTGGCAGCAAAGGAATATGGCTATGACAAGCTGGCCATTGCCGGCGGCGTGGCGTCAACTCTGCGCTTAGGGCAGCCATGCAGGAGGCCTGTGACAAGGCACATATTCGCTTCTATCATCCGTCTCCGATCTTCTGTACGGATAACGCGGCCATGATTGGCTGTGCGGCCTACTATGAGTATAAGAAGGGAACGCGCCATGGCTGGGACTTAAATGCAGTCCCGAACTTAAAGCTCGGTGAACGATGAGATAAAAAATTAACAATATATAAGGAAGAGAGAGCATGACTGATACATTTCGCATTGGAGCCGTGATCTGGCCGGAGGCCGGGGCAGCAGGATGCACAGTGATATCCAGAAGCAGTATATGCTTTTAGATGGCAGACCTTTAATCGCTTATGCCCTGGAGGCATTTGAGCGAAGCTGTGCGGATGATCTGGTGCTGGTGACCGGGCTGGAGGCAGAGTTTGTGCAGAAGGAGATTCTGCCCCCCTTGGCCTCACGAAGCTGCGCATTGTAACCGGAGGAAAAGAGCGCTACCATTCGGTTTATGAGGATTAAAAGCATTACGGAACTGTGACTACGTGCTGATTCATGACGGCGCAAGGCCTCTTGTGACGGAAGCAGTCATTTCCAGGCTGTGCAGGCGGCTGTGCAGAATGACGCGTGTGTGGTGGGAATGCCGGTGAAGGATACCATCAAGGTGGCAGACGCCCATGGCTTTGCGGAGTCTACACCGGACCGTTCCCTGCTGTGGCAGGTACAGACACCCCAGGCATTTGCCTATCCGCTGGTGCGCGGCGCCTATGACCGCCTGATGGCAGATGAGACATTGCAGAAGGGAATCACGGACGATGCCATGGTGGTGGAGCACTTAAGCGGCACAAAGGTGCGCCCCGTGGAAGGAAGCTCTGAGAATTTAAAGGTGACCACACCGGAAGATCTGGTCCTGGCAGAGGCTTTATTAAAAAAACGCTTGAATCCGTAAATGACGGGAAAAACTTTATTTTTCAAACCGGGATTGGAAAAAATGCTGAAAAATACGAAAAACAGCTAAAGAAAGTTAACAAAATAACGAAGAATTATCGCGGAAAGTGCTTGTATATTTTGAAAAAATGATGCTATACTCTGTAATAGCTGATAAATAAATATACACATTGCATAGAGAAAATAGAGCAGCGCAGGTGTGTAGGACATTTCTTTTAGAGTCCATGTGGAACGTAAGGTGTCGTACGACTGCGCTATTTGTGCTTAAAAGCAGTGTATATTTCTTATCTATGAAAACGTCCGGTTAACACAGACCGGACAATTATAAAAACGGAGGAAATGTGTATGAAGAAAAAATCGCATTGCTGCTCAGCGTTGCCATGCTGACAGCATCCCTGGCAGAGCTGCGGCGGAAAGTCCGGTTCTACATCGGCCCCGGCCGGTGACTCTGGTTCAGCAACGACAGAGGCAGGAGGCACTGCTGCAGGCGGTCACAAAGACACCCTGGTTATCGGTACCGATGCTGACATCAATAATCTGGATCTGCAGCAGCAGCAGGACCAGATCAACAACATCGTATTAAAGAATACTCATCAGACCTGGTATTCTTCAACAATGGTTCCCAGGGAGACGAGCGATTCGGTCCGTGCCTGGCTACCTCCTGGGAGTTCAAGGATGACACCCACATTGAGATGAAGCTGCGTGACGACGTTCATTTCAACGATGACGACAAGACTCCGATGACCGCAGAGGATGTCAAATTCACTCTGGATATGGCAACCGGCAACATGGTAGCATCCGTTCTGGCCGGCTATGTTGGCTGTACCGTAATTGATGACTACACCATCGAGATTGAGATTGAGAAATACAACAACGAGTTCATCAGTCCCTGGAATCCGTTCCGTTATCCATCCAGTCAGAAGGCATACGACGACGGCGTAGAGGATCCGTATTACATCGGTACCGGCCCGTACAAGTTCGACGAGTGGGTAGAAGGTGAAGTACTGTCGCCTGGTTAAGGTTGACGATTACTGGGGCAACGATCTCCCCGGCAGACGACAATCTGGCTCCTGGCGTAGCAGAGACCATTGAGTTCCGCCCGTACATCGAGGCATCCTCCCGTGTTATGGCACTGCAGGCAGGCGAGATTGACGTTTGTGTAAACCCGCCGATCAACGAGCTGCAGTACTTAGGGGATGATGACAATATCACCGTTTACGAGCAGACTGGTACCCGTCTCTTCTACTTCGCATTCAACGTAGAAAGAGCCGTGGAACAACCAGACCTTAAGACAGGCTGTTGCATGCGCGATCGATCGTGATGCAGTCCTGGAGGCAGCTGTATACGGCAAGGGAACACTGCAGACCACCATCTTAAACCGCGGCCTGTGGGGCTTCTATGATGACATGGATGGCTTCGACTACGATATAGACAGAGCAAAATCCTTAATGGCAGAGGCTGGTTACCCGGACGGCGGCATCAGCACCACCTTAACCTACGCATCCGGCGCTCCGTACGAGCAGATCGCAACCATCATTCAGGCAAACCTGGCAGACATCGGCATTGACGTAACCCTGGAGCCGAGGGAGACCGCAACTTAAAATCCACCTGTGTAGACGGCAATCAGGAACTGTTCCTGTGGAGATGGAACGAGGACTCCAAAGGTTGACTTCGTATACCGTGACCTGTTCTACACCGGTTCCGGTTCCAACTATCATCACTATTCGATCCTAAGGCAGATGAGATGATCGACATCGTAGCAACGGAAAAAGATCAGGACAAACGCCTTGAGACCGCAAAAGAACTTGCAGACCTACTTAGTAGATGCCTGCCCGCAGGTTCCGTTATACATTGCAAACCTGGTAGTTGCATACAACAAGAACCTTCAGGGGACAGTACTTCTACGGCGGCGGCAACCACGACTGGCGTCATGCATACATCGCAGAGTAAAGAGAAACAAAGACATAATGACTGAAAAAACTTGCGGGGCTTCAAAAAGCCCCGCAAGTTTCCATATGAGTCACTGATCATAAAAAAGGGCGACAGGCAAATGCTGAAATACATTGGGAAAAAGACTTATCATGCTGATCCCGGTTATTCTGGTAACCTCATTTCTGATCTTCTGGGCCATGAGCCTGACCGGCGGCGACCCGGCGTTAATGCTTGCGGGTGATAACGCAAAGCGGGAACAGATTGAGCAGATCCGTGAAGACCTTGGATTGAATGATCCGTTTATCGTACGTTATGGAAACTATATGAAAGGCATGCTGACTGGTGATATGGGTAAGTCCTATGTGACCAAGCGGGATGTATTTAAGACCTTCATGGAGCGTCTTCCGAATACCCTGATGCTGGGCGGAGCCGCCGTGCTCATTGCTGTAGTGGTATCCCTGCCGCTTGGTATTTACACTGCGATACATCAAAATACATGGAAGGATACAGCGGGTATGATATTTGCCCTGTTCGGCACGTCCATGCCAAACTTCTGGTTGGGACTCATGCTGATCATCATATTTTCACTGAAGCTGGGTCTGTTTCCAACGGGCGGTAAAGGCGGGCTGGACAGCCTGGTGCTGCCGGCAGTGACCGTAGGCTTCGGACTGGCTGCACTCATTACCAGAACGACACGCTCCTCCATGCTGGATGTACTCCGTCAGGATTACATGACTACCGCGCGGGCAAAGGGCTGTTCAGAGAAGCAGGTCATCACCGTACACGGTTTAAAGAACGCGTTGATCCCGATCATCACTGCGATCGGTCTGCAGATGTCTCTGGTTATTACAGGCTCCGTTCTGGCAGAGACGGTATTCTCCTGGCCGGGCATCGGACGTCTGGTATATGACTCCATCTCAAGCGTGATACCCCGATGGTTACAGGAGCGATCATTATGTGCTCCATCCTTATGTGTATCATCAACCTGGTGGTAGACTTAATCTACGCATTCTTTGACCCGAGAATCAAAGCACAGTACAGTAAGAAGGGGTGATCACATGGCACAGGCAAGCGAAATCAAAAAACAGTATAAAAACGGACGCTGTTTCAGGAGACCTGGCGGCGTCTGACTAAGAACCGCGGCGCCATGCTGGGACTGGCTTTCTTAGTACTGCTGGTACTGGCAGCGGCACTCAGCCCGGTCATCTTCGATTATGAGAAAGACGTTATTGGCCAGAACATGCAGGACCGTCTGATGGGACCGTGCGCGGCTCACTGGTTTGGAACCGATGAATACGGCCGTGACTTATTTGCCCGTATTATTTACGGCGCGCGCTATTCCCTGATCATCGGTGTTGGTTCCGTAGTGCTGGGCCTTCTCGTCGGAACCATCCTGGGTTCCCAGGCAGGCTTCAAGGGCGGAATTACCGATTCCATCATCATGCGCGGCATTGATATTTTCTATTCCATTCCGAACATCATGACAGCGGTAGTTATTGTATCTCTGTTAGGACCGAGCACGGTGAACCTGATGATCGCGCTGGCCTTCTCCTGCGCCAGCAGTTTTGCGCGTATCGTGCGCGCTTCCGTTATGACCATTCGTGATCAGGAGTATGTGGAATCCTCCTACGCCATGGGACTGCCGACCTGGAAGATCATCGTAAAGCACATTCTTCCAAACTGCCTTTCCCCAATCATCGTACAGATCACGCTGCTGATCGGTACTACCATCATCTCGGCTTCTTCCTTAAGCTTCCTTGGAATCGGTGTTCCAGCACCGGCACCGGAGTGGGGCGCGCTGCTTTCCGCAGGCCACAGCCATATCCGTGACGCAAGCTACATGTGTATCATTCCGGGTCTTGCCATTATGTTCACGGTTCTTGCATTGAACCTTCTGGGTGATGGCTTGCGAGATGCGTTGGATCGAAGCTGAAAAAAGTAGGTAATACATAAGATTTAGGAGGAATAGGGTATGGCTGACGAGTTAGTACTTGATATAAAAAACCTGGTAGTCCATTATGAGACCGAAGATGCCGATGTCCATGCAGTCAATGGCATTGACCTCTCTATTGCCAAGAAACGGACCTTAGGCCTGGTGGGCGAGACCGGCGCAGGCAAGACTACCACGGCACTTTCAATTTTGAATCTGGTTCCGAATCCGCCGGGGGTCATCAAAGACGGCGAGATTAAACTGGATGGAAAAGACGTATTGAAAATGACACCGGAAGAGCTGGAAAAGATGCGCGGCAATGAGGTTGCCATGATCTTCCAGGATCCCATGACTGCGCTGAATCCGGTTATGACGGTTGGTGACCAGATCGGTGAGAGTATTGCGATCCACCAGAATATTTCAAGAAGGAAGCCTTCGAGAAGGCAAAAGAAATGTTAAAGATGGTAGGTATCGCGGAATCGCGCTTACGATTACCCGCATCAGTTCTCCGGCGGCATGAAGCAGCGTGTTGTCATTGCGATTGCGCTGGCCTGCAAGCCCGCAGCTTCTGATCGCGGATGAGCCGACCACCGCTCTGGATGTAACCATTCAGGCGCAGGTGCTGGAGCTCATGAAACAGCTGATCCGTGACAAAGAAATGTCCATGCTCATGATCACCCATGACCTTGGCGTTGTGGCAGAGGTCTGTGAGGATGTAGCAGTGATGTATGCCGGTCGCATTGTGGAGAAAGGAACCGCGGATGATGTGTTCAACCACATGCGCCATCCGTATACCGAGGGCCTGTTCGATTCCTGCCGAACTTAAAACAGCGTGGCGAGGAACTCGTTCCGATCAAGGGCCTCATGCCGGATCCGTCGGATCTGCCGCCGGGATGCGCGTTCGCGCCAAGATGCCCGTACGCGACGGAGGCATGCAGCAAGGCAGTTCCGGAACTGACATCTGCAGATGGCAGCACAACTCATTTTGTTGCCTGCAGCGCCTACAAGGATCCGGAATTCAGATTAAGGGGAACAAAGATGGCAGGTAAGACAATTCTTGAGGTACAGAACCTCACAAAATTTTTCAATACCCCGGGCGGACAGCTTCACGCGGTAGACGGTGTAAGTTTTAAGATTGAAGAGGGACGAACCCTTGGTATCGTAGGTGAGTCCGGCTGTGGAAAGTCTACTACCGGACGAACCATTTTAAAGCTTCTGGAGCCGACCGGAGGAAAGATTATCTTTGACGGTCAGGATATCACAAATTACAGCCGCAAAGCAGATGCGCCCGCTGCGTCGGGAGATGCAGATGGTGTTCCAGGATCCGTACGCATCCCTGGATCCGAGACAGACCGTGATGCAGCTCATCAGCGAGCCGATCATTGAGCATAAGCTGTTAAAGTCCAGGAGCGATATTGAAGAGAGAACCCTGGAGCTGATGCGTACCGTAGGCCTTGCGGAGCGTTACATGAACGTATACCCGCATGAGCTGGACGGCGGCCGCCGCCAGCGTATCGGTATTGCCCGCGCGCTGGCTGTAAGACCGAAGCTGATGGTATGTGACGAGCCGGTATCCGCGCTGGACGTATCCATTCAGGCACAGATCTTAAACCTGTTAAAGAAGCTGCAGGCAGATCTGGGACTGACCTATATTTTCATCACCCATGACCTGTCGGTAGTCAAATATTTCTCCGATGATATTGCGGTTATGTACCTGGGCCAGATGGTTGAGAAAGCACCGTCTGATGTTCTGTTCCAGAATCCGGTGCATCCGTACACCAAGGCGCTGCTTTCCGCAATTCCGCTCCCCAATCGTGGGCAAGGAAAACCGGTACGTCAGCTGATCCGCGGCGAGATTACTTCTCCGGTCAACCTGCGGATGAGTGCCGTTTCATGAAGCGGTGTGACTGCGCGGCAGAGTGCTGCAAGGAACGGCAACCCGCAGCTGCGGGAGATTGAGCCGGGCCACTTTGTTGCCTGCACCAGAGTAGGTGAAATTTAAAGAGCAAATTATGACAACTGAATCCATACGCGCGAGAGCATAAGAGGAAGCGTAACCATAAGAGCACAGAACCCATCTGTGTTTTTGGGGTACGCTTCTTTTCTTTATGTGGGGCAGGTATGGGGAGAAAATAAAAGGGGTATCTGGAATGCTGAAGCTCTGGCCGGTACTGGCACAGTTTACAGCCCGGAACTTTGGGTTCAGGCAGAGTACCTGGTACGCATCCTTGTGGCGGCGTGCCTGGGACTTCTGATTGGAAGCGAGCGGAAAAACCGCAACAAATCAGCGGGCATCCGCACCCATGTGATCGTGGCGCTTGGGGCAGCGCTGATCATGGTCGTTTCCAAATATGGGTTTACCGATGTGGAGAAGGTGGATTCCGCCCGCGTGGCAGCACAGGTAGTCAGCGGTGTCGGTTTCCTGGGTGCCGGAGTCATCTTTGTGCGCAACAATCTGGTAAACGGACTGACTACAGCAGCCGGAATCTGGGCAACCGCGGGCGTGGGCCTGGCCCTGGGAGCCGGCATGTATGTGGTGGGAATCAGCAGTGCCCCTGCTGGTCCTGATCATTCAGTTTGTGATGCACCGCATCGCGTATTTTGCCGATGTGGCATCCGGCGGTCTGATCCGCATGACCTTGGTGAAGCAGGAAGGCATTGTGCAGTCCATGGAGGATTATCTCCAGAGAGAGAAACTCAGCGTAGTTTCCGTAAAGATCAACAAGACCAAAAAGGACGAGGTAAAAACTGGAGTTCGATGTGGTTTTCCCGCCTGGATATCAGAAATCAAGACTGCTGGCGAGGTTGGTAGAGATGGATGAGGTCCTGGCGGTCAGTGAATAAAAAAAGGATCGCGTTTTCATGATACGTGAAACGAATAAATGCGGGTCCGCCATGCGGGCCTGGAACAGAGGAGACAGGAGTATGAACAGTATGAAATACGATGTAGTGGTCATCGGCGGCGGTGTGATTGGCTGCGCGGTTGCCAGAGAGCTTTCCAGATATCAGTTAAAGACCTGTGTCGTGGAAAGAGAAGAGGATGTATGTTCCGGAACCTCCAAGGCCAACAGTGCCATTGTGCATGGCGGCTTTGACGCAGAGCCGGGAACCCTGAAAGCAAAATTCAACATTCTGGGAAGCCGGATGATGGAGGACCTTTCGAAAGAACTGGATTTCGATTACAAACGCAACGGCTCCTTGGTGCTCTGCTTTGCGGAGGAAGACAAGCCGGCGCTGCAGGCGCTCTATGAAAAAGGCGTGCAGAATGGTGTGGAAGGCATGTCCATCATCAGCGGAGATGAAGTACGGAAAATGGAGCCGAATATTGAGGATACCGTGGTTGCGGCCCTGAATGTACCGAGCGGCGGCATTGTGTGTCCGTTTGGCCTGACCATTGCCCTGGCAGAGAATGCATGCGATAACGGCATAGAATTCCGCTTCCTGACCGAGGTAGAGAACATTGAGAAAACGGCAGGTGGTTATCTGGTAAAGACGAACCAGGGTGAGATTGAGACTGCCTGCGTGGTGAATGCAGGTGTGTATGCAGATACCATCCACAACTATGTAAGCGAGAAGAAGCTTCATATCACATCAAGAAAAGGCGATTACTGCCTGCTGGATAAAGAGGCGGGAAATCTGGTAAGCCATACCATTTTTTCAGCTCCCGACCAAAATGGGTAAGGGCGTGCTGGTCAGCCCGACCGCACGGAAATCTGCTGACCGGTCCGACAGCAACTGATATTGACAACAAAGAGCAGACTGCGACGGCAGCAGAGGAGCTGGATTCCTGATGAGCCGTGCGGTGTTAAGCGTTAAGGACATTCCGTTCCGTCAGGTCATTACTTCCTTTGCAGGCCTGCGTGCTCATGAGGATGGCGATGATTTCGTGATCGGTGAGGCAGAGGACGCCCGGGCTTCTTTGACGCGGCCGGCATTGAATCTCCGGGCCTTCCAGCGCTCCGGCGATTGGCCAGTGGCTGGCAGAAAAAGTGGCAGAGAAACTGAATGCGGCAAAAAGAAGGAAGACTGGAACGGAACCAGAAAAGGGCATCGTGCGTCCGGAACTTTTAAGCAAAGAAGAGCGGGCAGAGCTGATCCGCAAAAAAATCCGGCCTACGGCACCATCATCTGCCGCTGTGAGAGTGTCAGCGAGGGCGAGATTGTGGATGCGATCACCAGAACGCTCGGCGCAAAGTCCTTAGATGGTATCAAGCGCCGTGTGCGTCAGGGCATGGGACGCTGCCAGGCGGGCTTCTGCACACCGCGTACCATGGAAATTCTTTCTTCAAGAGAACTTGGCATCAGCATGGAAGAGGTCTGCAAAAAATGCACCGGGATCGGAAATGTTGAAGGGTCATAAATAAGGGGGAGCGAACATGAGACATGATATTGTAATCATCGGAGGCGGCCCGGCTGGTCTGGCTGCGGCAGTAGCAGCGAGAAAGGCAGGAATTCAGGATATTCTCATCCTGGAGCGAGACAGCAGCCTCGGCGGAATTTTAAAACCAGTGCATCCATAATGGTTTCGGCCTTCATACCTTCAAGGAGGAACTGACCGGACCGGAGTATGCGGCACGCTATATTGCCATGGCAGAGGAGGAGAAGATCCCGTACCGCTTAAATACCATGGTCATTGATATCAACGAAAAGCGCGAGGCTAACCGTCATCAGCCGTGACCACGGCATGGAGACCATTGAGGCCGGTGCGGTAATCCTGGCTATGGGCTGCCGCGAGCGTCCGAGAGGTGCCCTGAACATCCCTGGCTACCGTCCGGCGGGCATCTACTCCGCAGGAAACCGCGCAGCGCCTGATGAACATTGAGGGCTACAGCGTTGGTAAGGAGGTTGTCATTCTTGGTTCCGGGGGATATCGGCCTGATCATGGCGCGCCGTATGACATTAGAGGGCGCAAAGGTCAAGGTCGTGGCAGAGCTGATGCCGTATTCCGGCGGCTTAAAGAGAAATATCGTTCAGTGTCTGGATGACTATGGCATTCCGTTAAAGCTGAGCCATACGGTAGTGGATATTCAGGGCAAGGAGCGCGTGACCAGCATTACCCTGGCCGAGGTAGGACCGGACAGAAAGCCGATTCCGGGAACCGAGGAACATTACAGCTGTGATACCCTGCTGTTATCCGTAGGCCTGATTCCGGAGAATGAGCTGACCAAAAGAGGCCGGCGTGGAGATGAACCGTGTGACCTCCGGACCGAATGTCAATGACCAGCTGGAGACCAGTGTTGCGGGCGTATTTGCCTGCGGCAATGTGTTACATGTGCATGATCTGGTGGACTATGTATCCGAGGAGGCTACCTTGGCAGGAACCAATGCTGCGGCCTATGTAAAAAGCGCAGAATGGCGAGGCAGCAACAAAGGCAGAGTTCCATGTGGTGACCCTGAAAGCAGAAAACGGCGTGCGCTATACCGTTCCGCAGACGATGGATGTCAACAATATGAGAGATCAGGTTGTTGTGCGTTTCCGCGTAGCAGACGTGTACCGTGACCGAAGCATCAGCGTATATCTGGACGGCACCCGCGTGCAGGCCAGAAAGAAGAAAGTTCTGGCTCCGGGTGAGATGGAACAGGTGATCTTAAAGAAAGAGGATCTGCAAGTATCCGGATTTAAAAGAAATCGTGATTTGTACGGAGGTGGAATAAGATGGAGAAGAGAACTGATCTGTATCGGATGTCCGCTGGGATGCCCTCTGACTGTGACCATGGAAGGAACAGAGATCACGGTAACCGGAAATACCTGTAAGCGTGGTGAAATCTACGCGAAGAAGGAAGTTACCAATCCGACCCGTGTGGTGACATCTTCTGTTCATGTAGAAGGCGGTGTGATCGCCATGGTATCCGTGAAAACAAAGGATGATATTCCGAAAGATAAGATCTTTGCGTGCATGGAAGAAATCCACCAAGGTTTCTGTTGCGGCACCGGTCCACATTGGTGATATTGTGATCGAGAACTGCGCAGGAACCGGTGTACCGGTCATTGCGACCAAGAACGTAGAAAGCTTAAAAAATTTGCTGCAGTTTGTGCAACGCATGAACTGCGATGTGTGGATTAAGATGGCCCCGCCCGTATAGACATGCGGGCGGGGGCTGTGCTATGATACGGGAAGATGATGACAGTTCCAAAACTCATCTTCGGAATTACAGATAGTGGAGCATGCTGCCAGTCTGCCGGTTATGGCGGACAGAGCAGAAAAAGACAGGAGGACAGGAAGATGAAAGTATATGCGCACAGAGGTTATAGCGGCAAATACCCGGAGAATACCATGCTGGCATTCAAAGAGGCGGAAAAGACTGGCTGCTACGGCATTGAGCTGGATGTACAGCTCACAAAGGACGGCGAGGTTGTGATCATCCACGATGAGAGGGTAGACCGCACCACGGACGGAACCGGCTGGGTAAGAGATTTTACCCTGAAGGAGTTAAAGAAGCTGAACGCGGCAGCAGCCTGGAACGGAAAATATGGCTTTGAGCCGATTCCGACCATGGAAGAATACTGCCAGTGGGTAAAAGATACGAATCTGGTAACCAACATCGAGATTAAATCCGGTGTGTATTACTATGAAGAGCTGGAGGAGAAGACCCTGGCCCTGGTAAAGAAATACGGTCTGAGAAGAAAATCGTATTCTCCTCTTTCCTGCATTCCTCTATCACCCTGCTTCGCAAGCTGGCACCGGAGATCCCGTGCGGCGCGCTGGTAGAGTACGATGACCTGGGCAACCCGGGCTACTACTGTGAGAAATTTGATTTCCAGTATTATCATCCGGGCGTAAAGGCTTTGACGGAAGATATGGTAAAGAGCTGCAAGGAACACAACATTCCACTGAACGTCTGGACCATCAACGATATGGGTGCCCTGGAGCAGATGTACGAGTGGGGCGTAGAAGGCGTGATCAGCAATTACCCGGGTGTGTGCAAAGGATGGATTGACAGTAAAAAATGATGAAAGCGATCGATTTGTTGGAAATATCACCGGTGATTGCGGCTATTAAAGATGACGCCGGTCTGAAAAAGTGCCTAGATACGGAATGCCAGGTTGTGTTTATTCTGTACGGGAATATCTGCAACATCAGGGATATTGTCGCAGAGCTGAAGGCCCATGGAAAATGTGCCATGGTACATGCGGATCTGGTTCAGGGGCTCGGGTCAAAAAAGAGGTGGCAATTGACTTCTTAAAGGAGCAGGCCGGGGCAGATGGCATCATCAGCACAAAGCCGATGCTGGTACGCAGGGCACAGGAACTGAAAATGTTCGGGATTCTCCGTGCGTTCATCATTGACTCCATGGCAGTATCAACACCAGAAAGATGCTGGATACATTTCGGCGGATATGATCGAGATCATGCCGGGGTGATGCCGAAGATCATAAAGAGCCTTCAGGGGAAGCACAGACATTCCGTTGATTGCGGGTGGACTGATCTCAGAATTGAAAACCGTGCTAAAATTCATCAATTTGTCGAACGCTTCAAAAACACAATGGGCGCGTTTGGGTTCGAGTGGTCATAACAGGCGGTCTTGAAAACCTCTCCGTTCGAATCACTCTCTCCGTTGGACAAGCAAAGGGCTTGCCGATGACAATATAAACATTTACTGATGTTCAGGCATCGGGACTTTGCAGAAGTACCCAAGAGGCTGAAGGACACCCCTGGAAAGGGTGCAGGTCGTTAATAGCGGCGCGAGGGTTCAAATCCCTCCTTCTGCGTTCATCTTTTTAAAAGATGAAAAAAGTTGTTGACAAAGCGAAAACAATGTGGTAAAATATCGAACGTTGCCGCTGAGAACAGCAAAATGAAAGATTGAACAGTGTTTAAAACCCTGAAAATTCTAATAAAAAAGAGTCCTGGTTGGACGTCTTTGAAATGAGAAATTTCAGAACAAAAACAAACCAAACAACAGTAGAACGGTTTAAACAATTAGCTAGTGGTTAATTTTTGAACCGGGAAACAAACTTTTAACATGAGAGTTTGATCCTGGCTCAGGATGAACGCTGGCGGCGTGCCTAACACATGCAAGTCGAGCGAAGCACTTGCGAATGATCCTTCGGGTGATTTTGCTGGTGACTGAGCGGCGGACGGGTGAGTAACGCGTGGGTAACCTGCCTCATACAGGGGGATAACGGTTAGAAACGACTGCTAATACCGCATAAGCGCACAGTACCACATGGTGCAGTGTGAAAAACTCCGGTGGTATGAGATGGACCCGCGTCTGATTAGCTAGTTGGTGAGGTAACGGCTCACCAAGACGACGATCAGTAGCCGACCTGAGAGGGTGATCGGCCACATTGGGACTGAGACACGGCCCAAACTCCTACGGGAGGCAGCAGTGGGGGATATTGCACAATGGAGGAAACTCTGATGCAGCGACGCCGCGTGAGTGAAGAAGTATTTCGGTATGTAAAGCTCTATCAGCAGGGAAGAAAATGACGGTACCTGACTAAGAAGCCCCGGCTAACTACGTGCCAGCAGCCGCGGTAATACGTAGGGGGCAAGCGTTATCCGGATTTACTGGGTGTAAAGGGAGCGTAGACGGCAGCGCAAGTCTGAAGTGAAAGCCCGGGGCTCAACCCCGGAATGGCTTTGAAACTGTGCGGCTAGAGTACCGGAGGGGTAAGCGGAATTCCTAGTGTAGCGGTGAAATGCGTAGATATTAGGAGGAACACCAGTGGCGAAGGCGGCTTACTGGACAGTAACTGACGTTGAGGCTCGAAAGCGTGGGGAGCAAACAGGATTAGATACCCTGGTAGTCCACGCGGTAAACGATGAATGCTAGGTGTTGGTGAGCAAAGCTCATCGGTGCCGCCGCAAACGCATTAAGCATTCCACCTGGGGAGTACGTTCGCAAGAATGAAACTCAAAGGAATTGACGGGGACCCGCACAAGCGGTGGAGCATGTGGTTTAATTCGAAGCAACGCGAAGAACCTTACCAAGTCTTGACATCCCGATGAAAGATCCTTAACCGGATCCCCTCTTCGGAGCATCGGAGACAGGTGGTGCATGGTTGTCGTCAGCTCGTGTCGTGAGATGTTGGGTTAAGTCCCGCAACGAGCGCAACCCTTATCCTCAGTAGCCAGCAGTAAGATGGGCACTCTGGGGAGACTGCCAGGGATAACCTGGAGGAAGGCGGGGATGACGTCAAATCATCATGCCCCTTATGATTTGGGCTACACACGTGCTACAATGGCGTAAACAAAGGGAAGCGAGACCGCGAGGGGAGCAAATCCCAAAAATAACGTCTCAGTTCGGATTGCAGGCTGCAACTCGCCTGCATGAAGCTGGAATCGCTAGTAATCGCGGATCAGAATGCCGCGGTGAATACGTTCCCGGGTCTTGTACACACCGCCCGTCACACCATGGGAGTCGATAACGCCCGAAGTCAGTGACCTAACCGCAAGGAGGGAGCTGCCGAAGGCGGGATTGATAACTGGGGTGAAGTCGTAACAAGGTTGCCGTATCGGAAGGTGCGGCTGGATCACCTCCTTTCTAAGGAATTGGACAAGTAGGTTGCGCGAGCAGGAATCAATAACTAAAACGGAAGAATAAAGTAGGGGTTTTAAACACTGTTGAATCTTTGATAACAAGGTTCTAACATTTCCGGTGCCGATGCGCTTAGGGGAAACACCCGTTCCCATCCCGAACACGACGGTTAAGACTAAGCGGCCGATGGTACTATGCTGGAGACGGCATGGGAGAGCAGGTGGGTGCCAGATTTTTAAAAAATGTAGCTCAGTTGGGAGAGAACGGACACAATTTTAATGGGGTCAAAGTTCGAAACCTCCATCCATCGAAAATCTGAGAAGAATGTGTTAACCTTGAAAAGCACATATTGAAAACTATATTAGAGAGTTCAAAAACCAAATTTGAGTTTTCTAATGACTGATCAAAATATCGAGTCAGACATGTAACCTTGAAAACTGCATATTGAATTAATCAAGATAAAATCTTTTAAAAGATAATATCAAGACATCCGAGGTGTTACATCGAAAGATGTAACCAAACAACAACTCGTTTTAAATAACGAACCTAAGACCAGCGATACAACGCTATGTATCGTAGATGAGTAACCCGCACCCGCAGGTGAAAATCAATTGGTTAAGCTAGAAAGAGCGCAGGGTGGATGCCTTGGCACTAAGAGCCGATGAAAGACGTGATAAGCTGCGAAAAGCTTCGGGGAGGAGCAAATATCCTTTGATCCGGAGATCTCTGAATGGGGAAACCCAACTGAGCAAACCTCAGTTGTCGTATGGTGAATCCATAGCCATACGTCGGGAACCGCCTGAACTGAAACATCTAAGTAGGGCGAGGAAAAAGAAAGAAAACTCGATTTCCAAAGTAGCGGCGAGCGAAATGGAAGAAGCCTAAACCGGAGCGCGTGCGTTCCGGGGTTATGGACCGCGTCAAGTGAGTCGATATGGTTAATGGAACGGTCTGGGAAAGTCCGCCAGGAGAGGGTGAAACCCCGTAACAGGAACCAGAAGGCAGGCTGCCAGAATCCGAAGTACGCCGAGACACGGGAAACCTTGAGGGAAGTCGGGGGGACCACCCCCCAAGGCTAAATACTCCTTAGTGACCGATAGCGCATAGTACTGTGAAGGAAAGGTGAAAAGGACCCCGGGAGGGGGAGTGAAAGAGAACCTGAAACCCTGTGTTTACAAGCTGTGGAAGCACTTTATATGTGCAACCGCGTACTTTTTGTAGAACGGTCCGGCGAGTTGCCGGTGCTGGCAAGGTTAAGCGATCAAGTCGTGGAGCCGTAGGGAAACCAAGCCTAAATAGGGCCAAAGTCAGCACAGGTAGACCCGAAACCGGGTGATCTATCCATGTCCAGGTTGAAGCCGCCGTAAAAGGCGGTGGAGGACCGAACACACATCCGTTGAAAAGGGTGGTGATGAGGTGTGGATAGGGGAGAAATTCCAATCGAACCCGGAGATAGCTGGTTCTCCTCGAAATAGCTTTAGGGCTAGCCTCGTGTTAGTCTCCTGGAGGTAGAGCACTGAATTCTTAAGGGGGCGTCAAAGCTTACCAAGAGATATCAAACTCCGAATGCCAGAGAGATGATGCACGGGAGTCAGACGGCACGAGATAAGTTGGACAGTCAAAAGGGAAAGAGCCCAGACCGCCGGCTAAGGTCCCAAAGTGGGTGTTAAGTGGAAAAGGATGTGGGATCTCTAAGACAACCAGGATGTTGGCTCAGAAGCAGCCATACATTCAAAGAGTGCGTAATAGCTCACTAGTCGAGAGGTCCTGCGCCGAAAATGACCGGGGCTGAAACACGACACCGAAGCTGTGGACTTGCCTATGGCAAGTGGTAGAGGAGCATTCTTAACTGCGGCGAAGCAGTACCGATAAGGAGCTGTGGAGTGTTAAGAAGAGAGAATGCCGGAATGAGTAGCGAGATGGAGGTGGGAATCCTCCAGGCCGAATATCTAAGGTTTCAGAGTAAAGCTGATCTGCTCTGGGTAAGTCGGGACCTAAGGCAAGGTCGAAAGACGTAGTCGATGGACAACAGGTTGAAATTCCTGTACCACATATCATCAGAACTGTGGGGACACAGGGCGATAACCAGACCCGGGAATGAAGAGACCGGGGCAAGCGAGGTAGGAGTTAAGCCGGCAAATCCGCTTAACAATCCCAAGACGTAATGCGGACCGAACAAAAGTAGGGAAGCTGGTGATTCGAACTGTCGAGAAAAGCCGCTATTGTGTGATACATGCCCGTACCGTAAACCGACACAGGTGGATGAGGAGAGAATCCTAAGGCCGGCGGGAGAAGCATTGTTAAGGAACTCGGCAAAATGACCCTGTAACTTCGGGATAAAGGGTGCCTGCGCAAGCAGGCCGCAGAGAATAGGCTCAAGCAACTGTTTAGCAAAAACACAGGTCTATGCAAAACCGAAAGGTGAGGTATATGGGCTGACGCCTGCCCGGTGCTGGAAGGTTAAGAGGAGAGGTTAGAGCAATCGAAGCTTTGAATTTAAGCCCCAGTAAACGGCGGCCGTAACTATAACGGTCCTAAGGTAGCGAAATTCCTTGTCGGGTAAGTTCCGACCCGCACGAAAGGCGTAATGATTTGAGCGCTGTCTCGACAATGCACCCGGTGAAATTGAAGTACCAGTGAAGATGCTGGTTACCTGCGCCAGGACGGAAAGACCCCATGGAGCTTTACTGTAGTCTGATACTGGGATTCGGTAATGCATGTACAGGATAGGTGGGAGGCTGAGAAAGGAATGAACGCCAGTCTTTTCCTGGAGCCGGTGTTGGGATACCACCCTTGCGTTACTGGGTTTCTAACCTGCAGCCGTGACCCGGCTGGGGGACAATGTCAGACGGGGAGTTTGACTGGGGCGGTCGCCTCCGAAAGGGTATCGGAGGCGCTCAAAGGTTCCCTCAGGATGGTTGGAAACCATTCGAAGAGTGCAAAGGCAGAAGGGAGCTTGACTGCGAGAGCAACAACTCGAGCAGATAGGAAACTAGGACTTAGTGATCCGGTGGTATAAAGTGGGATTGCCATCGCTCAACGGATAAAAGCTACCCTGGGGATAACAGGCTTATCACTCCCAAGAGTTCACATCGACGGAGTGGTTTGGCACCTCGATGTCGGCTCATCGCATCCTGGGGCTGAAGTAGGTCCCAAGGGTTGGGCTGTTCGCCCATTAAAGCGGTACGCGAGCTGGGTTCAGAACGTCGTGAGACAGTTCGGTCCCTATCCGGCGTGGGCGTAGGATATTTGAGAGGAGCTGTCCTTAGTACGAGAGGACCGGGATGGACTGACCTCTGGTGCATCGGTTGGGGATCAACGCCATGGCCGAGTAGCCAAGTCGGGACGGGATAAACGCTGAAGGCATCTAAGCGTGAAGCCCCCCTCAAGATGAGATATCCCATACGCAAGTAGTAAGACCCCTTGAAGACGACGAGGTAGATAGGGCAGAGGTGGAAGTGTGGTAACACATGGAGCTGACTGTCTCGGATGCAGGTGTACTTCCTATCATTCCGGAGGAGATGCTGGTGATGCATGGTTTTACCGGCCGCCGGATCGACGAACTTCTGCTGGGACTTCGAAAGGCCGGAGTACCGAAGGTGGAACTGAAGGCGATTGTGACGGAGAGTAATGCCGGCTGGACCTTCTATCATCTGTATGAAGAAATCAAAGAAGAACATGAGCGCATGAAACAGATGGAGAAAGAGCAGGAAAGGCATAACATGAGAATGTACGGCAGAAAAAGAAAGGCGTGACATGAGAATGTGTGACAGGGAAAAACAGCACCGGAATCTGGAAAACGGGAACAGGACGGGCTGCGCGAGTCAGAAAACGGGGTGGGGCCGCGTGAAACGGGCGGCGTTAACATTCCTGCTTTTCAGTATGGCGGCTCTGACGGCCTGTGCGCCGGCCGAAACGCCGAAACCGCAGGAAAAGACGGTTTTGCAGCTCTGGCATTACTGGAACCGGGAGACTCAGACAGTGCCTGGCAAAGCTGATCCGGGAATTCAATGAGACGCATGAAGATATTGAAATCCAGGCAAACTATATTGCCGACGAGGACTTCAAGAAGCGTCTGGTGCTGGCGGCATCTGAGGGCGAGCAGCCAGATCTGGCCATTGTGGATTCCTCCGATATTCAGTACTATGATAAAGTCGGGATTCTGGAGGATCTGTCAACGGAGATCCGGGAAGAGGATTATCTTTCGAGGGCGCTGATCAGCTGCCGTACCAGGATGGGCGGATCGTAGGGCTTCCGCTGGGGTTAAACTGCCTGATTTTTTATTATAATGAAGATATTTTAAAGCAGGCGGGGGTAAAGCCACCGAAAACGCTGGAGGAGTTTGTGACGGCCGCGGAGGCGGTTACCTCAGATCGGTGTCGGGCTGCGCGTTTCCGGCGCTGCAAGTGAGGAGAGCAGCTACTGTTTTCTGCCAATTCTCTGGAACTATGGAGGAAGCCTTGCCCAGATTGATTCTCCGCAGGAAAAGCAGCCTTTGGCTTTTTAAAGCAGCTTGCGGAAAACGGTGCTCTCAGCGAAGATAATGTCAATATGACGATCTCTGATATTGTGTGGGAGTTTGCGAATGAAAACATTGCCATGGCGTTTATGACCTCCAGTTATGAAAATGAGATCGGGAGGAAAATCCCAATTTGAATTTTGCCGTGGCAAAGCTGCCTTGTATGGGAGAATTCCATTACGATCAGCGGAGGCGAGGTGCTTACGGTGACCTGCAAGGGAACACGAAGAGATTGCAAGAGAGTTTGTGCGGTTTATGGAACAGGCGGAGCAGACAGAGGAATGCCTGGACAGCATGGGGTATCTGGCGGCCCGCAGGGATCTTTTAAAAAAGCAGATCCAGGACGATCCGGCTAAAAAGGATTACTGGAATTATCTGGAGCAGGCGAAGCTCAGGGAAACGGAAGCATACTGGCCTTCTCTTTCCATGGAAAAAGAGCATTAACCGGGTGATCCTGGGGCAGGATGCGCCGGATGAGTTAGAGCAGCTTTCCGAACGGATTAGCCGGATCAGGAGGGAAAACTATGAAAAAAGAGTAGAAGTCTTCGGTCCATGATCTTTTTCTGGCTGTGGTACTGATTATTCCGATTCTTTGCTTTTCCCTTTATCTTCAGGCGCAGACTTGGCGGACCATGAAGAATAACCTGCAGCGGGAGCTGGAGGGAGAACTGAGTACCGCCAACCATACGCTGCAGATGGTTATGGACAAGTATGACATGGTACTTTATGATTTCTGTACCGATGATGAGATCATAGAGCTGGTAGAGGAAATCAATGAGTCAGAGAAGCCTTCTGACGCGGTAAAATATCAGATCCGCCGCAGTCTGGCCCACATCTGCAACCGGAATGCCGGAGTAGAGGGAATTACCCTGATCACGGAATCTGGTACAATCTGCTTTTTATGATAAGGAGGCTGCCTCCTTTGTCTCTACAAAATGGGCAAACCGGATTCGGCAGTGGATATGCAGGATCAGATGGCGGTGTACCGGGGAGTTCTTATGTGCTGAAACAGAGAACCAGCCGGTCCATATGTTTCAGCTGGCCAGGCGTCTGGCAGATTACCGGAACATGAACCGCCAGATTGGTACGGTGATTCTCAGCGTGGATCAGTCTGTGCTGTGGGAGGATATCCAGGTCAGCGACAAATCCACGGTGTATGTCTGTGAAGCGGACCAGATTATTGCGGCCGCGGATCCGGCAGAGATCGGAACCAGCATTTTTTAAAACCGCAGCGCGGCTACCGGGGTGCTGGAGACAAGGAATGATAAAACCGGCTGGGATGTACCATTTTTATTCTAAGGTGCGGTATGACCAGCTGGTAAAAAGCCAATATCGAGATTGGCCTGGGGTCACTGGTGGCACTGACGCTGCTGTCGATGATGCTGGTCACCCTCATGACCAGGCCGGTGCTGGACCTGGTGGGCCGGTTGGTGTATGCCATGTCGGAAATTGAAAAATGGTGATTTTGATGTTCAGATTCCCGGCGTGGAACATCCGACCAATGAAGTAGAACGCATTGCGGCAGGCTTTAATGAGATGTCAGGCCAGTTAAAGCAGCTGGTAGAGACGGTGAAGCAGTCCACGGTGGACCAGAAAAAACGCGGAGCTGCAGGCCATGGAGGCCCAGATTGACCCACATTTTCTGTACAATACACTGGACACGATCAACTGGAAGGCGCTGGAACACGATGAATTTGAGATCAGCAATATGGTGGGCGCGCTGGCAGATATCCTGCGCTACTCCATCCGGAATCCGGGGATATGGTGAGCATCGGCCAGGAATTGTCGTGGCTGGACCGCTATATTATGCTGCAGAAAGAGAAACTGGACCAGCCGCTCAGCGTGGTCACGGATGTGCCGGAGAAACTTATGGGATACCGGATTCACAAGCTTCTTTGCAGCCCTTTGTGGAGAATGCCATCAACCACGGGTTTCGCCGGATGAGCAGGCCCTGCCGGATCGAAATATCCATGAAGCTTGCTGGAGAGCAGTTTTATATCCGGATCGGGACAATGGCTGCGGTATTCCACCGGACCTTGTAGAGGAGTTGAACAATAAGAACAGCAGCGACGGGCATCATGTGGGTGTGGCGAATAAGAAAGCGCCTGGAACTCTATTATAGTGATGACCATGAGATGTATTTTGAGAGCCGGGAAGGCCAGGGAACCAGTGTGCATTTGTTTATCCGCGCGGTGCGGGGAGGCGGTCAGAATGAAGATAATCATAGTGGAAGATGAAAAATCAATCCGGAACGGTCTGGTGAAGATGCTGCCGAAGCTGGATCCGGAATATGAGGTTGTGGGTTCGGCCAAGGACGGTCTGGAAGGATATCAGCAGATTCTGGCCGAGCAGCCGGATCTGGTGATCATGGATATTGAGATGCCGGAGATGGATGGCCTGACGATGCTGGAGAAGCTGCGGGAGACCGGATTTACCGGAAAGGCAGTGGTACTGACAGCCTATTCGGACTTTTCCTACGCAAAGCGCGCCATTGAGCTTGGCATTGAAAATTATCTGTTAAAGCCCATCAAGATCGACGAACTGAAAAAAAAAGACTCTGGGGGCAGTCAGCGCCTCTCTAAAGCAGGAAGCGGGTACCCGCAAGATTCAGGAGAAACTGTTATCCTTAGAGCAGATCTTCCGATCTGCGCTCCCTGGCGGAACTGACGGTGGATGAGGAACTGGAGGCCTATGCGGAAAATACCTATGGTCTTAACAGTCACGGTACCTTTGGCATTCTGATGGCTTACTTAAGTGATTATTATGACGGCTATTACGAACCGGCAGAGCGTTTTTTAGAGCCATATCTGAACACGGGAAGCGAGTATTCAGTCTGCATGCTGACTACGGTGCGCCACCGGTCTATTGTGGTCATCTTTTACAATATGAAGGATCCGGAAAAGATCCGCAGCTGGTGTGAAAAGCTGGTGGTTCCATCGGCCTACAGCAATCTGGAGCATCCGCCGATCTTTGGCTGGACCGTTTGTCAGGGACTGACGGAGCTTGCTTCTGGTTTTGAGAAGCTGGAGGAGGCCCGGATGTGGAAATTGTGTTTCCCGGAGGGCAGGCTGATGACGGAGGAAGAGCTCAGTGCCGCCCGGACAGTGCCGTTAAAATACTCTCTGGATCTGGAGTCCCAGTTAAAGCAGGCGGTGGTAAAGCGGGGACCGGGAGGCCTACGACCGCATACTGGAGCAGACCATTGCATATTGTGTAGAGGAGCCTCATCATCCGGATGAGATCCCGAGGCCTGGGCAAGGCTGGTGGTGGCCATGATCACAGTGTCAGATTCCATGGGACGGGTGACGGACAACATCTCCATGCGTCATATTGTGGGGGAGCTGTCCCAGGCCATTTCCTGGCAGCGTATCCGCGAGCTGATGCAGAGTGTCTATGATGAGATCACCGGAACGCAGGAGCAGCCGGAGAGCGTCAGCCTGCTGGTGAAGCGGGCATTGTCCATGATCGAGACCTATTACAATCAGGGCATCACCCTGGAGGAGCTGGCAGAGCGCCTCTGCGTAACGGATGAATATTTAAGTATGCTGATCAAAAAAGAAACGGGCATGTCCTTTACGGAGACCGTGCGGAAAATACGCATTGAGCGGATCAAAGAGCTGCTTCTGCACTCCGGACTGAAGCTGAACCAGATCGCGGAAATGGTTGGATATTCCGATCCAAAGTATATGAGTAAGGTATTTAAGGAAGAGGTTGGCATGCTTCGGCACAGTTTCGAAACAGAATCATTGACAAAGGAATAACACCTTAAATAGTTACTCCTTTTTAAAAATTTCCTCTTTGCATTTCTGACGAAAATGGTAGAATAATGTCAACATAAAGAAGATGACATCATACAGATCGACTATATTAGATTTTAAATCAGATTTAGAAGGAGTGATTTTTATGAGAGAGATGAATCTGACATTCCGTAACCCGGATGAGGTACTTGATTTTGTAAAGACCGTAGAGAGCAGTATCCGTTTGACATGGATCTCTGCCGCGGAAGTGTTGTGGTAGACGCAAAATCCCTGCTGGGAATTATGAATCTTGGCTTCAACCAGACTGTAAATTTAAAGATTTACAGCAATGACTGCAGCGAGCTTTTTCCACAACATCGAGAAGTACAAGGCAGCATAACTTCAGGAGACTTTCAATTTATTTGTTCCCCCATACCAGACAGAGTAGCTTCGGCTATTCTGTCTTTTATTTTGGAAAATTGTGATAGAATCCATATAATTACGTTACTTACAAAGAAGAAAGATGAGGAGAAATGAAATGTACAAGATTGTTTCACGGTTGCTGATCTACGGTGATATGCCGAAGGATACCATTCTGATGGAGCTGGCCGACATCATCCGCAAGGCGGACGACAAGAGCCAGACAAAGGAGGAACTGGTTACCAGAACCTTTACCCAGATCAAGCACTTGCTTCAGGTGGCGACGGATTATGCGTTTGATAAGAACTTATGGCAGAATTACCTGACCTTCCTGCTGATCACCAATGAGAATCCCTTCAGCATCACCTGCGAGAAGGTTGGCGCGAATGAAGGAAGTGTCAATTATTTTGCGAAAAGTGATTTCAAGGCATTTATGGAGCTGTTCCATTATGATTTCAGCGCGCTGGAGGAGTACCTGGGCATTGACTGCTTTACCCGTCTGTCAAACTACAAGGCTATTGGCAAGAAGGAGCTGATGTACAATAAAAATGTCAGCGAAAAGGTGCGGATGTTAAGCGAGAAGCTGGCGGCAGCAGCAGATGAGGATGAATTTTTCGATGCGGTGACCGGTTTTTACAAGGCGTATGGTGTTGGCATGTTCGGTCTCAACAAGGCATTCCGTATCCAGTCCAGAGAGGATGGCGGCGTGAACTTCTGCGCCATCAACAACATGGATGCCGTTATGCTGGATGATCTCATCGGTTACGAGATTCAGAAGAAAAAGCTGGTTGACAATACTCTTTGCCTTCGTGGAAGGCAAGAAAGCCAACAACGTGCTGCTTTATGGCGACAGGGGTACCGGCAAGTCCACCAGCATCAAGGCGATCGTCAACCAGTTCTATCCGCAGGGCCTGCGCATGATCGAGATCTACAAGCACCAGTTTAAGGATCTCTCGACGATCATCGCCCAGATCAAGAACCGCAACTACCGTTTCATCATTTATATGGATGATCTGTCTTTCGAGGAGTTTGAGATTGAGTACAAGTTCTTAAAGGCAGTCATTGAGGGGGGCGTGGAGACCAAGCCGGACAACATCCTCCTCTACGCCACCTCCAACCGCAGACACCTGATCAAGGAGAACTGAGTGACCGCGACGATGTGGGAGAGCCAGAACGGCATGCACCGCTCCGACACCATGGAGGAGAAGCTGTCTCTGGTAAACCGTTTCGGCGTGACCATCAACTACCCAAGCCGTCCCAGAAGGAGTACTTCAACATTGTGGTAGAGCTGGCACACCGCGCAGGCCTTACCATGTCCGACGACGAGCTTCGTGCGGAAGCCAACAAGTGGGAGTTAAGTCACGGCGGAATTTCCGGACGTACTGCGCAGCAGTTTATCAATTATCTGCTGGGAACCGTATAAAAATCATCTGGAAATCAAACAGTGCAGGGCTGAAGAATGGCGTAGTTAAGCCATTTTTTCGGTCCCCAGAAAAATACGAAAAAAGTTTTAAAAAAGTGTTGACAAAATGGGAAATCTGCGGTATCATATACATCGTTGCAGCGAACAAGAGCTCAACAAACTAAATAATATGTGTGCGTAGCTCAGCTGGATAGAGCACTTGGCTACGGACCAAGGTGTCGGGAGTTCGAATCTTCTCGCGCATCGTATTGAAAGGCATTCTCGTAAGAGAATGCCTTTTTCCTTATGTGAAGAACAAAGGGCTGTTGCAAAATTGGACCGGGAACGTGGCGGGTCCAATTTTGCAACAGCCCCTTTTGGTTTTATTTTTCCGTGGCCTTCTGCCCGGTAGAGGGTTGTCCGGTGGATTCCCAGAGACTGGGCGGTTTCGCTGAGCTTTCCGCCATGACGGGCAATGACGGCGTCGATGTAGCGCTGCGTTCACCGTCCGGAGGCGCTGAACGCGCTCAACAGCGAGGTGCTGGCTGATCTGGATGCTGCAGTGGATGACGTGATCGCGGATGATGAGGTGCGCGTAGTTGTCTTTACCGGCGAGGGTAAATCCTTTATTGCCGGGCGCGGACATCAAGGAGATGGATGGCTGTGTGGGACCGGACATTGTGAATTATTCCCGAAAGGTGTGGAGATTTTCCGCAAGATTGAACTGATGACCAAGCCGACCATTGCTGCTGTGAATGGTTATGCGTTTGGCGGCGGCTTTGAGTTCGTTCTTTGCACGGATATCCGCTTTGCCTGCAGCAAGGCAAAATTCCGTCTCCCGGAGGTAACCCTCGGCATTGTTCGGGCTTCAATGGTACACAGCGCCTTCCAAAATGCATTGGATTGAAGGATTTAACTCGTTTAAGGAGAAGAGAGCGGCGAAGTTCCGGTAGGATATAGCAATATTATAAAGTAACGAAAATGCCAGGGGCGCCGAATTGACGCCACCTGGCATTTTCTGTACGGGAATAAATTTTTATTTGTCAATGCGGAATCCATAGTACGCGTTCATGCCGTGTTCATGGATATCCAGTCCGTCTAACTGCTCCTGATCGGTGACGCGGAGTCCGAAAATCTTGTCAATGAGCTTGAAGACAATAAACATGGTCACGCCGGTCCAGAGGAGGACGGAGCCGACACCGGTGAGCTGTAACAGGAGTTGGTGAACGCCGCCGCCGTAGAACAGTCCGTTGATCTCGCAGGACGGTGCAGAGGTGGTGGCGAAGAGGCCGACTGCGATGGTGCCCCACAGGCCGTTGCAGAAGTGAACGGCTACAGCACCTACCGGGTCATCGACGCGGATTACATAATCACAGAACCAGACGCCGAAGCATACCAGAAGTCCGGAAACGACACCTACGAAGAAAGCACCCATGGCATCCATGGTGTCACAGCCTGCGGTGATGCCGACCAGGCCAGCCAGGGAAGCGTTCAGACACATAGAAACATCCGGTTTGCCATATTTTACCCAGGTGAAGATCATACAGGTAACAGTTGCGATAGCCGTGCAATGGTGGTAGTTGCAAAGATAGAAGCCAGCTGCGGGCCGTTGGTTGCGGCAGCACCATTGAAGCCGTACCAGCCAAACCAGAGGATGAAGCAGCCCAGGGCACCGATGACAACGTTATGTCCCGGAATTGCGTTCGGGGTGCCGTCTTTATTGTATTTGCCAAGACGCGGGCCCTCCATCCAGGCACCGATCAGTGCGCTGAAGCCGCCTACCATATGGATGGCACAGGAACCTGCGAAATCATGGAAGCCCATCTGAGAGCCAGCCGCCGCCCCAGATCCAGTGTGCTTCAATCGGATAAACAACGGCAGAAATGATGCCGGAATAAATACAGTAAGATAAGAAATTGGTACGCTCTGCCATGGCACCGGAAACGATGGTAGCGGTGGTAGCGCAGAACACCAGGTTGAATACGAAGTTCGACCAGTCAAAATGCGCGTAATCGGTGATGATGCCGAGGGTCGGGATTCCAATGAAGCCGCCCAGCGCATCCTCGCCGAGTAAAATTCCAAAGCCAAGGAACATAAATACGACAGTTCCGATACAGAAATCCATGAGGTTCTTCATGATGATGTTGCCGGCGTTTTTTGCCCGGGTGAAACCGGTCTCTACCATAGCGAAACCAGCCTGCATGAAGAATACAAATGCCGCACCGATCAGAAACCAGATGCCAAATACTTCACTTAAGATATTTTCCATAATCGGGACCTTCTTGTGTGTTACAGGCCAGGTGTTCTATATAATAGAAAAGAAGGAGATAAGGGCATCTGCCGTTATCTCCTTCGATAATCACTGGTCTGTATGAAATTTAAATGAATGCGTTCTGCCAAACGTGGGGATCAGCAGAATGCGAAACGATTAGAGCGCTTCGTCGCCGCGCTCGCCGGTACGGATTCGTACGGCATCTTCTACATCGTAAACGAAAATCTTACCATCACCATAATTACCGGTGGTGATCTGTTCGGTGACCTTGCTGATGATCGATTCTACAATATCTTCCGTAACAACGGTTTCTACCTTCACCTTCGGGAGAAGATTGACCGTGTATTTGGTACCGCGGTACATTTGCGTGTAGCCCTTCTGCGTGCCGTAACCCATAATGTTACTGATCATAAGACCATGGGCGCCGCAGCTGTCCAGAATTCCTTTTAAGTCTTCCAGCTTTTCGGGTTTGATGATGATTTCCAGCTTTTTCATACAACCAGCCTCCTTAACTGTAATGGGGATATGTATTTATTTCCTATACCGCAGATACAGGGGGAGAACAAAGTTTTTATATTAGAGAAGTGTACTGATACGTAAAAAAGGGCGCTCCAGTGATTCACCGGAACGCCTTTGTTCTTGCATCTGCGATATACGAAATAAATATGTGCCTTATTATAGGCAAAGTTTTTTTGATTGTCAAATATATTTTTTTGCGCCATCTTAACATACTTTTGTCAAAATGTTACAAAAGCAAAAAAAGAATGCCAAAATTCCTTGCAGATTTTAAGAACCCGCACTATAATATACTGTATACAATGTAACACGAAAATACAATCGGAGAAAAACAATGATAAAGCATTTGAGCCTCAAGGCATATGGCAAGATCAATCTGGGACTTGATGTACTGCGCAGACGCGAAGATGGCTATCACGATGTGCGCATGATCATGCAGACGGTCGGCATTTTCGACCGGGTCGATCTGATCCGGAAAGAGGAGGCCGGGAATTCAGGTGGAAACAAACCTGTATTATCTTCCTACCAATGAAAATAATCTGGTGTATAAGGCGGCAAAGCTTCTGATGGATGAATTTCAGGTTCAGGAGGGACTTCTGATCCGCCTGCGCAAGTTCATCCCGGTGGCGGCCGGTATGGCGGGCGGCAGCAGTGACGCGGCGGCGGTTCTGTTTGGCGTGAATAAGATGTTCCGCCTTGGCCTGACCACGGAAGACCTGATGGAGCGTGGCGTGAAGATCGGCGCGGATGTTCCTTATTGTATCTTAAGAGGAACTGCCCTTTCCGAGGGCATCGGCGAGGTGCTGACGAAGCTTCCTCCGGTACCCCAGTGTCAGGTGCTGGTGGCAAAGCCGGGAATCAATGTTGCTACGAAATTTGTATATGAAAATCTCCATGCCAATGACCTTAAGCCGAACAGCATCCGGACATTGACGGCATGATTCAGGCCATCCAGGATCAGGATCTGCAGGGCATTGCCGGAAAGCTGGGTAATGTGCTGGAAACCGTTACCGTAAAGGAGTATCCGGTTATTCAGAAAATCAAGGATAAAATGCTGGAATTCGGTGCCATCGGTTCCCTGATGAGCGGAAGCGGTCCGACGGTGTTCGGACTTTTCACGAATCCCAAGGCAGCGCAGGAAGCATATGAGGAGCTGCGCTACGGTGAGTCGGCAGGACTGGCGAAACAGGTGTATTTAACGAATTTTTACAATCAGAAAGAGGAGAAAAATCATGGAAAACAAGCTTAAGGTAAATATGAATGAATATCTTCCGCTGCGCGATGTTGTGTTCAACACCCCTGCGCCAGGCAATTTTAAAGGGCGAGCTGGAGCCAGGTGAGCGCCTGATGGAGATTCAGCTTGCAGACCGTCTGGGCGTCAGCCGTACCCCAATCCGTGAGGCCATCCGCAAACTGGAGCTGGAGGGCCTGGTTCTTATGATTCCGCGTAAAGGTGCTGAGGTTGCAAAAATTTCCGAGAAGAGCCTGCGCGATGTGCTGGAGGTACGCCGTTCCTGGAGGAGCTTGCCATTGAGCTTGCCTGCCAGCGTATGACCGAGGACGACATCAAAGAGCTGGAAGAGGCACAGGAGGCATTCCGCGCAGCCATCCAGAGCGCCGATGCCATGACCATTGCAGAGACCGACGAGCATTACCATGATATTATTTTTACAACGGAACCGGCAACAACCGCCTGGTTCAGATCTTAAATAACCTGCGCGAGCAGATGTACCGCTACCGCCTGAGTACATTAAGGACGCCGACAAGCGCCAGATCCTGGTAGTGGAGCATGACTACATCCTGAAAGCCATCCGCTCCAGACATGTGGCAGAGGCCAAGAAAGCCATCCGTGAGCATATTGATAATCAGGAGATTACCGTATCACGGAATATCAAGAGCAGCAGTAATAGAAAAATAGCATGGAACCCGAAAGACAATCAGCCCGATGTCCTCCGGGTTCTTTTGTGTTCGGAAAAATGTAACTTTGTATGGCTGGTTGCGGAACAGCCTTGGATATGGTACAATTTCTGCCAGAAGAATAATTACACGAAAGTTCACAATGTGAATAGAAATGTAATTTGTGAAAAGAGGAAAACGCGTGGGAAAGATAGCACTTCTGGTGTCCAGGAGGAGATGATCCACCAGGCCCATAACATTTTGCAGGAGAAAAAATTTGAGATCCAGGAAATGCGGGTGATCCACACCGAGGATACCGTTATGGAGGCGCGCCGTTCCATTGCGGACGGGGCTACCATTATCATTGCCCGCGGCCTGCAGGCATCCATCATCAAGCAGTACACCGATACGCCTGTTGTTGAGATTGTACTGACAGCGCAGGAGATGGCGCTTCTTGTCATGCGCGCGAAGCAGATTGTCGGGAAAAGAGAAGCCGGTGGTTGCGGTGGTCGGCTTCCGCAACATGTTCTGCGACATGTCCTATTTTGATGAACTTTTATAATATTGAACTGAAAACTTATTTCGCGGATCAGGGGGGCGGAACTTCCGGTGGCGGTACGCAGGGCTATTTCTGACGGGGCGGATGTGGTAATTGGCGGTGATACGGCGGTTTCCATCGCGACGGAAGCAGGTGTGCCATCCCTCTTCCTTTCCATGACCGAGGATTCCATGCGCCAGGCATTCTCCACGGCGGAAAACATGGAATACGCCATGAATGTGGAGAAGAAAACGGCGGCTCAGCTGGAAACCCTTCTGGATTACTCTTACAGCGGTGTCATCCGTCTGGATGGAAGTGGCGTGATCACGGCAGTGAATCCGTTGATGGAGGATATGATCGGAAAGACGGAAGGAGAACTGAAGGGCCAGAACATTCGCAAGGCGGCTCCCATGATCGGGGAGGAAGCGTGGAACCGGGTGTTCGGAGAGGGCGAAGACTATTCCCTGTTTTTTGAGTGGGGCGGAACTCCTATTTTCGCAGTGCTGGCACCGGTTCTCTATGAGTCCCGGGTAGACGGTGCGATTATCACCTGCCATAAAATGAAGAAAAGACGGTGACACCGGAAAATCCAGGGGAAACCAGAAAAGGGAAAACAGCCGGGTACTTCCTCCGCTGGTCCAGTTTGAGGATATTCTGCAAAAGTCCAAGGCCATGCAGGAATGTATCCGCAAGGCAAACCTGTATGCACTTTCGGAGCATCCGGTGGTGCTGATCGGGGAACCGGGAACAGAAAAACGAATGTTGGCGGAGAGTATTCACAACAGCAGTATCCGCGCCCAGGGACCGTTTCTGGATGTTCCGTGTGAGGGCTTATCCGGGGAAGAACAGAAGGATATGATCTTTGGAAACCGCGGCGCAGTATTGCAGGTGCAGGGTGGAACGCTGCTTCTTCGTGACGTGGAGGAACTGACGGCGGCCAACCAGTACCGCCTGTATCAGCTGATTCGGTTCCGGGTCTGCCATGGCGCGGACATCGCGAGCCTGCGAAAGGTGGATGTGCGGGTTATGGTGACCATTGGCTGTCCGCTTTCTGAACTGCTGGCAGAGGGGGAAAATCAGTCCGGATCTTTACTATCTGTTGTCCGGTCTGGAGTTGTTTGTCCCGCCTTTAAGAGAACGCCGGGAAGACTTGCTGGAGAAGATTGAAGACACGATCCATGACTGCTGTGAACATTATTCCCGCTACCATGTGCTGACCAAGGGCGCCATGGAGGTCATGCTGGATTATCCGTGGAAGGGAAATCTGTTCCAGATTGAGAGCTTCTGTGAACGCCTGATTTTAATGGCAGGCAAGCGTTCCATTGACGAGGTGGCAGTGCGCAGACTGTTAGAGGAGCTGTATCCGGAGCGGATTCTGGACCGCAGCAGTACGCAGGAAAAGGCAGCGGACTGTACACAGGAACAAAAGCCGGATATCCTGCCGGATGAGGCCGTGAAGATCCGGGAACTGCTGCATAAATATAGCGGCAGCCGCGAGAAGACCGCCCAGGCCTTAGGCATCAGCAAAGCAACGCTGTGGCGGCATATGAAGAAATATGGAATCGAAAAAGACTGATGAGAAAATGCGATCAAAAGGCGTTAAGAAACCTTGATCCGCATAGTGAATGAATGCGAAAAGATACAAAAATGAAATGAAATGAATTGAAAGTGAAATAAAAATGCAAAAATATTACATTTGCATCATTTTAAACTCTGAATTTGGACATTCTGCCTATTGTTTGGCGCACCGCGTTTGATTATAATGCAGACATAAGCTGATAGTGAGGGAACCGCGAGGCAAAAACTCCTGTCAGGGAAACCAAAAGAAGATTTACTTTTTTAAAGAAAAGAGGAATTCAAAATGAAAATTGGATTTATCGGATTAGGTATCATGGGCAGACCGATGGCAAAGAACCTGATTAAAGCAGGCCACGAGCTGACCGTTTTGATTTCAATAAAGAAGCAGTAGCAGACCTGGTATCCTGCGGCGCAGCAGCAGCAGAGAGCAACAAAGACCTTGCTTCCAAGGTAGACGTTGTTATCACCATGGTTCCGAACTCTCCGCAGGTAAGAGCAGCAGTTCTTGGTAAAGACGGTGTTGTTGAGGGTGCAAAAGAGGGTCTTGTCCTGATCGACATGAGCTCCATCGACCCAACCGAGAGCAAGAAGATCGGCGCTGAGCTGGCTGAGCACGGCATCGAGATGCTGGACTGCCCGGTATCTGGGTGGTGAGCCGAAGGCAATCGACGGTACCATCTCCGTTATGTGCGGTGGTAAGAAAGAGCTGTTCGACAAGTACTATGACATGCTGATGGCTATGGCTGGTTCTGTAGTTTACGTTGGTGACCTTGGTTCCGGTAACGTAGCTAAGCTGGCTAACCAGATGATCGTTGCAATCAACATTGCAGCTGTATCTGAGGCTCTGACCTTCGCTAAGAAAGCAGGCACCGATCCTGAGTTAGTATACCAGGCAATCCGCGGTGGTCTGGCTGGATCTACCGTTATGGATGCTAAGGCTCCGATGATGTTAGCTGGCAACTTACAAGCCGGGCTTCCGTATTGAGCTTCACATCAAAGACCTGAACAATGCTCTGAACGCAGCTCACGCAATCAGCTCTCCGGCCCGTTAACCGCTGAGATGATGGAGATCATGCAGTTCTTAAGATCTGAGGGATGCGACAAAGAGGATCACTCCAGCATCGTTAAGTACTACGAGAAGATTTCTGGTACCAGCATCGTTAAATAAGTTTTATCAGAACATTAGAAAATAAGATCATCATGCGCTGCTGCTTACGGGTTCGTAGGCAGCAGCGTGTCAGATAAGGCAGATAAGGCGTCATGTGCGCTGGAAGGAGATAGGTATGAATACAGAGTTTATTAAGGGCGTAGTTGTCCCGATGATCACCCCAATCGACAAAGATGAGCTGATCGATGAAGCTGCAATCCGCAGTCAGGTTGATTATGTAATCAACGGCGGCGTAAGCGGCATCCTGTTATTCGGCAGCAACGGTGAGTTCTATGTAGTAGAAGAAGACGAGATGGAGAGAGGCTTAAAGATCGTTGTAGATCAGGCCGCTGGACGTGTTCCGGTATACTTCGGTATCGGCGCAATCAGCACCAAGAAGTGCATCCGTCTTGCAAAGATGGCAGTAGCAAACGGCGCAGCAAGCATTTCTGTTCTGCAGCCGATGTTCTTAAAGCCAACTGAGACCGAGCTGTTTACCCACTTCAAAGCAATCGCAGACGCTGTTCCGGAGACTCGGTACTGCTTTACAACAACCCGGGACGTGTAGGCTACACCCTGTCTGCTAACCTGGTTGAGAGACTGGCTCATGAGGTTCCGAACATCGTAGGTATGAAGGATACCAGCGGTGATATCACCCAGACCTCTGAGTTCATTCGCAGAAACAGAGACGTAGACTTCAAGGTATTCGGCGGCAAAGATACCCTGCTTTACGCTTCCATGTGCCACGGCGCAGTTGGTGGTGTATGTACCGCAGCAAACTTCATGCGGAGCTGATCACCGACGTATACAACAAGTACGTTGCTGGTGATCTTCAGGGTTCCCTTGAGGCCCAGTTCAAGTTAAATCCGGTACGTCTGTCCATGGACGGCGCAAGCTTCCCGGTAGCAGCAAAGGATATGGCTAACTTACGCGGCCGCAACATCGGTCTTCCGTACACCCCGAACCTGGCTACTCCGGATGGACCGGTATTAGACAAGATCAAAGCTGAGATGACCAAGGCTGGCCTGCTCTAATTTCTGATTTCAACTGAATAATAAACAAAAATACCATTACGGCATTAATGATGGACCGGCGATTCTTCTGGAGTGCCGGTCCATTCTTGTTATCATTACAAAGTATTGATTCCACTATATAAGGAGGGCTTTATGAAATTACTGTTTGCTTCCGATTCTTTCAAAGGGAACTTTATCTTCTGACCAGATCATCAAACTGTTAAACGAGTCTGCACAGCGCATTTTTCCCCGGGCTGCGAGACCGTTGGTGTTCAGTTGCGGACGGCGGTGAGGGTACCGTTGACGCTGTTATTGCTGTTACCAAGGGCGATTACCGCAAGATAAAGGTTCACGGACCGTTAATGGAGGAGGTTGAGGCTTCCTACGGTGTGTTCCACGGTGACTGCGCTATTATCGAGATGGCTGCAGCATCCGGACTTCCGATGGTTCCGAACGAAGAGAAATCCGTTAAACACCACCACCTACGGCACCGGCGAGCTGATCAAGGACGCTCTGGATCACGGTTACCGCAAGCTTTCCATCGCAATTGGCGGCAGCGCTACCAACGATGGCGGCATGGGCGCTATGAGCGCACTGGGCGTTCGTTTTCTGGATGCACAGGGCAACGTGCTGACCGGTGTTGGTTCTGATCTGGAGAAGGTTGCTGATATTGATATGAGCGGTCTGCATCCGGCAGTTGCTGAGGCTGAGATCACCGTTATGTGCGACGTAACCAACCCGTTAACCGGTCCGGACGGCGCAACCTACACCTTCGGCAAGCAGAAGGGCGGCACTCCGGAGATTCTGGACCGTCTGGAAGCTGGCATGAAGAACTATGCAGCAGTGATGCGTGCAAAGGGCATGGATGTTGAGAATAAGGAAGGCGCAGGCGCAGCAGGCGGCCTGGGTGCAGCTCTTTGCGGTTTCTTAAAAGCAAACTTAAAATCCGGTATTGAGACTGTGCTGGATCTGATCGACTTTAACGGCCTGTTAGAGGGTACCGATCTGGTTGTAACCGGTGAGGGCCGCATTGACTGGCAGTCCGCATTCGGTAAGGTACCGAGTGGTATCGGTATGCGCTGCAAGGCAAAGGGCGTTCCGGCAGTTGCCATCGTAGGAGGTATGGGCGATGGAGCAGAGAAGATCTACGAGTTTGGCGTAGAGTATTGTTCCGACCATCAATGGCGCCATGGATATTGAAGAGGCTCTGGCACGTGCAGAGGAGCTTTACGCAAACGCTGCAGACAGAACCTTCCGCATGATTCGCGTTGGCATGCAGATGAAATAAATATTACGGAAACTGAACGATTCAGGTTTTTGTTGTGTGGCCGGTCAGCAAGTGACCGGCCATATTTATGAGAGCGACGGAAGAGGAGAGACACAATGGACATCAGTAACTTATGGACTCTGCAGGTCATGATGTTTTTTTTGGTGGCTGCAGGGGCAGTTTTAAATGTACGGGAATTTTTAAAGGATGACGCCAAAGGAATCTTAACGGATCTGGTTCTGTATTTTTTCCTGCCCTGCAATATCATCAATTCTTTCCGGATGGAGTTCAATCTGGAAATTCTGAGAAAATTTGCTGTGGTTCTGGCAATTTCCCTGCTGGTGCAGTTGGTATGCTATATCCTCAGCAAGGTTCTGTATAATCATAAGCCGAAGGAAGTAAAGCGTGTCATGCAGTACTGTACCATCGTTTCCAACTCCGGTTTCTGGGACTGCCGATTGCGCAGGGAATTTACGGTGCGGAGGGCATGATGTACGCGTCCATCTTCATCATTCCGATGCGCGTTATGATGTGGTCCGCCGGTATTGCCTGTTTCACGGAGAGCCCGGACATGAAGAGCGTGGTGAAGAAGCTGGTTGTGCATCCATGCATTGTGGCTGTCTATATCGGACTGGGCCTGATGATTTTTCAGGCTCCGCTAAACCAGGTGTACAACGCCGTGCTGAACTGCGGCATTCCACTGGTGCCAGATCTTGTAAAGGTGCTTCTCGGCGCGCTGGATAAAGGCGTGCGCTCGGCTGGAGGCTGTACCACAGCCATGACCATGGTACTGATCGGCATGATGTTCTCCGGAATGTCTTTACGCAGTATGCTGGATAGCAACACCTTGTTTATCTCGGCGCTGCGCCTGGTGATTCTGCCGGCATTGCTGCTTGCAGGATGCCGCCTGGCAGGAATTGATCCGTTCCTGACTGGTGTATGCCTGCTGATCACAGGTATGCCGGCCGGCAGTACCTCCGCAATTCTGGCAGCAAAATACGGCTGCGATTATACCTTTGCAACCAAATGTATCGTCGTTTCGACGATGCTCTCCCTGATCTCCATTCCGGTATGGGCAATGATCCTGGGGTAAGTGAAAAGAAAAGCTGTTCGCAACTGGAATATATTCCGGCTGCAGACAGCTTTTTTGTTTTCTTTCATAAAATTTAATCATAACATAGACCCGAAAGAAAATCTAGAGTTATTCCGGTTGCTAAAAAAATGAGAATCTATTATAATTGTGATAGAAATGACAGAATATTTGCATACATGAACCCAGAATTCAGAGAGTCAGAGAGGGAAGGGAATTATGATACCACAGGAAACGATGAACAGCGAAGAAATTTATGAGGATTTATGTAATAAAATAGAAAAACTGGTTTATCTGCCGGGGATAAGATCAGTGAGAATGAACTTTGCAAACAGTATGGGGTTTCCCGGCATATCATCCGGACAGCCATTGGCCGCCTGAAGGAGCGGACGCTTCTGACTGTGTATCCGCAGAGGGGCACGTTTGTGAGCCTGATCGACATGAAAGCGGTGGAACTGATCCTGTTTATCCGGGAGTCCGTGGAGCAGGAGGCAACCAGGCTTTGCAGTTCGAGACCCAGGAGGTCCGGGGACCGGATGGGGGAAAATATGAAGGCGTGCATTGAGCGCCAGCGGGCGGCCATATCCGAGAACATTGATATGGATGTTTTTATGCGCTGGACAACGAATTTCATGGCTGTCTTCTGGAGGCAGTGGGAAAGAAAGACGTGATGGGGATCATCCGGGAGGATTATATTCATTTCGGCGCTGGCGGAATTTTGATAATGGTCAGGACCGGACGGCAGGCAGAAATCATAGAGGAGCATACCGCACTGATGAATGCCCTGGTGAAGAAGCAGACGAAGGAAGCACATGAGATCCTGCACCTGCATCTGAATACTACCAACCGCCTGCGCTATATCCGGGAGAAGGTGGCACCGGAATATTTTATCTACCACTAAAATAGACAAAAGCCGAAAATGAAAATCAGCAGTATTGACGAAAGTTGCTGTAAATGAAAAAATGTTTGCAAATCAGCCTAAAAGGTGTTAAGTTATTAACAGAAAAACTTGTCGACAAGTACGCAAGGAAGGGCGTGGCATGAAGGCCGCGCTTTTTCGATGGAAAGGACTGCGTGAACAGAGGAGTTGTTTGTTATGAGGCTGATTAAAAAGACCATTGCGGAATGTCTCAGAAGCCGGGTCAGGGAAAGCGCGGACCGTGTCGCGCTGGAGGCAGATGAGCAGCGCTATACCTGGAAGGATCTGGATACGCTGAGTGATTACATGGTAGGAAGAATGCTTTCCTGCGGAATCAGAAAAGGTACCCATGTGGGAATCTGGAGTACCAATTCCCCCAACTGGATCATTGTATTTCTGGCTCTGAGCAAGATTGGGGCAGTTCCGGTGCTTCTGAATACCTGTTACAGCACAGAGGAACTGGAGCAGGTGCTTCGTTACGCGGATGTGGAGTTCGTGTATTATGGGGAAGGCTACAAAAACTGGTGTACGAGGATATGGTGACACATCTTTCCCGGAAGCTGGAAGGAACAGTGAAGCGCTGGATCTACATTGGCCGCGACACGGCAAGACAGTGGATGACGGAAAAAAGCTTTGTCTTCGCGGAGCGCATGAAAAAGGTGACCCGGAGATTGGCGGCTATATCCGGAAGGTGGAGCCGGAGGATACGGCGGCCATTCTGTTTACTTCAGGAACAACGGCGATGCCCAAAGGGGTTATGCTGAGCCATTACAGTCTGGTGAACAGCGCACTGGAGATCTGCAGCCACATGGGCTGGGAAGAATCCGACAAGATGATGATTGCGGTTCCCCTGTTCCACTGCTTCGGCCTGACAGCCAGTCTGCTGACCAGTATCCACACCGGCTGCTGCATGCACACGGTGGAGTATTATAAGACCATGACGGTGCTGGAGACGGTGCAGAAGTATCACTGCACGGTGTTAAACGGTGTGCCGTCCATGTTCCTGGCTATCACCAGGAACCCGGCCCATAGGACTATGACTTAAGCAGCCTGCGAAACGGTATCATTGCCGGTTCTCCGGTCAGTGGGGAAGAATATGATATGATTCACAGGGAGATTCCGGGGCTGGTTCTTTTCGCGTCCTACGGACAGACGGAAACCGCGCCCTGTGTCAGCATCAGTGATGTGGGAGATTCACACGCAGAACGTGCCACAACGGCAGGCCGCCTGCTGCGCCACTGTGAGGTACGGATCCTGGCGCGGACGGAACCTGCCGGCAGACAGGGGAGGACGGTGAAATCTGCGTGCGCGGCTACAATGTCATGCAGGGTATTACCATCTCCCGGAGGAAACGGCAAAAGACCATTGATGCGGACGGGTGGCTTCATACCGGCGATCTGGGACATCTGGACGGGCGGAATTTTCTGTATGTCACGGGACGAATCAAAGAGATGATCATCCGGGGCGGGAGAATATTTCTCCGCGGGAAATTGAACAGGTGATCCGGCATTATCCGGGCATCCGCGAGGTGAAGGTGATCGGCCTTCCGACAGAGGTTCTACAGGAGATGATCGTGGCCTGCATCATCCCGGAGGAAGGGATGACCATTGGCAATGCAGGGCTTATGACACATATGGAGAACCACCTGGCTTATTATAAGCTGCCGGCACATATCGTGCGCATGGAAACTTTCCCCATGAATGCAAGCGGGAAGGTGATGCTGGGCGAACTGAAAAAACAGGCAGCCGAGATCATTCGGACGAACCCGGACATCACCAGCACAGCGGCACTGATCAAACGTTAAGATACCAACTTAAAGATGACCCGTCCGGCATTCGGCGGCCATCTGATGGCTACCATTATTTGCCCGCGGTTGACAGCGGCCGGTTCTGACGTAGAATTGTGTAAAATGAGGCAGCGGGGAGGAAGGAGTATGATTTACGCAAAGTCTGGGGGAGAATCATCCGATTACGTCAGACGAAATCTTTGAGCAGATACTGAACCGGATCATCCAGCTGCGCCTGGAACCGGGGCAGCTGATCAGTGAGAATCAGATGTCTGCGGGTATGGGGTGTCCCGCTCGGTCATTCGCACCGCGTTTACAAGACTTCGGCAGCTTGGCTTTATTGAAATCTATCCGCAGCGGGGAACTTATGTCAGCCTCATGGACTTAAAGCCATATCGCGGATCTTTTAACACTGCGTACGGCGGTGGAAAAGGAAGTCCTGTATGAGATTTTTACTGAATTGGGAGAAGCAAAGCGCAGCCAGATGTTAGAGCACCTGAAGGAAAATCTGAAGGAACAGGAAAAATACAGGGATGAGGCAGATTATTTTGGCCGTTTCCCGGAGCTGGATGCCGAATTCCACAAGATCATGATTGACAGTGTAAACCGCAGCGCCATGATGCGGATGTTAGACAGCCTGATGCTGCACCTGTCCAGATGGAGAAACTTTGATGTGGCTTTCGATAACCGTGTGCCGCAGCTGATCGCGGAACACAAAAAATATTTGAAGCCATTGCGGAGGGGGACATCCAGAAGGCTCAGGACCGCATGGGGAAAGCATCTGGAAACCATCACCGCCATTGCCGACCGGGCTATGGCCAAGTACCCGACCTATTTCAAGAATGGTTGATCCGATCTGGAATGAAAAAGAAGAGCCGGAATATGCAGAAAACGCGTATTTCCGGCCTTTTTGCAATATCCGCCCGTTTTTCCAGAAACGATCCTGTTTAAAATAAACAAATAATGTTAGAATTATGTAAACTAACTGAGAAATGCGGAAAAAACGGAGAAAAAAGAATTTATGTGAAGAACACAAAAAAACAAAGAAACTATTTACATCTATTGATAAATTTGATAATATAAGGACATGAGTTGAGTTGTTTGTTGGCGATAATGAGATATCGCGCAGCAAATTTTTGGCATTTAACTTGTATACTAGAATACCAAAAATGAAAAACGCAAGTGCGATGCCTTTTTATTTACTCAAACTTGTTTAATTTTTAACAACCAGAAACGCAGTTAAAAAGTTTGAAGAGGTGTCAGTTATGTATACACTGGGAATTGATATCGGATCCACCACATCCAAGGCAGTTATCCTGAAGGATGGAACCGAGATTGTAGCATCTTCCATTGTGGTTGCCACTGTCGGAACAGACGGAGTCAGCCAGGCACTGGACAATGTCATGAAAGAGAGCGGCCTTACGCAGGCGGATATGGTATGCACCGTGGCAACCGGTTATGGCCGTCAGACCTATGACGGCGCGGATTACCAGGTCAGCGAGCTTACCTGCCACGCGTTGGGCGTTCATTTTGTATGTCCGGGAGCAAGAACCGTCATTGATATCGGCGGACAGGACGCAAAGGTCCTTTCCCTGAATGAGGAAGGACGCATGGTCAACTTCGTTATGAACGACAAATGCGCAGCGGGAACCGGCCGCTTCCTTGATGTTATGGCAAATATCTTAAAACTTGATATTTCCCAGCTGGAAACGGAGGCTGCAAAGGCTGTGAAGCCGGCCAGCATCTCCAGCACCTGTACGGTGTTTGCAGAGTCTGAGGTAATCTCCCAGCTGGCATCCGGAACGGATATTCCGGACCTGGTGGCAGGTATCTGCCAGTCCGTAGCAACCAGGGTTGCTTCCTGGCAAAGCGTGTGGGTGTCCGTGAGGAGGTCTGCATGAGCGGCGGCGTGGCACAGAACGGCGGCGTACGCAATGCCATGGCAAAAGAGCTTGGCGTGGAAATCTACTACGACAAGCGCGCACAGGAACTGGGAGCTCTCGGCGCGGCAATTTACGCATACGGAAAGAGCAGCCAGTCATAAAAAATAAATAACAATAGAAAGCTTACCACGTTCCTTTGCGGAGGACGTGAGCTGATACAGACCGGACAGGCGCCGCAAGATGACGCGCGGACGGCCAGAACGCTTTGCCGAAACGGCAGGGCAGGAACCTATTTTCAGGAAATGAAAACGAAAATGTATAAAGGAGGTTTTTCACAATGGCTGAAGAAGTAAAAAGAGCAGACCCGCACCAGATCCGAACTCAGCAAAGTATAAGCTGGGCCAGATTGCGGCAAGAGCTTACAGTGACGCGATGGAGGCCAAAAAACGCGGAGAGATGGTTGGCTGGTGCGCCAGCAACTTCCCGGTAGAAATCCGGAGACTCTCGGACTGTATGTCTGCTACCCGGAGAATCAGGCAGCCGGCATTGCGGCAAGAGGCGGCGGTGAGAGAATGTGTAACGAGGCAGAGGGCGAGGGCTACTCAACGATATCTGCGCATACGCACGTATTTCTCTTGCTTACGCAAAACTGAAATCCGCTCTGAGCAGGATATGCCGATGCCGGACTTCGTACTTTGCTGTAACAACATCTGTAACTGCATGATCAAATGGTACGAGAACCTGGCAAAAGAGCTGAACATCCCGATGTTCATGATCGATATTCCGTTCAACCGGATTACGAGGTATCCGATGCTGAGACCGAGTACATCAAGGCTCAGTTCTGGGATGTCATTCATGGTCTGGAAGCTTATACCGGTAAATGGAGCGATGAGCGCTTCAAAGAGGTTATGGCTTCCTCCGGACGCGCAAGCCGCGCATGGATCGAGGCAACCTGCCAGGCGAAATATATTCCGTCCCCGTTCAACGGTTTTGACCTGTTAAACCACATGGCAGTTATGGTTACCGCCCGTGGCAAAGAAGAAGCAGGCGACGCAATGGAGACCCTGTTAAAAGAGTACAAAGAGAACCATGAGAAAGGCGTTTCCACCTTCCGCGCGGAAGAAAAATACCGTATCATGTTCGAGGGTATCGCATGCTGGCCGTGGCTGCGTGTTACATCTACCGGCTTAAAGAGCAGAGGCATCAACATGGTAACCACCATTTATGCTGACGCGTTCGGATATATTTATGATGATTTTGATGGAATGTGCCGTGCGTACGCAAACGTTCCGAACGCCATGAACCTTGAGCATTCCAGAGACAAACGTATCAAACTCTGCAAAGGCAAACCACGTTGAGGGCCTGTTAGTACATACCAACCGCTCCTGCAAGCTCTGGTCGGATTCATGCCTGAGATGAGCCGTCAGATCGGCGGGCATGCGGCATCCCGGTTGTTTCCTTCGATGGCGACCAGGCTGATCCGAGAAACTTCTCTGAGGCACAGTACGATACCGTGTACAGGGCCTGACCGAGATCATGGAAGCAAATAAAAGGAGGAAAATAGAGATGGCAGCAAAGATTATTAGCACAGCTTCATGAAGTTGCTGCAAATCCGAAAAAAGCAGCTTGACAAATATCTGGCTGAGGGCAAGAAAGTCGTTGCAGTAACATACTATACACCGCAGGAAATTGTTCATTCCATGGGCCTGGTACCGATGGGTGTCTGGGGGCGCAGACATGGAGATCAACGAAGCAAAGAAATATTATCCGGCATTTATCTGCTCTATCATGCAGACAATCCTGGAGCTGGGAATCAGGGCGAGTACAAAGGCATTTCCGCTATCATCATCCCGTCTCTGTGTGACTCCTTAAAGACTCTGGGCCAGAACTGGAAATACGCAGTAAAGGATATCCCGTTCATCCCGATGACCTACCCGCAGAACCGTAAACCGGACTTCGGCATCAAGTTCACCAAGGCTGGTTACGAGAGAGTCATCAATGACCTGACCGTTGCAACCGGAGCACATTTCTCCGAGTTCGCTCTGTCTGAGTCCATCAAAGTATACAACGAGCACAACGCAGCCATGAGAGCATTCTCCGAGGCAGCAGCAAACGCAGACATCACAGCAGCTGAGAGAAGCGATGTATTCAAGAGCGCATGGTTTATGCTTCCGGAAGAGCACACCGCAATCGTAAAAGAGCTGACCGCAGAGCTGTTAGCCAACCCGAAAAGAGCACCCACCGCACGCGTTCTGGTAAGCGGCATCCTGGCAGATGCACCTGGACTGTTAAAGATCTTCGATGACAACGGCATCCAGATCGTTGCAGACGATGTGGCAGACGAGACCAGACAGTACCGTACCGATACTCCGGAGATGGATAACCCGGTAGACGCACTGGCACAGAAATTCGCGAACATGGACAACTGCACACTCCTTTATGATAAGGAAAAGAAACGTGTGGATTACATCGTTGAGCAGGCAAAGGCCCATGACGCAAAGCGGGCATCATCGTTCTGATGACCAAGTTCTGTGATCGGTGAGTTTGATTACGTTCCGATCAAGAGCATGCGAAAAGGCAGGTCTCTGAACTTAAATATCGAGGTTGACCGCCAGATGGTAAACTACGAGCAGGCAGCAACCATGATCCAGGCATTCAGAAATGCTGTAACAAAATGTTGATCGAGAGGCGGGCGGAATCGTCCGCTTTGCGATATAAAAGAAACATGGGAACTATGTCAGGCGGGAAGCCTTTCATAGAACAGGATCTGCGAAAAAATAGGGGGGGGATGACATTATGATTAGTAAAGACAAAATGTCCGTAACAGTAGGTGCTGCATTTTGTGGTTTACGACACAGTTCGGCGTATGGTTTTGCATCAGGCAACCAGCTTCGTCAGTATTTCATGTACAGTTCGGAATCTGGGCATTCGTAACCTGCATTATGACTCAATTTCTGGGTGCATTTTTCAGTGGGTATGCACTGAGATATGCAAAGAAGCATATGAGTTTATGATTACAGAAGCTTCAATAACAGTTTTTATGGCAAAGTATGCCGATTTTTTCCAATCTGTATGAGCTGGTATATATTGTGACGATATGCAGCTCGCAGCAGCATTCGCAACCGGTGTCAGCACTATGGAAAGTGCATTTGGCATTAATCACTGGGTTGGAACGATTTTGTGGAATCTTTATTTTCGCGGTAGCTGTGGCTATGCGGCACCAACGTGGTACGTAAAGTAAAGCGGCAACCTTATCTGTACTGATCGTTGCGGGACTTTTTAATCGTTTATATCCCGAACATCATCGCACAGTGGGGGTGACATTTCCGCCAACATTTCCGGCTTGTATGGCAACCGCACCGTTTGGTAAGGCACTGTGGATCGGCTTTGTATACGCTGCATTCCAGCTGGCATCCATCGGTCTGTTAGTACAGCATGCAAAACCGTTTGCATCTCCGATGACGCGAAGACCTCCATGGTTCAGGGCTTCTTCGTAAACGTTCTGATCTGCCTGATGGCAGTAATCGGCCTGATGGCCATTGCAAATGATCCGGAACTTCGCAACTTGAGAGCATTCCGCTGCTGATCCTGGTTAACAGAGGCGTGGCACCGAGCGTCCTTCGCCCGATCATTTCCATCCTGATCGTGCTTGGTTCTGCATCCACTGCAAAAGTGAACATGATCGCAGGTACCTGTCATCAACTGATCTGTGCCGTATGCATTCGGTTCGCACAGCCTGAATGACAAAACCTGGGCTCAACCATTGATCCGACTGCAAAACCAAGTTGAGCAAAGGAACACTATATTTTTATAACATAAAATCGTAACCTTGATCTGTACCGTAGTAGCATTCGGTATCGCACAGCTGGGTCTGAATAAGATGCCATCCTTGGTTTTGATGTTGGCTGTCGTC
>VOFG01000167.1_pt1 | contig 50000 bp, 87 predicted proteins | sample 5384171 | NCBI WGS metagenome assembly VOFG01 (sample SAMN12384726, study PRJNA508395) | human gut metagenome | isolation source: healthy gut F | host: Homo sapiens
GGAAAGCCATTTAGCTACTATTTGGCTACTGGGCAGGATTTTTTGTTTTCATGCCTCTTTGGAGAGGAGATTTTCCAGCGCATCCGCTGCTTTCCCGGTCGCTCTCCTGCAAGGCATGAGCATATATGTTCATCGTGGTGGAGGTCTGCGCGTGGCCGAGTCTGCTTGATATCGTTTTCACGTCCTGCCGGGAAGCAATCAGCAACGTGGCTGACGTGTGTCTGAGTCCATGAAACGGAATCAGGGGGAGCTGCTGCTCCGGCACTCTGCCGTCGTTGTATCGCCGGATTGCATCCTGAAAAGATTCATACGGCGTGGAATAGCTCATCATTTTGCCGTTCTCCTGAATGAAAACCCAGTCGTTGCCTTGCCAGTCCTGCCCGAATTGAAAGCGCTGCTGCAATTCTGCCAGCTGCAACGCCTTGAGACGTGCTGCAAGGAAGCGCGGAAAAGATACCGAGCGATAGGAAGACTTTGTTTTCGGCGTCTTGCACACCTGTTTCCCGTCTACAAGGGTTACGGCCTTTGAAACCTGAACAACGTTGTTCTGGAAGTCAATGTCTGACCACTTGAGCGCCAGCAGCTCCCCTTTTCGCAGACCGGTATAGATCGCCAGATTGAACAGCAGCTTGATTTGCTCCTGCATCTTCTTTGTGATCTCATAATCGCCGACTGTGTAAGGCGTGCCGGTATCGTCAATTCTGGTATGACCTCCTACGCGCACGGTATAAGGCTGCTCAATATACTGGAGGAATGCCGCCGCCTGCTCCGGCGTGAAGAATTTCAGCTTGTCGGCGGTGCTTTCTGCCTGTACTCTGACCTTGTCGCAGGGGTTCCGGTCGATGATCTCCCATTCCGTAGCCGTCCGCAGGATGGAGGAAAGCACATTACGCGTTTTGGTTATGCTGCCCTTGCTGTAGCCTCCGGCCTTGCCGTCCTTGCGTGCGCCGTCCTTCGTTAGGGAGAGGAAAAAAGGCGTTTACCGTGTGGGGCTTGATCTCCGACAGCTTATAGTGTCCGATTGCAGGCAAGATTTTGTCGTCCAGCTCTTCACGGTATTTTCTGACCGTTCCCGGCTGTAGCTTCGGCTTCGCATATTCTTCAATCCACCTGTCAGCAAATACTTGAAGGGTGACTTTTCGCCCATCCATAGCCGCGCCGCTCTTTACCCGTGATTCAAATTCGTGGGCAAAGTCCTGCGCGGCTTTTTTCCATCTTTTTAGGCGTCAGACCTGCATCCGGCTTGAACGTGGCCGTTTCGATGATCTTCTTGCCCTTGACGTCGTAGCCGCAGGAAACCGTGATCTTGTAGCTGACGCCGTTCTTTCCTTCGATTTTCTTAATGCTGGCCATTGCCAGAACCTCCACTAATTATTTTTCGCAATGTTCGCAACTCACTGATGATTTGAAGTAAAAAAGACATCAGCCAAATTCTTTTTTGTTGATTGTGGTGTTATTTCCCACTTCGATTTCTACATCGTTTGCTTTGTAGAAAAGATGGTCGTATATTAGCCTGATAATAATACCTCCATCATAAGTTATGATTTTATCTATTGCTGAGCATCTGTACAGCTTTTGCTCTTTCAAAAATTGACAGCCTGTTCGCTTAGTCCGGTTTCCTCTTGAATATCTGTTGCTATACGAGTCCTACAGTTATACTCTCCAAGTATATAACCGAGTTCGCAACCAAATAAATTACAGAGTTTCAAAAGATCGCCCATCAACAACTGATCTATTTCCCCGTGTTCCCATTTGGCTATCGTTTGGCGACTGACTCCGATTTCGTTAGCAAGATCGGATTGAGTCATAACTTTTTTCCTGCCCGTTGCGTTTTGGGCGTTTGTACGTTCTTCCCGGATCCGTTTTCCAATTTGTTTGAAATCATATTTGTTATTCATCCTTAACATCTCCTTGCGAGTATCCTTCGATTATGTTGTATAATGTATATCGACAATAACATTTTACTGCTGTATACTGTGATTGTCAAGAAGAATTCTTATGACGGACTGAAACACAGGAGGGAACTCAGATGAAAAACAATGACATTCGGCAGATGATTAGGGTTCTCAGATTGCACCACTATGAAGTTGCAGAACGCATTGGCATATCGAAAACGACTTTTTGCGTCTGGCTACGAAGCGAATTGACCGAAGAGCGCCGCTCAAGGGTCATGAAAGCAATCGAGGAATTGAGGTGCAGTGATGGAGCTTACTAACCGGATTCCGCACATGATGACCGTGCGACAGGTGGCAAAAACAGGGCTGATCTCAGAATATGCCCTGCGTCAATTGGTCAAGCAAGGGAAAGTCCCCTGCATCGCCCTTTTGAACACAAGGTGCTTATCAATTTTGACGCATTTATTGAACAGCTCCAACAGCTGAAAGGGGTGTTTTAATCATGCCATATCAACAGATCGACAAGGAACACTATCCGCAGCTGTATAAGAACAAGCGGCAGCGGGTTGTTTCTCCGCAATCGGTACAGGCCGGGAGCAGGGCGCACACCTCCGAGACCTCCACCGGGCAACGGGGTTCGAGAAAGAAGCGTCCGCAAGGTCATTGAAGATATTCGACGCGCTGGCGTGGTGGTTTGCAATAGCCTTGACGGGTATTTCTTCCCCGAAACGCTGGACGAGCTGAGGCTCTATGTCCGGCAGGAGGAGCGGCGAGGCCGCAGCACGTTCTACACTTTGTTCGGCGCGGCGGCTGCTGCAAGAGCTGGAGGAGCTGACGGGCAATGAAGAGCGGGAGGAGGTGTAACGATGGCAGAAGTCAAAGAAAAACATCCGACGTGGTTCAAAATGAAAATCGAACGGCGGCAGCTCATCAAGCAGCTTCCAGCGGAAACGGCTGTAAGCGTGCTGCTTGCCTGTTGGGACTTCCTTGAAACAGGAGAAATTCCCGAAACCTTGACGCCTATAGAAAAATTGCTTTCTCCGCATTCTTCCCGGATATGGAAGAGGCGTGGCGGCGATATGAACAGCGCGTCAATGCGAGAAGCAACCCCGCATCGACCGAAATCGTATGATATCGGTCGATATCGCACGACGTAGAAGAAGAAAGGAACCAGACTATAGACTATAGACGGAAAGAAAAAGAGTGTACATTCTCTCTTTGCTTCTTTTCTCTGAAAAATCAACACCGGCGTTCAGCCGAGAATATCATCACATACAGGAGGAGTAAAACCATGAAAGCAGTTATGAACAAGGAAACCGTCGAGATCAACATCAAGGAGCAGCTGGCGCAGCTCATCAGCAAATATAACACCTCACAGCAGAGCCTTGCCGACAATGTCCGGGCGCTGAATCAGAAGTACAAAGAGGACGTGCAGGAGAAAACCTACACGCCGGAACATCTCCGCGAGGTCTACGAGGAAAACAAGGCCGCTCTGCTGGCCGCAGCTGCTGAGAAAGCGACGGCACTGAATGCTTCGGCGCGTGGCGTTGTTGAGCATCTGAGCGGCAAAGGCGGTTCCCGCGCTCAGCGCATCCGAGAAACCCGCTGACTACGCCGTGAGAATCAGCAACGCCTTGCAGTTCATCCAGCTGGAGGGCGCAGCTATCAGCGACGAGACCGCCGCGCAGATTCTCCGGGACTTCACCGGCGATATGGAAATCATGCAGCGGTTCCGCTCCGTGCTGGAAAAGCAGATCGCGCCCAGTGACCGGCAGATCGCTGACCAGTACGGCAACACGACTTTCCCGCAGACCTTCGGCCAGCTTTTCAAATACGAGAAGTTCCGCGACGCTCTGGCAGAGCTTCAGGGAAATGGCCGATACGCTCTTTATCCGCAAGCTGTCCCAGACAGAGACCGAATACCTGCACGGTGCTACGCTCTCCGTGCCGACTGACGGCTATATGCAGCTTGTAACCGAGCGAAACATCATCGAACAGGCCGAGACGGTCGAAAACATGATCTCCGAGCTGTTCGCAACCACCGAATAAACCGGGCGACAGGCAGTTGTAGGCGCTGCTTTTCGTCAAGTTTATAGTGCTACAGGCGTTCGTGGCGTTCGGACTGTAGCGCCGCCTCCTGAGCCGGAGTAGCCAACGGTTCAGGAGGTGCTTTTATATCTCAGGCAGGGAGGTGAAAACATGAACAAGAATCTGATTCCGATGAACGAGCGAACAAAGGAAGAGCAAGAGAAATCGCCAGAAAGGGCGGCAGGGAAAGCGGAAAAAGTTCGGCGGCGCAAGCGCACCATGAAAGACGCTGCACAGCTCATCTTGCAGTTACCTGTCGGCGCAGAACAGGCGGCGCTTTTTGCAGAAATACGGCATTGCAGAAAGTGACTGCACAAACCTTATGCTGCTTATTGTGAAAACCGTTCAAATGGCTGCTGACGGCAATCTGAAAGCGGCGGAGTTCATCCGCGACACATTGGGCGAGAATCCGCAGTATAAGATTTACGAGAAGCGGTTGGAATATCTGATCGCCGATAAGGAAGCAGCACACACGCTGGCCGACGAGTGGGTCGCCTCTATTCCGGATTGGGAGGAGTAGCCAGAAAAGCCTCTCAGAGGCCGCAGGAGGCGCGGGAAGCTCTGACAGGGAAAGAATAGCGGCAGAGCATCAAAGAACGGTTCAGGCGGCTGTAACGGGCTGGAAATAGGAAGAGCGGGGGCTTGTGCCTCCGCTCTTCTGACGTTCTCCGTTATTCTGCCTCTGCCGTCCGCATTCGGTCGTATTCGTCCACCAGCTCCACAAGCATCATGGAAATGGTGTTCGCATCCTCTGACAGCCCATCATCCGCATTAGAAAAGATCATGTCGAGGGGCGTGAGTCAGTGCTCTGATTCTGAGAAATACTGCTGTCTTGTCCATGTGAAAAAATCCTCCTTTTCGTTTTCTGAAATTGCCTCCAGCTCTATCAACGCTTGCTTGTGGTGGCGGAATACCCGCTGCTTGTAGTTGTCGTATTTTTCATTGAAATCCGGCTTTCCTCCGTATGCAATGAAAAGCACATCTTCCCATTCCTCCGAATCGAGATAACGCAGCCGCAGCACAAGCCGCCTATCGGCGTTCGGCAATCGCCGAATAAGGGCTTCAAGGGCTTTCTGCTCTGCGTCCCGCTCCGCTATGAGGGAATCTATCTCACTTCGCAGATCGGCAATTCTGGCGACGGTATCGGCCATTCTGTCATGCTGGAAGCTGGAGCCTTTGGGCATCCCTGACAGGTTCGGAGTGGACGGAGAACCGGCCTTTGCCTCCATCTGCTCCAGCCGTTCAATTTGCAGGTCAATTTCCCGGTTTAGGTCTCTATATGCCTTTGAAACGTGCCGTCATGTCCATGACGAAAACCTCCTCTCTCTGAACGCCTGCAAGCGCATTATAGCATTCAGAATCGCGTTTGTGTGGATTCTTACGGATATTATAACGATTTCGTTTTTTCCTCTGATTTCTTACTGAACGGTAATTGGAAATAGCTGCATTCTGTGACTGTCCGCAGACTGTCCACGGACAGTCCGTGGACAATCCGCAGGACAATAAGCGGGCTTATTCAGGCAGTAGCGCATAGCTACTTTTTAGCTACCAACAATTCAAAACGGCTCAAAACAGTAGCTAATTTTTCAAAGGCCGAAATTAGAAAAGCCTTGCAATTTCCTTGCTTTTTCAGGCCGTTCCGAAACGGCTCGTTATGGTGAAAATGCCATTGGTAAGGATGAGGTCGGCGGTTCGAATCCGCCCAGCAGCTCCAAAAAGCATCGAAAACTTTCGTTTTCGGTGTTTTTTGTTGCAAAAATATCGAAAGAAGTGTGGGTCAAAATGTGGGTCAACCGCCTGACCCACACCGTGACCCACACGGGGAAATGCTCGGAAAGGGCAAAAGATGAGCGGACGGAAAAGCCGTTATTCTGAAAGGCCTTTTCTTTGTTTCGCCGCGTTCTTGTATTTTGCGGCAGGATATGCTACACTACCTGCCGTTGATTCTTTCTGCCTCTTACGAGGATGTGCGAGGTATTTATGAAGCTGTTACGATGGTGTAAGGCCAACGCCATGCCGGTGATTGCGGTGCTGGCCGCGGCGGTGACGGCGGTGTTCGTGCCGCCTGACGCGGCCTATCTTGGCTACTACGATGTGAAAACGCTATCCTGCCTGCTGTGCGTGCTGGCGGTGGTGGGTGCGCTGCGCCGCGTGGGACTGTTTCCTCTGCTGGCGCAGAGGCTGGTGCAGGTGTTCCGCACCACCCGCGGCGCGGTGACGGCGCTGATAGGTATCACGCTGGTGGGCTCCATGCTGCTGACCAACGACACAGCACTGCTGACGTTCCTGCCCCTCAGCTGGTTTGTGCTGGAGCGCACCGGCCAGACGAAATGGACGGCGCTGACGTTCATTCTGCAGAACTGCGCCGCCAACCTGGGCGGTATGCTGACGCCCTTCGGCAATCCCCAGAACCTGTATCTGTTCAACCACTACAACATCCCTAACGGGGAATTCCTGTCCATTATGCTGCCGCCGTTCCTGCTGTCCACGGCGCTGATCCTGCTGTGCTGTCTGTTTCTGCCCCGTGAAGGGCTGACTGTCCCCGGCAGGAGACACTGCCGGACAAACGTCGTACTGCGGTATACGGCGTACTGTTCTGCGTGGCGGTGGCTATGGTGCTGCGGGGAATCCCCTACTGGCTGGGACTGCTCGTTATCGTGATGGCTCTGCTGGTGCTGGATCGCCGTGCGCTGCTGGGCGTGGACTGGGGACTGCTGGTGACGTTCGCGGCGTTTTTCACCTTTTCCGGCAATATGGCGCGGATTGAGCCGGTGCGTGAGCTGTTCCGGAAGCTGCTCACCCACGGGGCCATGCCGGTGGCGGCACTGACCAGTCAGGTCATCAGCAACGTACCGGCAGCCATCCTGCTGAGCCGGTTCACCGACGACTATCGAGGACTGCTGGTGGGCGTGAATATCGGCGGCGCGGGGACGCTGGTGGCGTCACTGGCCAGCCTGATCACTTTCCGGGAATACACAAAGCACGTCAAGGGGCAGACGGGGCGGTTCATGGTGCTGTTCTCCGCCATCAGCTTCGGTTTTCTAGGCGTCCTGTTGGTAGCCATGACACTCTGGATGCGGTGAATGAGTAAACTATAGCTCCTGCCCCATGGGCAGGAGCTATAGTTTGTTATTGTGGTGCAGTTTGATCAGCTCACATCACCTGCGCCATGAAGCTGCCCATGGTCTGCGCGGCCTCATCTTGCTTCTGGCGGGTGGCATGGGTGTATGTGCGCAGTGTGAATCCGGCGTCGTAGTGACCCAGCATGCTGCTGACGGTTTTGACGTCTACACCGTTTTGTAGGGCTAACGTAGCAAATGTGTGTCTGAGATCGTGAAAGCGTATGTGCGGCAGTCCTGCGTCTTTCAGAATTTTCTTATGCTGGTTCACAATGGAATCGGGGTAATACATCTCCCCTGTGACGGGCGACGGGAACATATACGGGTTGTCGGGGTGTTTCTTGTGCTCGGCAACCAGCAGGTCGACGGCCTCCTGTGGAATACTGACCTTTCTGACCGATGTCTCCGTTTTGGGGCGCGAGAGCGTCAGTTCGCCATTGGGGTTCTTGACGTACTGCTTGCTGACGGAGATGGTTTTGTTTTGGATGTCGAGGTCGCTCCACAGGAGAGCAGTCAGTTCACCCTTGCGTAGTCCGCTGACCAGCTCCAGATAAAACATGGGCAGCAGTTCCCTCTTATCCGCGGCGTCGAGGTAGGTCTTGATATGCTCCGGTTGGAGGATCTGCATCTCGAATTTCTGCACCTTCGGTGCGATGCAGTCCTCGGTGGGGTTGCGGAGGATCAGGCGCTCTTTTACGGCGCGGTTCAGGGCGTTGTGCAGCATCAGGTGCAGGCTCCGGACGGTGGTGCTGCTGAGTCCCGGATTGCCGTGACCGCTTTTGCGGTTGGTACGGCCGCTCTCCATCAGCTCCTTGTAGAGCTTTTGCAGGTCGTGGGCGGTCAGCTTGGTGAGCTTGATGCTGCCGATGCGGGGGATGGTATATGAAGCATCTGGAGGCGGCTCTGGACGACGCCTCTGTTGCCGGCTGACCTCATTCAGCCGGAGCCTGCAAACAATTTTGCGCATAATTCTGGACGGGACGCTTGGAGCGAACAAGCCAGAGCGCAGAAAAAGAAATACGACGAGGGAGCCATCACCTTGGAGGACTTCCAGCGATGGCTGAAGGAGTCATAAAACGTAGGAAGCCGATCAAATGACCGGCTTCCTACGCTTTACTTATATTGCTGCCTGCCGCAGAGGTTGAAGCGGCATTCTTATCGCTGCCTTTTATTGTTTCCGGCAGCGAAAAGTGTGCAGGCCTCTTTTTGTACTGTGACACCCTATGTCCATGCGATGTGCTCGACGGACAAGGCAGGCGTATGATGGTGAAAAATTTTCTGTTATGGCAGACGGAGAAGCGCTTTACCGCGGCGTCTCTGTGCCATTCGATCGGTTATTGCTGCGTCAGCTGTTACTTTGCAGCTTTCTTAGCTTTTTTTTGCCTCCTTGGCGGCCTTGTCAGCCAGGTAGTACATACCGGGAGTGTTGTAGTACTCCTTCTGCAGGTCCTTCACCTGCTTGCACATGAACACCAGGCCAATCATGTTCAGGATGACAACCACGGCCAGGAAGCCGTCAAGGATCATGTACATGGTGGTCACGTTGGAGAACGCGCAGGCGATGCCGATGAACAGGGGATACATAAACACCCAGATCTTGGAGAACTTACGGCCGAACAGGATCTCGGCCTGGATCTGGCCGAAGAAGCCGGCGGAAATGATCGTGGAGAACACGAACATGAACACCGTAATGGCGACGAAAATGGCGCCGAAGTTACCGAACACGGACTGGAAAGCAGCCAGGGCCAGCTGGCCGGAGCTCAGACCCTCCTGGGTCCACACGCCGGAGCACAGAACGGCCAGAGAGGTGATGGTGCAGATGACGATGGTATCCATGAAGACTTCGAAGATACCGAACTGGGCCTGACGGATGGGGTGATCCGTATCGGCGGTGCAGTGACCGGCGATGGTGGAGCCTACGCCCGCCTCATTGGAGTACACGCCGCGGGCAGCGCCCCAACGGATAGCAGCCATGACGGTGGCGCCGGCGAAGCCGCCCACAGCGGCGCGGCCGGTGAAGGCATCCTGGAAGATCATGCCAAAAATAGCGGGGAGCTCGCCCACATGGGCGAAGATGATGACCAGAGCGCCCAGCACGTACAGGCAGGCCATGACGGGCACCAGGATGTCGGTGACGCTGGACACGCGCTTGAAGCCGCCGGCCAGGATAACGCCCACCAGAACGGCGATGATGATGCCGGTGACGGTCTGGTTTGCGCCGAAGACGTTGAACTGCTCAGCAGCGGAAACGCCCTGAGAGGCCAGGGAGGGACCAGCTCGATCATGAAGAAGAAGGCGTAGCCGACGCCGAACACGACGCCGATCTTCTTGCCCAGACCGCGCAGGTAGTAGGCGGGGCCACCGACCCACTCGCCCACGTCGTTCTTACGACGGTACTTGATGCCCATCGCGACCTCGCAGTACTTGGTGCACATGCCGAAGATAGCCAGGATCCAGATCCAGAACACAGCGCCGGGGCCGCCCAGGGCGATAGCCACGGGCACGCCGACGATGTTGGAAGCGCCGACGGCGCAGGCCAGGGCCGCGAATGCGGCGGAGATGGGACGGACCTTGCCCTCTTCCTTCTTGGCGAACATCTTGCCGAAGGTCTGGCTCATGGCGTAGCCGAAGTGGCGGATCTGGGGGAAGCCCAGATAGATGGTCAGGAACAGGCCGCCGCCGCCGATGAGGATCAAAATGGGAATGCCCCAGAACCAGTTACCAAAATCTTGAATAGCTTGCAGTATAACCATACTTTTTCTCCTTTCACGCGAAACAATAGGTGATTTTCTCTGCGATTGCGTTTTGTGTCTGTGCTTTCTGCCTTGGTTTCTCAGTGGGTAGAAGGGGATTTCTCAGCTCAGCAGACGCTTCACCGCTTCATAGGTGATGTTGGGAACATTTTGGAACGTCTGCCGCATATCCACGCGCTCGGTGAGCATATGTCCGTCGCGGCCGAAGGTACCGATATTGACAACGGGGACGTCGATCTGACGGATCTTATCCACCGGGTGCGTGTATTTCACGCCGTACTGGGGCATGTTCGTCTCCAGCGCCTGGATAGCCAGGGTGTCGTCGCACACGGCCATAAAGCTGGAGTCGGAGATGTAGGGGTAGAACATACGGGTCTTGATCTGGCGCTGGGCCTCGGGCCGCACCACCTCGATAGCGCTCTCCACCGCGTCCAGCAGTGCCTTTTCCTTGGCCGTGCGGCCGGTCATCTCGATACGGGCACTGAAGATGGAGCCGAAGAACACCACCACGGCGGGGGACTTGTCCTCAGACCACTTCCAGGCCTCCTGCACCACACGCAGGCCGAACAGCCGCAGATCCAGCTCAGGATCGTCCTCATGCAGCTTCACGGTGAACTCGTGAATGGCTTTCTTGAATGCCTCGCCGTGCGGCGGCCAGCTCGTTATAGAACTCGTTCCAGGTGTAGACACGGGTCTTCCAAGGCAGCTGATGGAAGTCCACCTTGCTCAGCTCGCAGAAGCGCTTGTACTGGGCATTCAGGTACTCCACCGTCTCGTCAAAGGCCTCCCACAGCCATCTGCTTGCTCTTTTCCAGCACGATGGAAGGACTCCAGCCGTGGGTGAAGAAGTTGTAGTAACCGAAGGCCGTCAGCGCCGTCTGCACGGTGGGGCCCTTGGTGTCCATCTGCTTCAGGGAGATGGGCGGGATGGCGACCTCACCCTGGGCGATGTCGCACAGGTCAGTGTTCAGGGACATCTTGCGCGTGATGTTGGCCAGCACCAGGTTGGGTCCAGCGCGCTGAAGGCCTGGCCCACATGGGCCTCCTTGCCGAACACGGCGAAGCAGGGCAGCAGCTTGCCGATGCTGCCGTAGTAGATGTAGCGGTTCTCGTCGCCGGGGGCGTAGTTGGTGGAGTAGTCCGCGTTGATGCACGCCACATACTCGAAGTGCTCCTTCTCCTTCAGCTCCTCCAGCAGGTCCAGAGCGGTGATGATGCCCTTGGAGTTGTCCTCCTCGTCGCACTCGCCGATAGCCAGCAGGTTGCCATCCAGCTCCTCGGGATGCTCAGAGAAGTACTGGATCAGGTACATGTGGCCTGCCACACCGGACTTCATATCCAGCGCGCCGCGACCGAACAGATACTCACCGGACTCGATATCGTCAATGACCTCCTGGGGCAGCACGAACGTCTCGCGCAGCTTGGCGGGCAGCTCCTCGCAGCGGAACGCGTACTCGCGGATGGTGCCGAAATCGTCCACGCCCACGGTGTCGATGTGGCCGATGAGGATGACCGTGCGGTTGGAATTGCCCTTGGTGCCCTTCACATAGGCCAGCGTGCTGTGCCGCACCACAAAGTCGTTCTTGGTCTGGAAGCACTTGACCTGCTCGGGATGTGCCTGGAAGTAGGGCAGGGACATATAGAAATCCTGCATATAGCGAGCCACAGCACTCTCGCCGCCCGTTTCCTTATTGATGCTGGGGATGGCGACCATCTCTTCCGTCAACTGCTTGACCTTGTCAAAAGAATTTAATTTCATGTCTTAGCTCCTTTGTTGTTATGGCTGCGCGTATCAGTCGCGGTGATATCTCTCGATGCCGGCCATATAGGTGTTCAGCACCTGGATGTCCTTGATGTCGTTTTCGGGAATGTGGAAGATGTCGCGGTCGATGACCACCATGTCGGCGAACTTGCCGGCCTCGATGGTTCCCATCAGGTCCTGATCGCCGTTGGCGTAGGCCACGTTCTTGCTGTACATACACACCGCGTCATACACGGATACCTTCTCGTTGGGGTGATAGCCGCCCACGGGATAGCCGTCCATATCCTGACGGGTCACGGTGGCGTAGATGCCGATCCAGGGATTGAAGCTCTCCACCGGTGCGTCGGAGCCGCCGGCCATGATCAGTCCCGCGTCCAGATACGTCTTCCAGGGATAGCTCAGCACGGCGCGTTCCTTGCCTACGCGCTCCTCGATCCAGTGCAGGTCGGTCATCAGGAACGTGGGCTGGATATCCAGTACGATAGGCAGCTTCTTCATGCGCTCGATCAGCTCCGGCGTGGCCATCTGGGCGTGGATGATGCGGAAGGGGAGACGCTTGGCCTGCTCCTCCGGCGTCATGCCGTCCTTCAGCCCCTGCTGCAGGCAGTACTCCACCGCGTCCAGAGTGACCTCCAGCGCCTTGTCGCCGATGCAGTGGGTGGCGGGCTGCAAACCGTGGCTGTATGCCTTGTACATTCTCTTGGCCAGGTCCTCGGGGCTGATGACCAGAATACCGGTGTTGCCGGGATCGTCCGCGTAGTCGGTGTACAGCTTGGCGGAACGGGAGCCCAGAGAGCCATCAGAGAAACTCTTGAAGCTGCCCATACGTGCGGCACGATAGGGGATCATTCCGCTGCTCGGGTGTCAGGTTTTCCGGGTCGAACATATAGTCCAGGCACACGGCCATACGCACCGGCAGCTCGCCGCGGTCGCTGCGGGCCACATAGTCGGCGAAGTCCTCGTCATAGTGCCAGATCTCCGCGGCGTAGGTGTGCATCATGGTCACGCCCAGGCTGGAGGCCAGCGCCAGACCCTTCTTCATGCACTTCTCGCGGGTGGCGGGAACCAGGAACGGGTCGGGGATCAGATTATCGTAAATTTTGGAGGCTTGCTCACGGAAAATGCCGTTGGGATTGCCGTCGGCATCCAGCTCCACCAGGCCGCCGGGGCCGTACACGTAGCCGTTGGTAATGTTGGCTTTCTCCAGCGCCATGGTGTTGGCCCACCGCCGTGTGCAGGCACACGCGCTTGATAACGATGGGATGCTCGGTGCTGGCCTCATCCAGATCCAGACGGGTGGGCAGCCGGTCCTCGCAGTCCTTCCACTTGGACTGGTCAAAGTTGGAGCCCTTGATCCACTCGCCCTTGGGCGTCTCCGCCGCGCGGTCACGCAGCAGCTGCAGTGCCTCGGCGCGGGAGGTGGCGCCGCCCAGGTCCACCGTGGTATAAGTCTGGCAGAAAGCGAAGAAGTGCAGGTGGGAGTCGCCCATGCCGGGCAGCACGGTCTTGCCTTGCAGGTCGATGCACTTCGCGCAGTCAAAGCGCTCCAGCGCCTCTTCCTTTGTGCCCACATAAGCAAATTTGCCGTCCTTCAGCACCACTGCTTCCTTGCAGACGCCCGGCGCTTCCATCGTGTAGATCTTGCCGCCATAAAACAACGTATCAGCTCTGGCCTTCATTTTGTACACCTCTCTAATTTCAACATGACATGATTGTGATTTTGCACAGTTTCACGCGCGTTGGTTTTAACTTAGTCGCCATTATAACGAAAAAGCGGGGCATGTGGCAATTTGCTGCCTGTTCCCCCTGCGGAACAATTTGTACAATTTATGTTTCCTGCGCAGAACGTTTATTGACATATTTGGCAGGTTTTGATATAATTGCTAAAAGTTTGTGAAAAAGTAAGCTTAGATTGATTTTGAGGAAATCGCCTATGGACACTGCAAGAGAAAATATCACAAGAGAAGTCGGCAGCCGCATCCGCTACGCCCGCAAAAGCCGGGGTATGTCGATGGACGAGCTGGCCCAGGCCATCTACAAGACCCGTTCGGCCATCTCCAAGTACGAGAATGGCCAGATATCCGTGGATATCGCCACGCTTTACGACATTGCCAATGCCCTGAAGGTCAGCATCTATGATCTGCTGTACCGCAATACACCGGATATTGACCAGGAGTACAACGCGGAGGTGCCTGCCTTTTTCCGGGAGGTCTCCCAATTATATATGTACTTCTTCGACGGCCGGGTCAACCGCGCCCAGTGCACCGTGATCGATATATTCCCCACGGAGGAGAGCAACACGGCCGAGGTGCTCATGTACATGAACATCAAGGACCTGGCCCACTACCGGGTCTGTGAGAGCACCTACCACGGCACCCTGACCCACTACGGGCGTTCAGCGCCATGCTGTTCCAGAATGACGATATGCCCATGGACAAATACCAGATCGGCATTCCCCAGCCCTATATGGACGACGACCGGAAGTGGGTGCTGACCTATGGCATCTCCTGCCGCCCGCTGATGCCCTCCGCCGCCAAGCGCCTTCTCAGCAAAACACCGCTTTCCATCGACAAGGCGCTGGTCCAGGAGCTGAAGATATCCAAGGAGGATATCCGCCTGATGAAGCATTATAATATGTTCGTCATGGTGTAGTCCCCATTGTCTGTCTTAGAAATACTGATGTGTTTATCTGCTTGTTTACTGCAGCGCAAAATATGACCATTCTCCTGCCGTCGCAAATTGACCTACACCGCTGCTGATTGCGGCACTGACCCGCACGGGAAAACGAGCATACGGAGCAAAGAGTTCCTGACCTCGTTCTTTTTGGGACGAAAACTCCTGTTTTCTATTGAAAACAGGAGTTTTTTCTTTGCCTATTTTTCCTCTATGTGTGAGGGTATGAAGCAAGGTGGGCGCATATCCCCACCCCTTGCGGAAAAATACGCTTTGCCTATAGGGCGAATAGCGCCTGTCACACGGTAATTATCTTCAGCCACTCAATATATTCCAGGGCCAATTCCGACAGTACTCGAGAGGGATTACAGATATACCCGATCTCGATTTGCCCCAAATCCGTGATGGGCACACTGACCAAGGAGCGGCGGCGGTCCCTCCTGCGTCAGATAGCCGGAGCCGGTCACATAGGCATCGCCCAGTGCCAGCAGTGAATACGCCATCGCCCGGTCGGACACCGAGATGATCTGCTGCTGGGGTTCCACTGGCTCCTGGTCGTCGTGAATCGGGCTGAGGACGGGTGACACTCCTCGTAAGAAATAAACGGGTATTGCTGGATGTCCGCCAGTGTAACGCTTTTTACGCTCGGCTAAGGGATGCGTATTCTGGATGTAAATATGCAGCAGGTCATATTTCAGATGCTGAAAAAAATATATTCCGCCGATTACATGCCTTGATGATGGCGCTGCGGCTGTCGCTGGTGAAAAACAGCACGCCGATGTCGGAGCGATTGATTTCACATCCTGCAGCACCTGATCCATGTTGCCCTCAAAATAGCCCAGATGATATTTCTGATTCTTAGGCTGGCATACAATATGCTCAAAGGCATCGATACCGGAGACATGGTGCAGGGAGGATACGCAAAAATACTCGCATTCCCCTTGTGGTTTTTATACTTGTCATCCAAATCCTGGTAGATATTTGTCAGCAGCTGTGTATCCTTCAGGAATGCCTCTCCCTGGCGCGTCAGCGATATGCCCTTGCTGGTTCGCTCAAAAAGAACCATGCCATATTCCCGCTCAAATTTCGGATCGACTCGGATAGACTGGATTGGGAGATGAACAGCGACTCTGCTGCCTTGCCGATAGAGCCTGCCTTGCTGACGGCCCGGACGTATAGTATTTGCTTCAATGTCATCGTTTTCACCTCATACTTGCGCTGCTGCCGTAGATGGAGACCTCACGCCACTGTTTGCCCCAACAGACACCGCTGGAATGGTAATTGCGGGACATTTTTCTGATTTTAGCATCATTCTTGTTAAAAAGCAACCTCCGACATTCTAAATTAACCTCCCCAAAACCCTGTTTTTTACCTGAAAGCCATCGGTCTTACCGATGGTTTTACATCGCTTATTTGTTCTTCAAATTCTACGGGTACAGGCGTATAATGAGTTCACGCAAAATACCACCCATAGAAAAGAACCGGACTGCTTGTCCGTATCAACCAATAGAAGGAACGACCCTGAAAGGAGGAGCCTATGATAGCCGAACACGCGCAAACCGCCACCGAGTCCCCCATTGTTTTACAGTGTGTTGACCTGTGCAAGTGCTATAACGGTGTCGTACAGGCCAGCGATCACATCAATTTCACCTTGCGCCGCGGCGAGGTGCATGCCTTTCTGGGGAAAACGGTGCAGGAAAGAGCACACTGATGAAAATGCTCTACGGCATCGAGCAGCCCGATGAGGGTCAGCTGTTCCTTTCCGGCGAGCCTGTGGCGCTGAAAAGCCCTGCTGACGCCATTGCCCACGGCATCGGTATGGTACACCAGGAGCTGATGCTGATTCCGCATCTGACGGTGGCGGAAAACATTACCCTGGGGCAGGAGGTCAGGACCAGATGCGGACGGCTGAAAAAGCAGGAAGCGTCACGCAGTATCCGGGAGCTGGCCGCCTCCTATGGCTTAGACATAGACCCTGATGCGCTGGTGGACAAGCTGACCATCGGGCAGCGCCAGCGAGTGGAGATCGTCAAGCTGCTGTATCGCAAGGCGGACATTTTGATTTTCGACGAGCCTACCGCCCTGCTGACGCCCCAGGAGTCCGACGCACTGTTTGATGTGCTGCGCCGTCTGCGGAGCTGGGCAAGTCCACAATTTTCATTACGCATAAGCTGCGGGAGGTCTATCAAATTGCAGACCGCATGACCGTGATTCGGCAGGGCCGGATCATCGGCACCACCACCCCTCAGGAAACCGGTATGGAAAAGCTGACGCAGATGATGGTGGGCAAAACGGTTCCCACCGGGCGCCGCCGGCCCCATCCCATTGGGGCGGAAGAGGTGTTGCAGGTAAAGGACCTCCAGCGTGCAGAGCCGTGGCGGCACCGCTGTACAAAATGCCACCTTTTCCATCCGCTCCGGCGAGGTGCTGGGCGTAGCGGGCATCGAGGGCAACGGGCAGACGCCCCTGGCGCAAGCTCTTCTGGGCCTTTGCCGCCCCTCTTCCGGCAGCATTCTCCTGGACGGACGGGAAATCACCGGCCGCACGACCAAGCAGATTCGGGATGCCGGCGTGGGCAGTATTCCCGATGACCGGCAAGGCATGGGCCTTATCCTCAGTATGCGGCTCTTTGAAAATATGCTGCTGAATGCCTACGACGAAAAGCCCTATGCCAAAAGCCCGCTGCTGGAGGACTGGGCGGCCGCCCGCCGTGATGCGCAGGCTAAGATCGCCGATTACAGCATTGCGGCCACCAATGAGTCGGTTGTGGTCGGCACCCTCTCCGGCGGCAATCAGCAAAAAATCGTCGTCGCCCGGGAGCTTGACCGGGGCTGCCGGATGCTCATTGCCGCGCAGCCTACCCGGGGCGTTGACATCGCCTCGGCGGATTACATCCAAGGCCGCATTTTGGCCGCGGCGGAACAGGGCTGCGCCGTGCTGCTCATTTCCAGCGATCTGGATGAGCTGATCAAGGTTTCGGACCGGATCATGGTGCTGTTCCGCGGGCAGATCATGGGATTTATGGATGCAGACGACGCCACCCGTGAGGCCTTAGGACGCATGATGCTGGGCGAGGCCCACTGACCTTCCCTTATTGATCCTGCTGCCGATTAAACGGCAGCTTAGAACTAACCGTGCAAAAGGAGAAACTAAGATGAAGTTTACAAATGTGAAAAAGTGGCTGGCCATGCTGCTGGCGGTCTGCTCGATACTGTCTCTGGTGGCCTGCGGGAAGTCCGACAAGGATTCGGCAGGTGACGATTCCGAGAAGGCCACTAAGGTCGCCGTTGTGTTCGCCTCCAGCGGACTGGGAGACAAGTCCTTTAACGACGCGCTGTATGACGGCATGAAGAAGGCGGAGCGCACCATGGGCATCCAGTGGGTATATTCCGAGACCAAGGATGATGCCGAGTACGAGGGCCTGATATCCGGCTATGCCGACAGCGGAGACTGCGACCTCATCATCTGCCTGGGCGGCAGCCAGAGCTCCAGCCTGGAAAATGTGGCCCCAACTATCCGCAGCAGAAGTTTGTGATCCTGGACGCCGTGGTGAAGGGTGACAACATCCGCAGCTACACATGGCGCGATCAGGAGCTGGGCTTTTTGGCCGGCTTCCTGGGTGCCTGCCTGTCCGACACCAATACTCTGGGCTTTATTGGCGCCCACGACATCCCCCTGTGCAATCTGGGCGCTGCCGGTATGATTGCCGGAGCCCACTATGCTAACCCTGACTGCCAGGTGCTGGTGGACTATGCCAACGGCTGGGCAGAGGTCAACGGCTGCTATGAGCTGGCCACATCCATGCATGAGCAGGGCGCCAGCCTGCTATACCACACCGCCAGTGCCGGCGGCCTGGGTATCCTCAATGCCGGCAAGGAGAAGAACTTCCTGACCATCTTCTTTGACGGCAACCTGAATGCGGACGCGCCCCAGACCAACATTGCCAGCGCCATCCGGGACTTCCCCGCTTGCGCCCAGGAGGCGATTCAGGATGTCATTGACGGTAAGTTCACCGCCGGCGCCATCGAAAAGGGCCTGGCAGAGAACAGCCTGTACCTGGATTTTTGACGGCTCTGCCTATCAGATCCCCGCTGATGTGATGGAGAAGTACAATGCGGCGGTGGCTGCCATCAAGGACGGCACCATCGTGGTTCCCAGCACCATTGAAGAAGCAAAGGTGTGGAAGGCGGCGTAAATCGCCGAGTGCACAACACGGGGCTGAAGGCCTGCCTGGCCTTTTGGCCCCGAGCTTTATCTGCAGAGATAAATCATCTACGCAAGGAGGGACACTGTGAAAAAAACAAGGATTCGATTGTCGCTGTTTTCGTTGGTTCTGGCGCTGGTGCTGTTTGGGCTGACCATACGGCTTACCGGACGGGTTCCTCTGGTCGTATATTGGAGCATACTCACCGGCTCCTTCGGCAGCACCAAGAGCTTTCTGAATGTGCTGGCATATATGCTGCCGCTGATCATGACCGGTCTCGGCGCGGCGGTGGCCTTCCAGAGCGGTGTTTTTTCAACATCGGCGGTGAGGGACAGGTGCTGGTGGGCGGTCTGGCCTCCGTTATTGTGGGCCTGACGGTGCGCGCTGCCGGCGCCGTGGGGCTGGCTGCTGGCGCTGCTGGCGGGCTTTGCAGCCGGCGCCTGTGGGCACTCCTGCCCACCCTGTTTGCCGGGCGAAACCTAACCTCACTGTCCGTGGCCACCATTATGATGAACTCCATCGCCGCCCTGCTGACGGAGTATATCGTCAAAAGCTATTTTCAGCGGCCCGGCGCCAGCAACACGGAGACCGTGGTTGTTAACGAGGGCAGCATTTTGCCGCGCATTTTCCCCAGCACGCAGTTTAACTATGGCATCCTTGTGGCGCTATTCTGCGTAGTCGTTGTAACCTGGATGCTGTATAAGACCCCTTTGGCTTTTTCCCTGCGGGGCCATGGGCAGCAACCCCCGTGCCATGCAGCAGGCCGGACTGCCGATCTATGGCCGGACGATTGCCGCCATGTGCATCAGCGGCGGTCTGTTTGCCCTGGGCGGGTCCATCCAGTGCCTGGCGGTATATAAGCGCTTTGTCATGGGCTTCTCCCCGGGTACGGCTGGGACGGCATTACCGTGGCCACCCTTGCCATGAATTCGCCTGTGGGTGTGCTGCTGAGCGCCTTCCTGTTCGGAATGCTGCGCTCCGCCTCCATCAGCATGAGCCTGACCAGCCAGGTGACAACGGAGATGATCTCCGTGCTCCAGGGCTTTATTGTCATGCTGGTGGCCTCTCCGGATGTGTGGAATGTGCTGGGCCACCTGTGGCAGCGGCTCAAGAGCTGTGTCGGCCGGAGCCGGAAACAGGAAGGAGCTGCTGAGTAATGGATTTTTGGACCTCATTTGCCAACTTTTTTGCCTCTGCCATCCGGCTGACCGCACCCATTGCACTGGGCACTCTGGCCTGCACCATCAGCGAGCGGGCGGGCGTCATCAACATCGGCATTGAGGGCTCCATGCTCTTCAGCGGCTTTCTCGCCGCCGTAGGCGCTACTATACGGGCAGCCCCTGGGTAGGGCTGCTGTGCGGCTGCGCCGCCGGTGTATTTCTGGCGCTGATCCTGGGGGTGCTGGTCATTTACTGCAACGGCCAGCAGATCGTGATCGGCATCGGCCTCAACCTCTTCGGCCCGGGCTTTGCCTATATGCTGATGCGCGCCCTGTGGGACACCACCGGCATCTCCCCGTGGGTGGAGGGCTTTCAGGCCGTGAATCTCCCATTTCTCTCCCGCGTCCCCATAGCGGGCACCATGCTCAGCGGCTACCCGGCCTGCATCTATCTGGGCCTGCTGGCAGTGGCGGTTATGCAGTATCTGCTGCATCGAACCGCATGGGGCCTGCGGATTCGTGCCGTGGGCGAAAACCCCGCCGCCGTGGCCACCCTGGGCATCAATGTTCACCGCCTGCGAATGCGCGCGGTGCTTCTGGGAGGCGTTTTTTTGCCGGCATGGGAGGCGCTGTCATGTGCCTCAGCTCCGCCAATGTGTTTGTCAATGATATGTCTGCCGGGTCCGGCTTTATGGCCTTTGCCGCCAACCAGTTCGGTCAGTGGTCTCCCGTCGGCGGCTATCTTGCCACGCTGCTGTTTGGCGTGATGCAGGCGCTGCGGATGCGCCTGCAGAGCTTCGGCATCGCCACGCAGCTGACCCAGATGCTGCCCTATCTGGCCGCGCTGATCGGCATCAAGCTCACCGGTATGCGGATGCGGGCGCCGGCGGCCAATGGCACCCCCCTATCCCCATCCGCTCTCCGCTCCCTGTCTGCGCCGGAAAAGCGCCGGGGAATCACAGTCGAAAGGATCGAAGGCATGAATATTACATTTCACGAATGCAGATATATCCTGCACCTGAAGGATTACGACAGCGGTGTCTTTTTTTCTACCGCGAGGTACTGGGCCTGCAGCCCAACTATAACTCTGGTCCATCGTCCCCGATCAGAAGGGCTACCGCTTCTACATGGGCAGCGGACGGCTGGAGATCACCCAGATCCCCTTTACCCCCCGGCAGGGACACAGTGAGTTTTTTGGCCCAGTGTCCGACCTGCCCCTGTGCATGGAGCGAATTTTGGAGGAAATGCCCCACATCGAGATTCTTCTCTCAGGATGCCCGGCAGGTAACCCTCCGGGACACCGAAGGCAATCTGGTGCATCTGCTGCAGGACGACAGCCCCTGCAGCGGCGGCGATGTGGATAAAACGGATATGTTTACCGGCGCCTTTACCGGCGTGCTTTATGAGGATGATTTGGCGGCGGCGCAGAGCTTCTACTGCGACCGGCTGGGGCTTCCGCTGCTGGAGCGGCAGGCGGACGCGCTGCTGCTTCAGGCCGGCGATGCACAGCTGCTGCTGCGCAGGCGTCCGGCAGGCTGCACCCTGGGCCCGTCCATGATCGGCCTGGAGGCCAGCAGCGTCAACAAGCTGTACGACCGGTTCAGCCAAAGTCCGGACTATAAGGAGGCCGGGGTGCTGCGTGACACGGACTTTGATGCGCGGCGGCTGTTCCAGATGTACGACCCCAGCGGCAATGTGGTGGAGATCTACGCCTACCTGCGCAATGTGCGAGAGGAAATTTTGATGCACTGATTATAGAAAGGGAAAAATATGTGGCGCAAAGAATACAGGATCGTTTATTATTCCTGGGAGTTTGACACCCTGCAGTCCTTTATCGGGATCTGCTGCGTCTGCCCAGATGTATGGCTGGTACACCAGTCCGGTGGATCGCGGCTGCAAGTTCAAGATCGGAGACAACCGCCTGGAATTGATCTGCCGCCATCCCACTCTGCCCCAGGGTCCTGCGGGAATGCGGTTAGAGGCAAAGGACATTGAGCTGTGCTACGCCAACCTGAAAAAGGAGCCTCAGGTCACCGTTATCCGCCCCCTGCAGGCGCATCCGTGGGGCGAATACAGCTTCTGCATCAAAGGACCCCGTGGGCAACTGGGTGGAGGTCTACCAGCGCTCTGAGCAGTATCGGCCTATGGGGGCCGATGACGGCGGCTGCTACTTTACCGATGAGTATACCGCCATTCTTTTTGCGGAGGATCTGGAGAAGATCACCGCCTTTTACCGGGATGCCATGCAGATGCCCGTGGTCACCTCCTGGGATCGGGGTCCCGAGGATCGGGGCTGCCGCCTCCGCTCTGCCGGCGGCTTTACGGACATTCGGCAAAAGACGGAGAATACGCCCCAGGGTCCTGCGCTGACCACCATTGAGGCCGAGGATGTCAACGCCTGCTTTGCGTGGCTGGAGAGCCGCGACGATGTGGAGGTGGTGCTGGGGCTTACCGATACCTGGTATGGCGACCGGATTTTCCAGATCTGCGATGAGGAAAAGAATGTGGTGGAGGTGCTGGCCTATCGCCGCAATATGAAAAATCGGGACACGCTGCCGCAAGAGGATCCGTCATGAGGGAAAGGATACTGATTCGAAACGCGGATGCTGTGGTGACCTGCGATCCGGCGGATCGGGTGCTCTATAACAGCGACATTCTCATCTGCGGCGGCCGCATTGAGGCGGTGGGGAGCAACCTTGCCGCCGGTGACGCCCAGATCATTGATGCCGCAGGCAAGTATGTCTATCCCGGCCTTGTTAATACACACCACCATTTTTTTCAGGCCTTTGTGCGCAATCTGATGACGATTGACCGCCCGGGGCTGACGCTGATGCAGTGGCTGGATGACATCTATAAGGTTTTCGTCCGTATCGACGGGGATGTGATTTTCTATGCCAGCGCCGCCTGTATGGCAGACCTTATTAAGCACGGCTGCACCTGTTCGGTAGATCACCAGTACTGCTACACACCGGCCACCGGCAAGCAGGGGGTGGACCGGCAGATGGAGGCCGCCCGTCTGATGGGCTTTCGCTTTTAGCCGCCCGCGGCACCAACACCCTGCCCCGCTGGAAGGGCAGCACCATTCCTGATGAGATGTGCGAGACAACAGCGGAGTACCTGGACGACTGCCAGCGTCTGCTGGCGCTCTATCACGACCCGGAGCCTTTCTCCATGCGGCAAATCGTGTTGGCCCCTGCCAGCCCATCAACTGCACCGAGGACACCTTCCTGGAGACCATACGCTTGGCCCGCAGCGCCGGAGTCCATATGCACACCCATTTGTGCGAGGGGGAAAACAGCAGCATGGTGCGCCGCTTCGGCGTCCGCTCCCTGGAATGGTGCCGCCGTATCGGCTTTGTCGGCAGTGACATTTGGCTGGCCCATGGCCGGGAAACGCTGCCGGAGGAATATGCTCTGCTGGCGGAAAACCACATGGGCATTTCCCACTGCCCGGCCCCCCACCATGCTGGGCGGTAGCGAGATTTTGGACATCCCCGGTATGCGCAAGGCTGGCATACCCATAAGCCTCGGCGTGGACGGCTGCGCCACCAACGACGGCTCCAATATGCTGGACACCCTGCGCCTGGCGTACCTGATGCAGACCTTTCTCAGCAAAAAGCGGGGCGGTTGTCCCTCCCCTATGAGATGCTGAAGCTGGCCACTGATGGGGGCGCTGACATGATCGGGCGTCCGGAGCTGGGGCAGCTTGCCGCCGGGAAGGCGGCGACCTCTTCATGGTCGATGCCCGGCGCCTGGAGTACGCCGGTGCCCTCCATGACCCCGCATCCATGCTTGCCAAGCTGGGTGTCACCGGCCCCGTCTGGCTGACCATGATCAATGGCCGTGTTGTTTATCGGGACGATCATTTGACCGGCGTGGACGTACCTTTTACGAGCAGGTATTTGCGACACAACCGTTCTATGGCTGAGACGAGGGACCGGAGGACCGCGGCGTTAAGTACGATCTCGCCGGCACAAAGCTGGTGCTGCTGACCCAGGAGAATCCGTTCCCCACCTCCGGCGCCGTACATTTCCAGCTGCAGGTGCCGACTCTGGAGGATATCTATCCCCCCGGGCGCAGGCAGCCGGTGCCGTCACCCAGGAGCCTTTCTTCCGCCCCTACGGCTGGCATATGTTCCGCATGGCGGATCCGGCGGAAATCACATCAATATTTATACGGTGCCAACCACCGCCGAATAAAGCGCACCGAAACCGTAAAAATTAAAGGATGCTCTTCACGCCCGGAATTAAAAAGGGAGGCCGCTTATGAAACAGAACCGTCTCGTAAGCCGCCTCCCTTTTTTCGTTTTTAATTGCCAAGGTTCACGGCATCACCCGGCGGACTATGCGGATAAAGTCCTCCTTGCCGAAAGTCACCGGCACCGGGTATACGGGGTTGGCCTCCGCCCAGGCGGCCATTTGAGGCAGGTCCTCCGACCGAATACAGGGAAAGCGTTCGGGGATGCCCAGCGCCCGGTTCATGCGGTAAATGGCGTCAATAAATGCCCGGGCCTTCTCCGTCCGGCTCCCTGTGGGGCACAGACCCAGCACATCCGCCAGCTCCGCCAGACGCTTGCAGGCTGCCGGCTCCGGTGATGCATTCCGGCCTGCGCCAGGGCAGCACCCGGGCCCCAGGCCGAAGCAGGCCTGAAACATCCGACAGTATATTTTTTTAAGCAGCATAATGCGCACATCCTTTCCATGGGCTATTATGCCGCATTTTAAGACGGATATTGCAGGGGCGGAACGCTCCCACCCACCGTCCGGATTTGCACCGTGCCGGAGAGACGATCCCTCAAAAAACCGGAGCTCTCGCCCCGGTTTTGAAATTTTTATCCTGCTTCTCGTCGGCGCAAGCTCCATATCCCTCGTTTCTGCCGAAAGCGGCGAAAACTCGTTCATTTCGCTGCTCCTCCTTTTCCCACCGAACCCGCTTCGCTGGGTTTCGGCGGGAGCCCTTATTTTGTCCTCCGCAGAGTCGGAGGAACCCCCGAAAATCTGCTCGAAAACGGCTTGAAATCCTTCTCTGGGGGCAGGGACACCGCCCGCCCCGAAGGAGGCCACACAGCGGCTCACAGAGGCGAACAAGGGGGTTCCTCGGTCTGTGCCGCCAGTTGTCGCTGCACCCGGCAGCATTCCACTTCGGCAAGCTGCCGTTGATAGCGTTGCCCCATGACTTCATCCGCTGAAATGGATTATTTACTTGATGAGTCCGCTTTCCTTCAGCAGGATCTCAATATCGGTGCCCCTGACCTTTTCAGGAGAATCTTGAGCAGTTTCTTCTCCTTGAAGGACAGCGGCGCTTCGCTGATGGGCTTTTTGTCAATGGCGTAATAGCAGGCACGCAGCAGCTCACGTACATCGTACTTGCTGCCCCACACCTCCGGCACGCCGCGGTCGATATCCAGCAGGGTGTATACCGACTCCATACCGGTGCGCATGGAATACTCGGTGGTGAAGATGGTGTAGCGGGGCGTCTCGGCAAACTGGCCGATGAAGGCGAAGTTCACAGCGCCGTCAGGCACGACCTTGGGCCGGTCAGACTCCTTGCGGGGCTGGAAGAAGGCGTTGATATAGGGCATGAAGCAGGTGGTCGTATTGCAGGCATCATGCGCCAGCGCGGCGATCTTTTCGGTGGGCACGCCGATGTGGTACAAGCCACTCGCGGCAGACCTCCTCGCCGGTGCAGTCCCGCATGGCCTTCTTCACGTAGTTGCCGTCCCTGTTGGTGTTCAGCGAATACAGCCACACGAGCACCGTGTTCTTGTCCTGCGACTTGAACTGCGGCTGACGGTTGATGGTCCAGGACAGATACCAGTTGTCGGTGCTGTCCTTGACGGTGACGATGCCGCCGGTGGTCACCTTGCCGGAGCGGGGGATCACGCTTGCAGATGTTCATAATATGCTGGATGATCTCCTCGTTGGAGGTGGCGACGGTGGCGCTCATCCAGTTGGTGGCGTCTACATCGGAGCAGAAGGTATCCGGATTGCCGTATTCGCCGTGCTTGGCCTGAACGGCGATGGCTTTCCACATATCCCACGACTCGCCGCAGCCGTTCTTCACGCCGGACAGGTCGGGAGCATGGGTCTGGTCACCGTAGCAGGAGGTGTCGGTACAGCAGCCGTTTGTGATGAACACCAGATCATCCTCGATCAGGTCGATGGTCTGCTCCTTGCCGTCCTTCACATACACGATCTGTCGGGCGATCTTCTTGTCACCCTCGGTTTCGATGATGACATTCCTGACATCCATGCCGTACTCGATGCGCACACCGTGCGACTCCAGATACTTCACGAGCGGCAGGATCATGCTCTCATACTGGTTGTATTTGGTGAAGCGCAGGGCGCTGAAATCGGGCAGGCCGTCGATGTGGTGGACATAGCGGCACAGATACCGCTTCATCTCCAGAGCGCTGGACCAGCGCTGGAATGCGAACATGGTCTGCCAATACAGCCAGAAGTTGGTGCTCCAGAAGGAGTCCGGCAGCACGTCGGAGATCTTCTTGTCCTCCAGATCCTTCTCCGGCGTCAAAAACAGCTTGGACAGCGCCATGGCGGAGTCCTTGTCCAGCTTGAACTGCTTATCGGTGTGGGCGTCCTCACCGCAATTTACAGTCGCACGGCACAGAGAATAGTTGGGATCGTGCTTGTTCAGCCAATAATACTCGTCCAGCACGGAGATGCCCGGCGTCTCGATAGAGGGCACATCGCGGAAGGTATCCCACATGACCTCGAAATGGTTGTCCATCTCGCGGCCGCCGCGCATAAAGAAGCCCTTTGTGATGTCCTTGCGGCCATCGCAGCTGCCGCCCGCCAGATCCAGCTTTTTTCAAATACGTGGATGTGCTCACCCTTCATCTGGCCGTCACGGACCAGATAAAAAGCCGCCGTCAGGCCCGGCAAGGCCGGTGCCGATGATATAAGCCGATTTTTGTCCACATCCCTGGGCTTTTCGGGATGGGCAAAGGATTCGTAAGTGCCAGCAGAGTAATACATAACAAAACCTCCTGTTGTTTTTTTTTCCTTTTGTTGGCTTTATTATAGCGTTCCCGTCCGGCTTACAATAAACAGAAAAGCTCCGTGATAAAAGTCTTATCACGGGGCTGCAAAATGTAAAAATTATCATCAGATTCGCAAAAATGATAAAATCAGAACTGAAATCGGGAGAGCGCTGCGGACATAGAGCCCCTGACCAGCTTGGCAAGCCTGTCCACGATCTGCCGCGGATCCTCCCGCATATCGTCTTTGATCCAGTCGAGCATCAGCCCGATAAAAATGTATGAATAGATCTGGGCGATAAATTGCTTGTCCTCGTCCCGAACCTTCATTTCACCGACTTCTTCGTTGATCACATCCAGCAAAAGCCGGTCTACCAGCGGCTGCAGGTATTTTTCCACCTGTTCTCCGTGGACGCAGCGGTAAACATTCAAAATAAAGGGCTTGTTATCCTGTACCGTCTCGAAGATCTGTAAAAATCCCTGCTGCCACGTTTCATAAGTCTTTTTCTCATCCAGCGCTCTCTTGGCGTCTTCAAGGCAGGACCATTCCACCAAGATCGTAAATATCCTTGAAATGGTAATAAAAGGTCATGCGGTTGATACCGCAGTCCTCGGCAATGTCATTGATGGTGATTTTGGTCAGCGGCTTTTTCAGCAGCAGATTCTTCAGCGACTGCTCAAAGGCTCGCTTCGTTACCTGTGACACAGCGGCTTGCTCCTTTCCTGCATGATCGGTCTTGCAGTGCTTTTTCTGCGAACGGATCGCCATGGCTCAGTCGGCGACCTGAACAGCGGTGGTTAAAAACGTATCAAAAAGCACACCCAGCCGGTCTGCGCTCTCGTCAATATTGTTTTCCGTATGATTCGGAAAAACTGCATGACAAAGCCGATGCAGGCATAGCGGCAGAAGGATGCAATGCTGTGCAGCGCTCCGTGTGGGGGCCGTTCGTTTTCATACTGTATTTTTACAAGCTTTGGGGCAAAAACGCAAGCTCCGCCGGAGGGGAAGTGCAGGTTCCTCATATCCATAGCATCGTTTGCCATGAGGAATCAGGGTAAGGCTTCTCCGACGATGCGTCCGCCATCGCTGCGCCGTTCCTGACGGATGCAGCCGGAACAACCAGGCACAGCAGGGAATTCCCTGCTGTGCCTGATTAATAGAAAGATTCAGTTCTTGATATGGATCGCGCGTTTTTCAGCATTCAGCGCGGCTTCGCGGATCGTCTCGGTGTCTTCACCAGACCCTCGCCGCCGTTGAGAATCAGCGCCTTGCCGTTGGCGCTCATGGGGAATTTGCCGACCTTATAGTCGATGCCCTGCGCGCGGCATTGCTCCTCCGTCAGGCCGACGGACGCGGCCTCCGGCTCCATATACACGCAGGTGGGGTTGGTCTTTTCGTCATACACGGCTAGGGATCCCCATGATGTTCTCCGCAGCCGACTTCGCCCATGGCGCTGGCGGTGTGGGCCAGCTGCGCGTGACCGAAGACGCAGTCGCCGATGGCGTACACGCCGGGCACGCTGGTCTCCATCTTGTCGTTGACGATGATCCGGCCCCGGTCGTTTTTAATCTGCCCGGCGTCGAGGTGCAGGCTCTCCGTGTTCGCGCGGCGGCCGATGGCGACGAGCACCTTCTCGGCCTCGAAGCTGACGGTCTTGCCGCTCTTATCGCGGCAGACGACCTTTGCGCCGACAGGAGAGGTCTCTACGCTCTGCACCGGGCACTCAAGATGAAACTCCATGCCCATCTTCTTCATATGAGCGACACCGATCTTGGTCAGGTCGCCGTCGAGCATGGGGAGCATGTGATCCATCGCCTCGACAACGGTGATCTTCGTACCGAAGGCCGCATAGGCGCACGCGAGCTCGAGCCCGATCACGCCGCCGCCGATGACGACCATCGTCTTCGGCAGCTTCTCCAGCGACAGAGCGCCGGTGGAGTCGATGCAGTTGGGGTTCTCCTTCAGGCCGGGGATGGGCGGCTGGGTGTTGACGGAGCCGGTCGCGACGATGATCGCGTCGGCGGTCATCTCCTCGGCCGTGCCGTCCGCCTTCTTGACGGAGAGCTTCTTCGGGGCGATGAAAGACGCCTCGCCGTCGATCTTCTTGACCTTATTGAGCTTCAAGAGCCCCGCGATGCCGCTCGTCAGCTGCTTGGAGACGGCGTTCTTGTGAGCGATGACCTGCGGGAAGTTGACGTGCACGCCCTCGACCTCGACGCCGATGTCCTTGCCCTGCTCCTTAATCTGGGAGACGAGCTCCGCCGAGTGCAGCAGGCACTTGGTGGGGATGCAGCCCACGTTCAGGCAGGTGCCGCCCAGATACTGCTTTTCGATAACGGTGACCTGCGCCCCGAGCTGCGCGGCGCGGATCGCCGCCACATACCCGCCGGGCCCGCCGCCGATGACAATCACGCTTGTCTCGCCCTTCTTCGCGGGGGCAGCGGAGCCGACGGCGCCGCGGGGCCGCCGCCACAGTAGGCGCGGCGCCCACCAGTTCGCCGGGCTGTCCGATCCACGCCAGCGTACCCTTCACGGGCACGTCGTCGCCCTCCTGCGCCACAATCTTCAGCAGAACGCCGTCCTGCTCGCTGGTCAGCTCATTGGTCAGCTTGTCCGTGGTGATCTCCGCCACCACGTCGCCGGCCTTTACGGTATCGCCCTCGTGCTTGATCCACTTGGAGAGGGTGCCCTCCTCCATGGTCAGACCCAGCTGAGGCATTTTCAGTTCAAAAGCCATTTTTGTATCCTCCCTGTTTACAGGATGATGCTCATGGGCTTCTCCAGCAGATCGCGGAGCGCCATCACGAACTTGGCGGCCACCGCGCCGTCGATCAGCCGGTGGTCATACGTGCAGCAAAGGCGCATGACCTGATGCTTGGAGATATTGCCCTCGTCGTCCATTACCAGCTCGTCCTGCACGGCGCACACGCCCAGAATGGCGGCGTCCGGCTGGTTGACGATGGGCGTGAACAGCTCAATGCCGAACATACCCAGATTGGACACGGTGAACGTCGAGCCCTTGTACTCGTCGGGCGTCAGCTTGTTCTCCTTGGCGCGGGCAGCCAGATCCTTGGCGGTAGCGGACAGGGTATCCAGACCCATCTTGTCGGCGTCGCGGATGACGGGGGTGATCAGACCGGCGTCCAGAGCCACGGCCATACCCAGATTCACGTGGGCACGCTGGATGACCTGGTCGCCGTCCAGGCTCACCAGCACCTCCGGGTGCTGCCGCAGGCACTTGGCCGTCGCCTTGAGGATCAGGTCGTTGACGGAGTACTTGTTGCCCGTCTCGGCAGCATGAGCATCTTGCGGAACTTCATCAGCTCGGTGACGTCCACCTTGGTGTTCTGGGTGACGGGCGGGATCTCGGTGTGGGACTGCAGCATGCGCTGCGCCACCACCTTGCGCATACCGGCCAGCTTGGCAACGATGTCGCCCTCCATCAGCTCAAGACCCGTCTTGCTGACAGGCTTGGCGGCGGGAGCGGGCGCGGCTGCGGGTGCGGGAGCGGGAGCTGCGGCGGCGGCCTGCGGTGCGCTGGCGGCGGCCAGCACATCCTGCTGACGGATACGGCCGCTGGGGCCGGTGCCGGTCAGCTTCGTCACGTCCACGCCCAGCTTGGCAGCGGTCTTACGCGCCAGCGGGGAGATGCGCACGCGTGCGCCGCCGGCAGCGGCAGCCACAGGTGCAGCAGCGGGAGCGGCTGCCGCGGCGGGGGCAGGTACGGCTGCGGGTGCAGCAGCGGGCGCTGCGGCAGGCGCACCGCCCACGGCCTCGCCGGGCTGTCCCACATAGCACAGCAGTCCCTTTACGGGCACATCCTCGCCCTCCTGCGCCACGATCTTCAGCAGCACGCCGTCGTGCTCGCTCGTTACCTCGTTGGTCAGCTTGTCGGTGGTGATCTCCAGCAGCACGTCACCGGCCTTGACCGCATCGCCCTCATGCTTGACCCACGAGGAGACGGTACCCTCCTCCATCGTCAGGCCCAACTGGGGCATCAAAACTTCAAAAGCCATGATTCTCCTCCTTACTTGTTCAGCACGCGCTTGACCGCGGCCACGATGTCCGCCGGATGGGGAAGTTCTGATCCTCCAGCACGGGGCTGAAGGGGGAGCAGATGTTCAGACCGCACACGCGCTCCACGGGGGCGTCCAGTTCGTCGAACAGCTCCTCGGAGATCTCGGCGGAAAGCTCGCCTGCGTAGCTGCCGCGCTTGACTTCCTCGGAAACGATGATGGCATTGTGGGTCTTGGAAACGGTCTTGACGATGGCGTCCCAATCCAGCGGCACCAGCGTCCGCAGATCCAGCACCTCCGCCTCGATGCCCTGCTCAGCCAGCTTGGCGGCGGCTTCCATGGCGAAGTTGACCTCACGGCTCCAGGAGATGATGGAGATGTCCTTGCCCTCGCGCTTGACGGCGGCCTGTCCCAGAGGAATGGTGTACTCCTCCTCGGGGATCTCCTCCTTCCTGGCGTACAGCAGCTTGTGCTCCAGGAAGATGACGGATCGTCGTCCCGGATGGCGGTCTTCAGCAGACCTTTGGCGTCTGCGGCGGAGCAGGGAGCCACCACCTTCAGACCGGGGAAGTGGCAGAAGAAGTTCTCCAGAGACTGGGAGTGCTGACCGGCGTTGCGGCGTCCGGCGCCCATGGGAGCACGAAGCACCATGGGTACGTTGCACTGGCCGCCGGTCATATAACGGATCTTTGCCGCCTGATTGAACAGGGGGTCCGCGCACTCGGTGGCGAAGTCGTCGTACATCAGCTCTACCACAGGCCGCATACCGCGCATCGCCGCGCCGACAGCCATACCCACGAAGCCCTCCTCGGAGATGGGGTGTCGATGACCCGGTTGGGGCCAAACTCCTCCAGAAAGCCCTTCGTGATGGCAAAGACATTGCCCATAACGGCCATGTCCTCGCCCATAATAAACACTTTATCGTCACGGAGCATCTCCTCGTGAAGTGCCTCGCCGATCGCCTTGCTGACTGTAATCTTTCTTCATCGTGCCACACACCTTTCGTTGTCGCTCACATACATGTCATCGAGAACCGTCGCCGGATCGGGATATTCGGACTCGTCCGCGAACCGGACGGCCTCGGTCATCTCGGCGTCCGCGGCTGCCGTGATCTCGTCCAACTCCTGCTGCGTGGCGCCCAGCGCCAGCAGGCGCTTTGCAAGCTTCTCGATGGCATCGTTTGCGAGGGCATGCTCCATATACTCCTTCGGGACGGTAGACGGCGGGTCGCCGCAGTAGTGACCCCTGATAGCGGTACACGTGGTCTCCACCAGATACGGGACCCTTGCCGCTGCGGGCGTGATCCATGGCCTTCTGCATGGCCTCATAGACCTCCGTGGGGTTCGTCCGTGCCGTCCACGATGGCGTAGGGCACGCCGTAGGCCTCGGCACGGGTGGCCAGATGGGGCGTGTTGGTGACCCGGTGGATCTCGGTGGACACACCGTAGCAGTTGTTCTCAATGAACCACACCATGGGCAGCTGCCATGCAGCGGCCATGTTCAGGGCTTCGTGGAAGCTGCCCTCGTTGGTGGCGCCGTCGCCGAAGCAGCCAACGGTCACGCAGCCGTCGCCCAGGATCTTGGAGGCCAGTGCGGCTTCCCGCGGAGATGAGCTGGCCGGCACCCACGATGCCGTTTGCGCCCAGGTGGGTCATCTTCTTCATATCCGCAATGTGCATGGAGCCGCCCTTGCCCTTGCAGTAGCCGGTCTTCTTGCCGAACAGCTCAGCCATGGCCGCTTGGGATCTGCGCCGCGGGCGATCGCATGGCCGTGGCCGCGGTGGGTGGAGGTGAAATAATCCTGCGGGCCGATGGCGGCGAACGCGCCGGCTTCAGCTGCCTCCTGACCGATGCTCAGGTGGATATTGCCCGCGAGCATACCCTTGGTGAAGCACTCCGCGGCCTTCTCCTCGAAGGTACGGATGCGCACCATCGTGCGATAGAACTCCAAAAGCTGCTCTTTGCTGTACATTTCCTTTTTCGTTTTTCAGCCAATGTTCTCACACCTTTCTATTATCCGTGTTGTAACGTTTATGCCTGCCGGGGCGAAAGATGGGAACCTCCAGCTCCTCGTCGAACTGACGTCCCACCAGCCCCTCGATCTCCGCGATGATACGTCCACAGTCAGCAACACCTTTGTGCCCTCTGCGAGGTGGCCGCCGTGGGCGTTGCCGTAGCGGATCGCTCAGTCCCATGTGAACGTGCAGGTTCGTGTTGCCCTGGTCATCGTGGCAGATAATGCCGCTGCCGCTGTCAGCTCAATCGGTCCTGTCAGGTGCAGGATCTCGCCATAGCCGTAGCCGGCCTTCTTGTCGGGCAACTCCACGGGGGTTGCAGTAGGCCACGCCGTCCAGGCTGCCGATGGCGCTGAGGATCACGCCGTTGTTGATATTGGCGCGGCGGCAGGCCTCCGTCAGCCCATGCCAGCACATCCGTGCCGGGGCGCAGCCGCACGGCGATGACCCGCGTCAGATTTCCCTGCGCCATCTCCAGAATGTCATTCATTGGTTCCTGACCTCCTTTTGTGTCAGAGTTCTATCTGCTGCATGGGTTCCGTCAGCGGCAGCACGCGGAGATGCTCCTCCGCCGCCGCGCGCGGCATCCGCCATGCCATATCCCGCATGTGCATCCGGTCGTCCTCCCGGAAGGGAACGTGGTAGACGCACAGCGTATCTGTATCAAAATGCCCGTGAAACAGACGCCTGTCATAGTACGCCTGATAAAACAGCGGATTGAGGAACACCGCATCCAGCGGCGTGTCCGCCAGCCGCAAGAAGTCCTCGTGCAGATAATCGCTGTCCGCCGTGAACAGCACCCGCCGTTCGTCAAAGCGCAGCAGGTAGCACACATGGGGCACGTCCCGGTATTCCTCGCCCAGATGGGGCACCATGAACGCCTGCACGGAGATATCCGGCTCGATCTGTATGGCCGCCCGATCCGTCCGGCGGGACAGCAGCACGCAGGGCACGCCCCACTGCCGCAGCCAATCGCTGAGCCCGCGCACCTCCGGCGCACTGTCCTCCGGATAGAACAGCCCCTTGACCGCCCGGTGCTCCAGCAGCTCCTGCACAATCCTTGGCGCGAAGTGGTCGGGGTGATAGTGGCTGAACAGCAGGTAGTCCAGCCGCTCAAAGGGCGGCTCCTCCCGCGAGCAGGGCATCCCAGCAGCCGCCGGGCAGCACGCTGAAGGGATTGCCGTTCTTGCCGAATACGCCGTCCAGCAGCAGGGAAGTGCCCCGGTACTGGAGCAGCACACCGGCGTTGGCCAGCAGGGTCACGCGGATAGGATGCCGCTCCATGGCGTCATTTTTCCTCGCCCACGGTCACGTCCATCTTGTCCTCGTAGTACTTGACCATGGCGATCTGATCCTCGTCGATGTGTCCGTTGTCGTTCATCCAGTCCATGACCCGCAGCACCACGTCCGTCATGGGCGTGTCGACGCCCATGTGGTGGGCGAAGTGCTTGGCGTTCAGAATATCCTTGCGGTGAACGGCAACGCGCGCGCCCGGGCTCATAATCGCGCTTGATGAGCTTGGGCACCTTGTTTTCATAGACGGGGCCGCCTGCAAAGCCGCAGCGGGTGGCCTCGAACGTGGTCTGCAGGTCGATGCCGGCCTTGGCCGCGAAGGCATACGCCTCGGCAATGACGACCATGTACGCGCCGGCCACCATGTTGTTCACGAGCTTGGTGACGCTGCCGCTGCCCGCGCCGCCGGTGTAAACGGGATGGCCCATGCACTCCAGCAGGGGCTTGACCTTGTCGAAGGCCTCCCCTGTCGCCGCCGGTCATGATGGCGAGCGTCCCGGCGATGGCCATGGGGTTACCGCCGCTGATGGGGGAATCCAGCAGGAACATGTTAAGCGTCCTTGACCTCCTGATACAGCTCCCGGATAATGTCGGGCGCGGTGGAGCTGAGGTCGATGATGATATTGCCCTTCTTGCCGTACTTCACGGCGGCCGCGCCACATCGTAGCCCAGAACCTCACAGCCGCTCTTCTTCAGCAGGTTCTTCGCCATGGGAAGTCCCATAACGCCCAGACCCAGAAAACCGATCTTCATGTGTCACATCTCCTTATCATATTTCAACGTGTTCGCCCCTCACCGTCCGCCCGCGGCCCCGCCCCTGTCAGCCGGGGCGAGGCGCGTTTGGAATTTGAGGGGGAAAGAAAAAAGACTTGTTATTTCTTCAGCAGGGACGGCAGCCATGTGGTCAGCGGATCCACATAGGTGATCAGCAGCAGCACCACAATGCTGATGAGCAGCAGGGGCATCAGCGCCTTCAGAGATTTGGAAAGGCTCGTCTCGCCGATCTGATTGCTCAGCAGCAGGCACAGACCCACCGGCGGCGTCACCAGACCGATGCAGAGGTTGAAGCTCATCACAATGCCGAACATCAGGGGTTGATGCCGTACAGCGTCAGCAGCGGCATCAGGATAGGCGTCATCATGATGATGGCTGCGTTGGCCTCCATCAGCATACCGATGATCAGGAACAGCAGGTTCAGCAGCAGCAGGATCAGCACGCGGCTCTCCGTCAGGCTGGAGAAGGTATCCAGCAGCAGCGCCGGCAGGCCGGAGGTGACCACCACATAGCTGGAGGCCTTGAAAGTCCCACCATCACCATGATGGTGGCGGTGGAGACGGAGGCCTCCACGAAGGAGTTGGGCAGCTCGCTCCACTTGGTGTCCTTGTAGATGAACAGGCTCACCACCAGTGCGTACACCACGGCTACGGCAGCGGCCTCGGTAGCGGTAAAGATACCGCCGAAAATGCCGCCCAGAATGATGATGGGCATCAGCAGCGCCCAGATACCGCTCTTGAAGGTCTTGGCCACCTCCTTGGCGGGCATTTTCTCGTGGGCGGGCAGGTTATACCGCTTGCCGTACACCAGTGCATATCCCATCAGGCAGAGCACCAGCATCAGGCCGGGGATCACCGAGCCGATGAACAGCTTGACACCGACACGTTGGTGATGGAGGCATACACGATCAGCGTGATGGACGGCGGGATAATGGGGCCCAGAATGGAGGAAATGGACGACACGGCCACGGCAAAGGGAGCGGGATAGCCCCTCCTTCTTCATGGCGGGGATCGTCAATCCGCCGATGGCGGAGGCCGTGGCCACGCCGGAGCCGGAGATGGCGCCGAACAGGGCGGAGGCCACCACCGTCACCAGAGCCAGACTGCCCTTGATGCGCCCGATCAGCGCGTTGGCCACGTCGATGAGCTTGGCCGGTGATGCTGCGGGACATGAGGTTGCCCGCCAGGATGAAAAAGGGATAGCCAGCAGGGAAGAGGAGTTCATGCTTAAGAACAGCTTCTGCGGCAGCACCAGCAGCGGCAGATCCGCCATGTTCAGCGCCACCAGCGTACCGATACCCAGTGCTACAAAGATGGGGATGCCCAAAAGGACAGCGCCAGCAGCAGAATGAATACGAGCAATCCTGCGTTCATGCGGCGGTACCTCCTTTCTTTTCGTCAGCCAGCTCCTGTATGTTTCTTCAGAATGACCTCCACGGAGGTCAGCACCATCAGCGCCGTTCCGATAGGCACGCAGGTGTAGGGCACGGACATGGGCAGACCCAGTCCGGCAGAGGTGTTGGGCATACCGCTGCGCACCAGCTCAAGGGAGAGGATGAACAGATACACCAGAAACACCGTGCCAACCGCGGTGGCGCAGATCGTGAAGATCTTGCGCATGTGGGGCTTCAGTGCATTGAGCAGCACGTCGATCTGCAAATGGCTGTTGCGCCGCACGGCGATGGCGGCCGCCATCATCACATTGAAGATGAACAGATACCGCACCAGCTCCTCACTCCCACGCAGGGGAGTTGTGGAACACATACCGCATGACCACCTGATAGAACATGATCAGCACCATGGCGGCACAGACACCGTCAGGATGATCCGTTGGATCTTCTCCAGAATGTCCAGAAACTTGGAATACGCTTTGATCATAGCTGTTTTCCTCCTTCCTTACCCATTAGCGGGATCCATGGCGGCGATACGCTCCACCCAGTCGGCGAAATCCGGATAGTTGGTGGCGGCGAAATCCTTGAAGTGGTCGGCGAAGGCGGCGTTGTCCACCTCGATGATGGTCTTGCCCTCGTCCTCCAGCTCCTGCCAGGCCACGGCGTCCTTGTCCGCCTGCTGCTCGCTGATGGCGCGGCAAGCAAATTCGGCTGCCTCCAGCACCGCCGCCTGAATGTCGGTAAGCAGGCTCTCGAAGTAGTCCTTATCCATGATGATGACGTTGCAGCCATACACATGGTTCGTCTTGATCCAGTAGTTGCACACCTCGTCAAAGGCGTAGTTCACGGAGTCCACCACGGGGTTTTCCTGCCCGTCCACCGTCTTTTTTGCTGCAGGGCGGTGTAGACCTCGTTCATGGGCACCGGCGTGGGGTTGGCGCCCGCCCACTGCCATGTTTTCAGATACATCTCCAGATTGGGCGCCCGGAGCTTGAAGCCCTTGAAATCCGCAATGGTTTTCAGCTCCTTTCGTGGCGCACACCACGCGGGGACCGCGATAGGAGGCTCCCATCAGCTTGAAGCCCGCGTCATCGCCCACGGCGTCCTTGATCTCCTGTCCCAGGTCACTGTACCACACGTTCATGAAGTGGTCGTAGCTGCTGAACATGTAGGGCATGGCCTCGATGTTGGCCAGGGAGGTGAAGGTGGCCAGAGTGCCGATGGACTCGCACATCACGTCGGCTACGCCGGCGTACATGCCCTCCAGCACCTCGGCCGTAGTACCCAGCTGTGCGCCGCCGTACAGATCCACCCGCACGCGGCCGTTCGTCAGTTCTTTGACCTTCTGGGCGAACAGCACACCCGTATCATAGGCGTTGTCGCCCTCCGTGGAGTTCAGCGCCATTTTCCAGCGATACTCCACATCCTCGTTGTTTGCGGTACCGGCGCAGCCTGATAAAACGCCTGCCAGCATCAGACACGCCAGCACCATTGCCGCCAACTTTTCATACGCGTCCTCCTTACTTGGGGAAATTGGGGTTCTCTCCTCTTTGTGGTATTTTGGTACTACCATCCAACCACGATACCAAAATACCACAATTCGCTGCTTCCGTCAATCCGGGAAAAAGCCGAAATTTGCAGTCAAAAGTTGTATAATATGTATAATAGCTGTGTACGTTACCTGTTTTGACCAAAAGCAAGCGGAGGGCACACCTGAAAGGTGTGCCCTCCGTCAGACTGTCAAAAACCTGCTCGGTCACAGGTATCGGAGGGAAGGATAGTGTGAAAGGAAACCGTCAGGGTTCCCTTTCGCGTTCAATCACCCGCCGCAGCGACCAAAATTGCAAAATAAAATACTGTTTTTATTTTGCAATTTTGCCCAGCTTGTCAAAAAGTCCGAACGGACTTTTTGATTGCTGGCGGAGGGCGCACCTGAAAGGTGTGCCCTCCGTCTGTGTTGGTATGATCTGCATTTTACGTCTGCTCCGGTACGGAGCTTCCTCGTCGCCCCGGTCGCGGGCGGGGTAGTTCTGCGCAAATTGCGAGACGATGTTCAGATGCCGGATCATCTCCCGCTGCGCTCTGGCAGCGTCCCGATCCTTGACCGCCTCATAAATGGCGTGATGGGACTGCTGGGTCTGCTCGTGATAGCTGGGCAGATCCCAGAAGCGGATGCGCACATCCGCGATCAGGTTGTTGACCAGATGGATGGTGGAGGCCAGCATGGAGTTGTGGCTGGCCACCGCCAGCGCATCGTGGAACTCCACGTCGTACATATAATTGGAGGGATCCTCGTCCAGATGCGTCACCGCTACGTCGAGCGCGGCCATGTCCTCCTCGGTGGCGCGCTCGCAGGCCAGCCCCACGATGCCCACCTCGATCACCCGGCGGAACTCGTTGAAGGGCTCTGTGCCGCCCATTTCGTTGGAGCATTCGATCCAGGTGCGCGCCTTCTGGATATAATCCGCGTCCCGCAGCAGCACCTTTCGGTTGCCGCGCCCGTCGATGGCGCCCAGAAATTCCAAAATCGCCAGACACTCCCGCAGAGAGCCGCGTCCGACGCCCAGCATCTCGGCCAGATCGCGCTCGGAGGGCAGCTCCTCTCCCACGCGGATATGTCCGTCCTCGATGGCCTTGACCAGCGCCTGCATGATAAGTTCCGGTACGCGCGGCGTGGTGTTCTGCTGAATTCTTTCAATATGCATGGCGATTATTCCTTATCCTTTCTGTTCTGCCGCAAGGGGGGCATCACAGGTCTTAACTACTATTTTACACGGAGTTTTCTCATAAATCAATGGTATGACCAAATTTTTTTGTTTTGCTGCCGCCATCGGCAGGCCGGTTCGTTCCGCTTGCCGCCGGAAGCGACCAAAGAACAACTGTGAACCTTTCTTTAATTTTTACAGAAATCATTGCAATTTCTTTACGTTTACAGTATGATATGCCCCGCGCCAATATTTTGACAAGATTTCGCAGCCGCCTTTCCCCTGAGGGAGGCCTGCGGCAGGAGACATATATGCTGAAAACAAAATCCAATGAGATAGCGAATCAACCCCAGGCACCCCATGAGACATCTGCTGCGGTGCGGCCCCGCGCCGCAGCCTGTGGCAGGCGTGGCTCCGCAGCCTGCTGCTGTTCTGCTGCGCCAGCGTCTATGTGGAGCTGTGCCTGCACCTGTGCGTCTATCGCTCGCTGGACAGGCGGGCGGTCTATCTGGTACTGTTCGGACTGCTGGGCGGCACGGTCTGCACACTGCTGACCACGCACCTGCCCAAGATCGCCCGGCAGATCGTGGGCGTGCTTCTGGTCGCCGTGCAGGTGCTGTTTGCCGAGGTGCAGCTGATGTACCACGCCATTTTCGGCAACTTCATGCCCATCAGTCAGGTGAGCATGGGCGGAAATGTCATCACCAATTTTGACTCGCAGATCCTGTACAGCATCGGCAAGAACATCGTTCCCATCCTTCTGCTGCTGGTACCGCTGATCGTGACGATCCTCTGCCTTGCTCTGCGCAAGCTCCGGGTGCTGACCGTGCGGCTCAAGTGGAGGCAGGCGCTGGCGACGCTGGGCATCCTGCTGACGCTGTTGCTGGCTACCACGGGCATTATGTACGCCGGGCGGGGCAAATCGTTCTCCGTCTACAAGACCTTCACCAACGTGAACACCTCTACCGACAGCAGCTATAAGAGCGTGGGCATGCTGGCCACCACCGTGCAGGAGCTTCGCTATATGGTCTTCGGCAGCAGCGGCAGCGTCATCATCACGCCGTCCCCGCTGGGTACAGACACCAGACGGCTCTACAGCAGCAATTCCTACAATGTGATCGAGAGCATCGACTTTGCAAAGCTGGCGGAGTCTGCGGATAACATCATGTGCAGGACCACGGATGAGTATCTGGCGCAGGTGGTCCCCACCCGGAAGAACAACTACACCGGGCTTTTGCAGGACTACAACCTGATCACCATCTGCGCCGAGAGCTTCTGCCCCTGGTTCATCAGCGAGGAGCTGACGCCCACCCTGTACAAGCTGTCCCACACGGGCATCGTCTTTGAAAACTACTACGGCACGTTCCAATCCGTCACCACCAACGGCGAGTACACCATGTGCATGGGACTGTATCCGGATATGTCCCGCACCAAGACCGATTCCAGCTTCAATGTGGCAGGCACCAACTATCTGCCCTTCTGCCTGGGCAACGCCCTAACGGAGAAGGGCTACCAGACCTGGGGCTATCACGACTATATCGGCGATTTCTACAACCGGAACATCACCCACGCCAACATGGGCTATACCTTCAAGGCGGCGGACTCCGGGCTGGATATAAAGATCGACTGGCCCTCCTCCGATCTGGAGATGATGGAGGCCTCCGTGGACGACTACCTCAGCAGCAGGAAGCCTTTCCACGCCTATTACATGACCTTCAGCGGCCACTATCAGTACAACTGGGACAACGCCATGAGCGCCAGAACCACGACGCGGTGAAGGATCTGCCCTATTCCGAGCCGGTGAAGGCGTATATCGCCTGCAATCTGGAGCTGGAAAACGCGCTGACCTACCTGCTGCAGCGGCTGGAGCAGGCGGGCGTGGCCGATAAGACCTGCATCGTACTGACCAATGACCACTATCCCTACGGTCTGACGGAGGAGGAGTACAATGAGCTGGCGGGGCAGGAGATGGATCTCACCTTCGAGAAGTATCGCAACAGCTTCATCTGCTATGTGCCCGGCCTGTCCGAGAATGTCGTGGTGGACGAGTACTGCTCCACGGCGGACATCCTGCCCACGCTGTTGAACCTGTTCGGCGTGGACTACGACTCCCGGCTGCTGGCGGGCACCGACGTGCTGTCCAACGGTGTACATATGGCGGTGCTGTCGGACAAGTCCTTCCTGACAAAGACCTTCCGCTATGACGCCGGCACGGAGGCGGTGATCCCCGCCGACGAGAGCATCGTTATTTCTGACGAGCAGCTGGAGGCCTACCGGCTGTATGTGGACAATAAGTTCCAGATGTCCAGCAACATCGTCAACAGTGACTACTACGCCCATGTTTTCGGCAAGGCGTCCAGCGGCGGCACGCTGGAGGATACGGTGGTGTTTACGGACATCACAGGCATTTTCAACCAGGCCAGCGTCCTCTATATGTACCGCAACGGATATATAGACCCGGAAACGCCGAACACCTTTGGCGGAAAGGCCGCAGCAAAGGTGGGCGAATTCGTGGATGTGCTGTACCGCATCTCCCAAAGACCGGAGACGGACAACACCGCCTTGCCGCCCGATTATGAAACCGAGGAATTCAACAGCTCCGCCTGCCCCTACTACAACGCCGTGTGCTGGGCGTATCAAACGGGGCTGCTCCGTCAGGGCGATCTGCATACGGCCTATGACGACGACATGGATTACCAGATGGCCTGTCTGCTGATCTATCGCTACGCCGCCATGTCCGGCATCGACACCCGTGTAGATCAGGAGCTGGCTGCGGCAGACCATGCGGGGAAATCCCCGGCTCAGCGGCGAGGTCGTCAAGAGCCATGCTGTGGTGCGACCAGACGGATATCACCACCCGCGACAGCGAGATGAGTGAGCTGCTTGCAGCCTATGACACCCGTATCAACCGCTATCAGATGACCTCGTTCCTGTTCTATCTGTGCACCTATGAGCTGAATTCGCGAAACGAAGCATAATATAGAATAAGGTGCGGCAGTTCAGATGCTGAGCTGCCGCACCTTTGCATCACCCCACGCCGCGTCGAAGCTGATGGAGCACACCTTCTGGCTGCGCTCCACGGAGTAGATGGGCAGCTGCCGTGCGGCGGCTGCCGCGCTGACGGAGGCCGGATAATTCACGACGTAAAAGATCGCGGCGGCGGCCAGCAGCGCCGCGCCGCCCATCACATACCACCGCCGCAGCAGGAAGATCTTCACCTTTCTCATAGCACAGGCTCCTTTCTGATTTTGGTGCCATTCTATGCGCGGACGGCGCGATTCAGCACGCCGGAGCCGAGCGCGGAGAAACGTGCCCGCGATCCTGCCCCTGCGCCGCGCAAAATTTGTACATTCTCCCCACAGCGCGCATGTTGACAATTGCCGTCTCCCCTGCCTATACTGTCGGTCGTGGCGGCGTGAGCCGCCGATCTCGGATGAAATGCAGGAAACGTGTATGGACTACTATCTGTTGACCGATCTGGCGGCCACAATGGGGTATCATCTGGCTATGTCCGGTGCGGAGACGTTTCGCGTGGAGGACAGCGTCCGCCGTATCCTGCGGGCGTATGGTGTGGAGTGTGAGGTGTTCGCCATCCCCAACAGCATCTCGGTCAGTCTGGAGGCGGCCAACGGCAAACCGCTGATGCTCATGCGGCGCATCGGCTTCCACGGCAACGATCTGGAGAAGCTGGAGAAGCTCAACGAGCTGAGCCGCCGCATCTGCGCGGAAAGGCCGGAGGTGGACACGGCTATGTCATGGCTGGAGCAGACGCTGGCGGCGCGGCGGAGCTACTCCGCAGCCGCGGTCTATCTGGGCAATGTGCTGGTAGGGCTGGGATTCTGCCTGGTGTTTGGCGGCACGCTGCCGGACTGCCTGTGGGCGGGGCTGATCGGACTGATCATCGGCCTGGTGATGCGCTTTATGGACCGGCAGGAGGCCAATCCGTTTTTCAGCACCATACTGGCCTCGTGCCTGATGGCGCTGCCGGCCTACGCGGCGGCGGGGCTGGGGTGGCTGAACAGCCCGGATGCGGCCATCATCGGCACATTGATGATCCTTGTGCCGGGACTTCTCATCACCAACTCCATGCGGGACATCATCTACGGCGACACCAACTCCGGCATTTTCCGCATCGTGCAGGTGGTGCTCTCCGCGCTGGCTATCGCGCTGGGCACGGCGGCTGCCTGGCACCTGACGGCGGGCTGTACGGACAGACAGCCTCCGCCACGGTGAGCTGGCCGGCGTGGGCGCAGGCCATCGCGGTGTTTATCGGCTGCTGCGGCTTCTGCATCCTGTTCAACGTCCACGGGCGCGGCATGGTGCTGTGCGTGGCCGGCGGCGTGGCGGCGTGGATGCTGTATCTGCTGTGGCGCGCACTGGGCTTCGACGTGTACGCCGCCAACCTGTTTGCCGCCGTGTTCGCGGCGCTGTATGCCGAGGTCATGGCGCGCCTGCGAAAATGCCCGGCCACGCCCTATCTGGTCATTGCCACGCTGCCCATGCTGCCGGGCGCAGGTGTGTACTACACCATGAGCCTGGGGCTGGATGGCGAGATGATGACCGCCGTGGGCAAGGGACTGGAAACGGTGGGCATCGCCGGCTGCTGGCGGTGGGCATCCTGCTGGTGTCCACGGTGTTCCGGCTGATCAACCGGCGGCGCGGGTAAGCGCAGGATCGAAAACAGGGGCGGGAGGGGCGGTGCCCCTCCCGCTGCTTTCCGCGCGGCGCCCAGCTTGTCAAAAAAAGTCCGAACGGACTTTTTTGACAAGCTGGCAAAATCGCAAAAGTGCGACAACGAGGCGTACATCTCCGTGAAGGTGGACCTGACCGCCTATGAACGCGTATCTGGCCAGGAAGAACGAGGAGGAGAAGGACTTTCCCTACACCATGTTTCACATCGTGGTGGCGGCGCTGGAAAAGACCATCACCCTGCGCCCCAAGCTGAACCGCTTTATCGTGAACAGCAACTTCTATCAGCGCAACGAGGTATCCGCCGCGTTTGTGGTGAAAAAGCAGTTTTCCGATAAGGGCGCGGAGGCGCTGGCCTTCCTCCACGGAAAGGACGAGTTTACCATCGAGGACGTTCACGCGTACATCCGCCAGCAGGTGCAGGAGTGCCGCACGGAGAAGGTGGATGCCTCCACCGCGGGCATGGATATGTTCAATAAGATGCCCCGGTGGATGGGAAAGGCCATCGTGCGGTTCCTGATGTTTCTGGATCGCCACGGCTGGGTGCCGGCCGACCTCATCGCCACCGACCCCTATTACAGCTCCGTGGTCATCTCCAACCTGGGCTCGATCAAGCTCAAGTGCGGCTACCACCACCTGACCAACTGGGGCACGTGCTCCCTGTTCTGCATCATCGGCGAGAAGAAGAAATCGCCGTTTATCAATGAGGACGGCACCGTGGCCATGCGCGAGACGCTGGAGCTGGGACTGACCATTGACGAGCGGTTGGCGGACGGCTATTACTACTCCAAGTCCGTGCGGCTGCTGGAGTATCTGCTGACACACCCGGAGGAGCTGGAAAAGCCCATGAGCGAGGAGGTACAATATGAGTGAAGTAAAGACCCCGTGGAAGGACTATATGGGCGATGTGCCCATGCACCTGGATTATTTCCAGGGAAGCATGTTCGAGGCCGTGGAGCGCATGGCCGAGCTGTATCCCAACAACATCGCCTTCGACTTCATGGGCAAGTCCACCACATATAAGAAGATGGTGCAGGAGATCGAGAAGTGCGCCAAGAGCCTGAAGACCCTGGGCATGCGGCCCGGCGACAAGGTGACCATCGCCATGCCCAACTGCCCGCAGGCGATCTTCATGTTCTATGCGGTGAACCTCGTCGGCGGCATCGCCAACATGATCCATCCTCTCTCGGCCGAGAAGGAGATCGAGTTCTACCTGAACGCGTCCGAGTCCGTCACGGCCATCACGCTGGACCAGTTCTACGACAAGTTGAGCACATCCGGCAGAACACGGCATCGGCAACATCATCATCGCCTCCGTCAAGGATGAGCTCAGCCGCCCCATCCGGGCGGGCTATATGCTCACCGAGGGGCGCAAGATCCAGAAGATCCCTGAGGATGCACCTGTGATCCGCTGGAAGGAATTTATGGACATGTCCCGGTACTGCTTCTACAAGAACTACCGGGTGGAGCGTGGCTTCGACGATCCCGCGGTGATACTGTACTCCGGCGGCACGACCGGCACCACGAAGGGCATCGTCCTCACGAACGGCAACTTCAACGCGCTGGGTCAGCAGATCATCGCCACCAACCCCATGTTCCGGCCCGGCGACCGGATGCTGGCGGCCATGCCTCTGTTCCACGGCTTCGGTCTGGGCGTGTGCGTACACTCCATGCTGTCGCAGGGCGGACGGTGCATCCTCATCCCACGCTTCACCGCCAAGAGCTATGCCAAGCAGATCGTGAAGTACAAGTGCAACTTTATCGCCGGCGTCCCCACGCTGTATGAGGCGCTGCTGCGCGTCCCCACCATGGACGGCGCCGACCTAAGCTTCCTGAAGGGTGTGTTCTCCGGCGGCGGTGACAGCCTTTCCATCGAGCTGAAAAAGCGGTTTGATAAGTTCCTGTTTGACCACCACGCGGTCATTCAGGTGCGGGAGGGCTACGGCACCACCGAGTCGGTGACCGCCAGCTGCCTGACCCCCACTAACATCTATAAGGAAGGCTCTATCGGCCTGCCCTTCCCCGATACTTCATCAAGATCGTCAAGCCCGACACCGACGAGGAGCTGCCCTACGGCGAGGAGGGCGAGATCCTGCTGGCCGGCCCCACCGTGATGAAGGAGTACATGAACAATCCCGAGGAGACGGCCAGCACGCTGCGTAAGCACGCCGACGGCCTGACATGGGTCTACACCGGCGATCTGGGCACCATGGACGACCAGGGCTTCATCTACTTCAAGGGACGCGCCAAGCGCATGATCATCACCTCCGGCTACAACGTGTACCCCGGTCAGCTGGAGAACATTCTGGACGCCCATGAGGAGGTGCAGATGAGCTGCATCATCGGCGTGCCCGATCCCTATAAGATGCAGAAGGTGAAGGCCTTCGTGATGCTGAAGCCCGGCGTGCCTGCCAACGACGCCACCCAACAGAAGCTGCTGGACTACTGCCGCAAGCACGTGGCCAAGTACGCCATGCCCTACGACATCGAGTTCCGGGATGAGCTGCCCAAGACCCTGGTGGGCAAGGTGGCCTACCGGGTGCTGGAGGACGAGGAGAAGGCAGGCCGCTGCGCGCAGCCGGAGGCGCAGGCATGAACCGATAAAACAGATAAAGGAGGCTGCCTGCCATGGAAGTGGAGCTGATACGGCAATACACACTGATCGTAGACTTTCTGGGGCACGTTCTGGGCCCCGATTACGAGATCGCCCTCCACGAGCTGGAGGACGACTCCAACGAGATCATCGCCATCGCCAACGGTGCGTTGACGGGGCGGCACATCGGCTCACCACTGAGCAACAAGATGCTGGAGTACGTGGCTGGGAACCTGTACGAGACGCAGAACTATGTGCTGAACTTTGAGTCCGTGTCCGCCACGGGCAAGACCATGTGCTCCAACTCCATGTTCATCAAGGGACGGCACGGTGAGCTGAGCGGCCTGCTGTGCGTCAATTTCGACGCCAGCCGCTACGAGGAGCTGTCGCGCAGCGTCATGGAGCTGTGCGGCGGCGGCGTGAAGCGGGGCGTACCCAGCGGCACGCGGCTCATCGCCGACAGCAACGACCCGGTGGAGACACCGGTACGCAGCGGCTATCCCACATCCATCGCCGGCGCCACCGCCAGCATCGTATCGCAGGTGGTGGCCAACTACCCGGTGGAGGTGGACCGCCTGACCCAGGACGAGAAGATGGAGATCATGGACATCCTGAACCGCAAGGGCGTGTTTCTGCTGAAGGGATCTGTGAGTCACGTGGCCCAGACGCTCCACAGCAGCGAGGAATACAGGGTACGAAACAAGGACTGGAGGCGACAGGATTGAAAACAAAACCATCGTCCACAAATCGGCCGCGCCCATTTACGCGGCGGCGGCAACGTGGCTGCTGTATGCGCTGCTGTTTCCGCTGTACGCCGTGGGACACTTCCTGCTGGCGGCGGCGGCTTCCGCCGTGGTGGCGCTGATCGCCCGGATGTTCTGCCGGGACGTGACCGAGACCGTGGAGGTACCGGAGGAGCCGGTGAGCACCGGCAATGTGGACCTGGACAAGGCCATCGCCGAGGGCGACGCGGCCATCAAGGCCATGCGGGCGCTGAACGACCGCATACAGGACGAGACTATCTCCGGCCAGATCGACCGGCTGGATGAGGTCAGCGGCAAGATATTCGACTATGTGAAGGATCACCCGGAGAAGCTGCCCCAGATACGGAAGTTCATGAGCTACTACCTGCCCACCACGCTGAAGCTGCTCCGCAGCTACGACGAGCTGAGCCGCCAGGGCGTGTCGGGCAGAACATCACCGGCACCATGGAGAAGGTAGAGGGCATGATGGCCACCATCGTGCTGGCTTTTGAAAAGCAGCTGGACAGTCTGTTCGGCGACCAGGCCATGGATATCTCCACGGACATCACGGTACTGGACAACATGATGGCACGGGAGGGTCTGACCGGCGGCGACGCCGTGCACCAGGCGGCCCAGGAAAACCCGGTGGCCGACCCCCAGCCGGAGCTGGATATCCGCAGCGACAGCGGTGAGGCCGACGGCGGCATCACGCTGCAGCTGTGAGCAGGGAAACCACAAAATTTGTAATATTTTGAGAGAATATAACGGAAAGGAATCAGAGCTATGAGCGAGAATATGATGCCCGAGCTGACCCTGACCCCTGACGATACCGCTACTGCCGCCGCAGTGGAGGTGCCCCCCCTGACGCTGACGCCGGAGGCCCCGGAGGTCCCCAAGGAGGAGGAAAAGAAGATCAAGCCGGTGGAGATGGACGACAAGCTGCTGACCGAGGAGGAAAAGCAGGCGGTGGAGGCCTTCTCCCACAAGATCGACATCCGCGACACCAACCAGGTGCTGCAGTACGGCGCCGCGGCCCAGAAGAGCGTGGCGTCCTTCTCCGAGAACGCGCTGAACAACGTCCGCAGCAAGGACATGGGCGAGATCGGCGAGGACCTGAGCCGCCTGGTGGTGGAGCTGAAGGGCTTTGGCGAGGAGGACGAAAAGAAGGGCTTATTCGGCCTGTTCAAGAAGGCCGGCAACAAGCTGGAGACCATGAAGGCCCAGTACAGCAAGGTCGAGGCCAATGTGGACAAGATCGCCCAAAATCTGGAGAACCATCAGATCACGCTGCTGAAGGACGTGGCCATGTTCGACCAGATGTATGAGCTGAACCTGAAGTACTACAAGGAGCTGACCATGTACATCCTGGCCGGCAAAAAGCGCCTGGCCGAGGTGCGCTCCACGGAGCTGGAGGCGCTGCGGAAGAAGGCGGAGCAGACGGGTCTGGCCGAGGACGCCCAGGCCTACAATGACTTGGTGAACCTGTGCAACCGCTTTGAGAAGAAGCTGCACGATCTGGAGCTGACCCGCATGGTATCCGTGCAGATGGGCCCCCAGACCCGGCTTTTGCAGAACAACGACACCCTGATGATCGAGAAAATCCAGACCTCTCTGGTGAACACCATCCCCCTGTGGAAGAGCCAGATGGTGCTGGCGCTGGGCATGGAGCACAGCCGTCAGGCCACCGCCGCGCAGAACGCCGTGACGGAGATGACCAACGATCTGCTGAAGAAGAATGCCGATACGCTGAAGATGGGCACCATCGCCACCGCCAAGGAGGCCGAGCGCTCCATCATCGATATCGAGACGCTGCAGCACACCAACCAGCAGCTGATCTCCACCCTGGACGAGGTGCTGAACATCCAGAAGGAGGGCGCGGCCAAGCGCAAGGAAGCCGAAGTCGAGCTGGGTAAGATCGAAGGCGAGCTGAAGCAGAAGCTGATGGAGCTGCGGGGATAATCCCTCAAGGTGCAGACTGTCGGCTCAGCTCGGCTGTGCGGCGGCAGCCGCACACGCGCCGACCGGCGCGTACAAGCGTTTTGGCTTGCCGAAACCTTGCCGCAGGGCGAATTCATTTCGCCCGAGGATGTCAAATCGGAAAGGGTTCCCATTTTGCGCCTTGCGCAAAATGGGACGCTGGGCAAGATCGAGGGCGAGCTGAAGCAGAAGCTGCTGGAGCTGCGGGGATAACCACAGCCTGTTCGTAGGGGACGGCGTCCCCGACGTCCCTCAGCGCGAAGCGCTGCCATTCGTTAAGGGGCGGACGACTCTGTCCGCCCCTACCCTGCGGCGCTCCTCCAACGCAAGAAGACCTCTGACAAACATCTCCCTCCAAAGGAGGAAACTACATGGAATTTTTCAAAAACGTGGTGTGGCGCTGGCGGTGCTGGTCATCGCCATCGTGGGCGCGGTGTTCATCGGCCAGAGCCGCAAGGACGGCTTTATCGCCAAGAAGCCCACGGAGCTGCTGGACGTACAGTATCAGGACTGGATCTGTGACGAGGCCGGTCTGCTGAACGGCCAGACGGAGCAGCTGATCCGGGACTATAACGGCAGCTGGAACGGGAAGTACTACGCCATCACGGCAGTCGCCACCATTGACCATCTCGCGGCTGGGACGGGCAGGATTACGCCGCCAACCTGGGCGAGAAGTGGGGGCTGGGACGCAACGACATGATACTGCTGCTGGTGAAGGACGGCGACTGGCAGGTCTACTGCGGCGACAATGTGGGCTACACCATGACCGACACCCAACAAAATCAGCTGCGGCAGGCCATTGAGACCACCTATTACAGCGGCGACTTCGACAGCGCCGTGACAGCCTTCTTCCGGCAGGCGGACGTGTTCTACGCCCAGGCGAAGCTGGACACGGCCGCGCAGCAGCAATGACAGCGGCTGGTACGCCCCGACGCGCCCCAGCGTCCTCCGCCGACGGTACGTCCATCGGCGGCGTGGTCGTGCTGATCATCGGTATCTTCTTGGTGTGGATGGTGCTGGATGCTCTGCGGTACAGCCGCTATCGCCGGCGGTATATCGTGGGCGCACCGGTGAATGTGGTGCGCCCGGTGTACTACCCCGTTTTCTGGGGCAGACGCTATGCGCCGCCCCGTCACCCAGACCCCGCACCAGCCA